>Ga0315906_10001611_pt1 | contig 33228 bp, 20 predicted proteins | sample LakEriMetagenome_4_FD_203526 | JGI IMG/M metagenome (GOLD analysis project Ga0315906, IMG submission 203526) | Freshwater fungal communities from buoy surface, Lake Erie, Ohio, United States - Buoy 2 MA122 | ecosystem: Environmental > Aquatic > Freshwater > Lake > Lake biofilm | place: USA... | reverse complement strand
TGATGTAAGAACAGTAAGCGGTGCACCTGCATTAAAATTGGAGCTGAACTGGCCCGCAGGATTAGTAAGGGTAGTATGCCCCATTTTAATCTCCAGATTAGATAGCGTAGTAGACGGATCAGAGCTCCCGCCTCCATGACGAAACCAAATACGACTTATGCTGATCGGACCGGCAACGGGAGTTGTCATAGCCGCAATTTCTGCCTGAGTATAAATGAATTGAAATTTGTTGCAGACACCCGAGTTGAAGAACAAATTATTGACTCCGCAATTTGCTGGATTGTGGAAGTAATGGGGCGGTGTTGTCTGACCAAAACCATGCAATGCTTTGGTAAAAATGAGCACAAATAATAATCTTCTCAAAATCATATTTTTGAAAACATCTGGCATAGCATCATTGTTTGACTATTCGATATACACGACCTTCATTAATGAGTAACTTAAGAAGATATACACCACAGGGTATCGACGAAAAATCAATTACTGTGTTTTCTGATACAAATTTTCCTGAAAGCACTGTTTTTCCCATGCCATCCGTGATCCAATAGTCGGTACCCTTGAGTTCAGGAGAGATTTCTATGTTCATTTCTTCTGCCACGACAGTTGGATACACATTAGCGATTCCCTTTTCTGCAACATCTTCATTCATGGATGCCTGTAAGTCTCCCTGATAGGCTCGAATATCATTCCCAACCCCACAAATGACAAGCGTTCCGTCCCATCCAATCAGCGGTCCACCCAAAAATACATTGGTAACGTTGGTCTGCCAGCGTAGGGTGAGGTCTGAGTTAAAAGAGAAAAACGCACCATCTGAAAAACCACCGTTGGTTACATTTACAATACCTGCGGCATCAATGCTCATTCTGGGATAAGTTGCATTGCCGTACAACACAACTATTGAACTGTCCATTACAGTTCCGGATGCTGGATCGACTCGGATCACCTTACCGCTTCTGCTGTAGGAAAAAACTGACCCATCTGGACCGATACCTGAGGATGAAAAAGGAATGTAATGAATGGGGATACTCCAGTTTTTTGTAAATCCGGAGCCGTTATCAGTGAAAGAATACAGTGAATCGGTTAGAGGATTGTTTTGTGATCTGGGAAGATAAACCGTGCCATCGTTTCCCATAAAAAGTGCTTGCTGCTGAACGAGTCCGTTGTCAATAGCCGTGGATTTATAAAGTAATTGTCCTGAATTAGCATCATAAGCAGCTACTTTCAGTTCGGTTAGATCATTTATTATCCCATATATTTTAGAATCAAAAACCGCCAACTCAGCACCATCTCCGTATGCGAGTCTATAAGTCTGCCAAATAGTTGTTCCATCTACTTTATTGATACGCGCGACAGAATTAGTATTCCCAACAATGAGATCGCCATTCTCAAGAAAATTAAGGCCCTCTGTCGAACTTTCATCAATTAAACTTTCTGATCTCCAAATAATTGATCCGTTTGCGACGTTCAGTGCATACAAATAGGTTTCATTCCCATTCCCGGAACGCGAGGCATAAATCACACCATTTCTTATGGCTGAAATGCGGTTATGCCAGTCTGATGACGGGAAATCCACCGGTAAATTCTTTGTCCAGAGCGTATCGCCGTTTCGGATGTCCATCACAACAATTCTGCTTCCGTTCAAAAAGTCACTGGAATTAGTAATTCGAATTGCGGCTAGGTATATACTATCACTTACAGGTGATCTGGCAATAGTGGAGGATTGGCCACCCGACCATAAAAGATTTTCTTCACTCGGGCCGTACTCTGCCGATAGTCCGTTTCTCATGGGATTCCCTCCGGTCGAAATGGACCAGTCCTGAGAAAATGCATGAGCGCTTAAACTGCTTAATCCCAACAAAAAGATACCCATGGCGCCGATGCGTGGTAAATGTTTAATCCTCAGGTATGTTTGAGTTGTCACATTATACAAATTTTGCAATACCGACTCCATACGACTGATCTGTTTTCATAATGTAAATAAATGGTATAAAATGATGAATTAAAATTTTATTTTTGATAATTATTACATCTCATGGAATACATTTAATTACTATTAAATAATAATTAAATACCAAATAATAATTCTTATATTAATCATATTAAAGTGGTAAAGACCAGAGATAATCTTCATACGTTCATTCACTCACTCACGCCAACGGAGAAGCGTTTTTTTAAACGCTTTGTCAAATCAAGGAAAGCACAGGATAATGACTACCTGAACCTGTTCAATGAGATAAACAGTATGCTGGATTATGACAAGGGGGTACTCATGGAAAAAATTGCAGACTATAATTTTCGTGAGCACCTAGAGGTGAAGAAGCATTATTTATTTCAGCTTATCCTGGATTCCCAGAGGCAGTATAGGGATGCCGGATTAACCATGCACAACTCGCTCACAGAAATTGATATTTTGATTGAGAAAGGGTTGTATGCATATGCTTGTAAAACCATTAGTAAACTGATTAAAAAAGCAAGAAAGATTGATGATTTCAATTATGAAATTCAGCTGTTGGATAAATTAGTAGTCCTCTCTCGTTTTTATCCGATGCTAAACACACGAAAAATTCTGAGTGAACAGCAAGCGGCTCAAGACCGGAGCAATAACAGTTTAGAATTTAAGTTGCTCTTTCATGACCTGAGTGAAATTGTCAGTCAAAACAGTTTCGTCCGGAATTCACGTCAAATGCAACGTCTTGAACGATATAAAACAAACAAGTATTTAAATGATCCGACAGTGGCAAAATCATTCACTGCTCAAATGCACTTTTACTTGTGCAACTACTTGTTCAAAGCAACTATCGGAGACAATGCCTCCTGCTATAATGCCGCGGCGAAAATGCACAAACTAATTAAATCGCATCCGGAAGCACTGAAAAGTTATGATAAACTTTACCTGAGGGCCATTTCGGCAAGGTTATCCGCTCTGACGCTTTCGGGCTATCGTAAAAAAGAGTTCCAAACCCTAATTAGCGAATTAAAAACAAATACCTTTCGAATGCAGAATAGGGAGTCCCGAAAAATTGCCCAAGCCATTTTTTACGAATTCCAGCTGATCTTTCATGTAAGAGAAAAAAACTTCGACAAGGCGATTGAGCTCGCTCAAACGGCTACTGTATTCGTGAAAGAGAATGCCATCCTCAGTGATGGTAATGCCATTAAATATTTATCCTTTGATATTGCAAAAACACATTTTGTTATCGGTAATTATGCAGAGGCCAATAAGTGGTTTTTAAAGCAATCATATTCGGAAAGTAAAACAAAAAGTTCCGATATCTTTGCTTTTTCCAGAATTTTATCTCTGTTCTGCGAGATATTTTTGAACGAAACAGAAAACATTAAATACAATGCCGGCTATCTGAGAAATTATTTAAGTAAGCATGGACATTTATTTGAGTACGAATCTTTTCTTCTAAGCAGAATCACTAAACACTTCATTAACTGGAACTCTATCTCTTTTAAGGAAAAGATACTCATGTTACAAAACTTTAAACAAGAATTGGAAAAACAGTTGGATTCGCCATGGAAAGCAAATATGATATTATATTTCGACTTTGAATGGTGGGTAGAGTTGCTTGTTGAGCAATTAAAAAGTGAATCTTGAATTTCTATAAAGGGTGAATTACATAAGCCAGTTTTTGACTAGGATTTATTCCGGTTAATGATGATTGCTTCTTGGTCTTTACTTTTGTTTTAGCTGAATGCGGGAGAATTTGATTCTATTTGATATGAGTTCAATGACAGATACTATCTATTTTTAAGTAATGCTCGATTTAACTAGAAAATTCAGTTTTTTTTATTTTTTGAATCATTCTTTTTTAAATCAATATCTATTAGCCCCTCCAAATCTTTGTAGAAGTTAGATTTTTCTACCACATGGGTCACAAAACAGAGTGAGAGTGAAAAGCGAGAGCGGTTCACTCCACTCTGTTACTCTTCGCTCTCAAACTCACACTCACACTTTTCTTGTAATTATTTAAGGATTATTCCCACTCCAAAACCCCCTCTAAATCCCTGTAAAAGTTAGATTTCTCCAATATCATAGGTCACAGACGAGAATGACGCTCTCGCTCTCATTCTCGTTTTTGTTTTACATCATTCTCATTACCTTCGGTGCTGCTTCGCGTTCTGCTTATCGAACTTTTTTAATCTGAGGTATCAATTAGCAAAAACCATTCTTTTGCTTTCTATTTTCTGACGATCCACGTACAACGAATAGGTAAATGAACCGGATTTTCCATAACCATGGACATATTGAACTTCATTGATCTCATTGCTCAGATCGATCGGAATACGCTCAATTTCTTTCCCGTTTAGATCTTCAATGGAAATCCATGCGGCTTTATGTTTGACAGGATTTTTCATATAAACACCAATTATCGTTGCTTCGTCAAAAGGATTTGGTTTATTCTGCAAAAGATGAAAAGGCTCGGAATCTTCAGCCTGCAATTCATCAATACTTATTTGACTATCGAATATATTGATCTCTTTTGAAAATAGACTTTCCATTCCGGCAGCATCAACTGAAGCGACACTTAAAAAGTAATTAGCAGCCTGGGCGGGGTAAATAGTATCGACAATCCCGCTGATTGTGTAAACAGTATCCCAATCATTGGTTAGTGTTCGCAAGCCAACTCTGTATGTGGAATAGTTTGTTTGGTCGGTAATATAAATAATCAAGCCAGGGCCCGAAATTGTTTGAATTAAGAAATCCGGCTTCTTAGGTCCTTTAGCTGCAATTGTTGCGGCCGTGCCATTGATAACAGCATTTCGGGCCAAGTAATTGAAATCAACAAAAAAACTATCGATCTCGCCATTCAGATCTGTGTCAACACCAAGAACGTCATTGGAAGAATGCTGGCGGTCTGTATACCCCGCACCGTTGGAAGCATCCCCATGTTCATTGGCAGATGTAAACCTGCATGAAGTAAAGTTTTTCTGTCTGAAGGGGACATGATCCCCCGACCTTCCTGAACGATCTTCTGGGGTCATTAGGGAAATCAACATTGGGACACTCACATGCTGCAAGAGTTCTTCCTTGTATTGTAGTTTTACGAATCGGGACAATTGTTTATGAGGTGAATTGAATCCACCATAGGAGAAGATCCTTACTTGTGTGCTATCAATATCATTTAATCCGGGACAAGAGGGTGCTGAAGAAGTATTTCCACAGATAACACCCCCAATCACATCGTTGTTGAAGACCGCTTTAACCGGAATATCGTTATTTTGGCAATAAAGCGAAAAAGCATTTGCACCATAAAGGCCTTGTTCCTCCCCCGTAGTTAGCATAAAGACAATCGTGTTGGGGTAAGACAAAGTACTCATCACACGAGCCAGTTCGAGAACTAAGGCAGAACCTGAAGCATTGTCTTCAATTCCTTCAGCTTGACAAAGAATATCACAGGAACTTTCGCATCTGCTGTCTAAATGCCCTTCGATAATGACCACCTCGTGCTGATCTGCATTGGTACCCGGTAAAACCGCTACAATATTCCTATGTTGATTTACTGAACAAATAGTCTGGTTAAATTGAAAATAAGAGGGAAGCAATCTATTTTCAGCAAGCGAGCTGAATTCCTGGAATTTAGTGTAGGCCCATCTTCTGGCTGCTCCAATACCAGTCGTTGAAGACAAGGTGTCGGATCCTGTATTCCTATTTTGAAATGATGCCAACTTCAAAATATACGCCTTCAGTGAGTCCGCTTGAACATTGTTTTGAATGTATTGAACTATCTGCTGATGGTCAGATACAGGGTTCGAAGAGGTAAATTGTAAAGGATCATACGTTCCCTTAATTACTTGATCAGCAATTGTATTAGTCACCAATAGGTTTGTTTGACAATTCAACGCCGAACTTGCAAATAGAAATAAATAGAACAGTTGTTTTTTCATACACGAAAGATACATTTTATAGAAGAACCATGTGGTGTCAATCATCGATTGTTTGTGCGAAATTCATGAGGCAAAGAGTTCAAATGTGTTTTTGGGAATATTCGAGTCTTTCTATACTCAGATTTGAATACCTTTTCCAAATCACCTACTGAATTGTTTATCTTTATATTGGATTTTAATCCGAACGTTTAACTATGAAAGTTCTGTTAACCGGTGCCACGGGATTTCTTGGATCGAGAATTCTTGAAAAGCTGTCAGTGCGTCCTGAAATCAATCTGATTCGTGCAGCTGCGCGCACTGAAAGATCCTGGCGACAGGTGGATCAATCTAATGTAACCTATCTATACGGAGATCTTACGGATCCGGCATACGTGGATGACCTCGTAGACGGATGTGATGCGGTACTACATACGGCTGCACTATCTTCTCCTTGGGGATTCTATGAGGATTTTTACAAGGCAAACGTGAAAGTGCAGCATCTTTTACTGGACGCGGCGAAAAAGCATGGTGTAAAACGATTTGTTTATGTTTCTACGCCAAGTATGTATTTCGAGCTGAAGGACAAGTGGATGATCAAGGAAACAGACGCCTTACCAGATCGATTTATCAATGCCTACGCGACTACGAAGCGTGAAGCGGAAGTTGCCCTCGAAAAAAGCGAAATTCCCTACGTGTCAATCAGACCTCGCGCCCTCTTGGGAAGAGGAGATACGATCATTATGCCCCGCATCATACGTGCATGTGATGAAGGAAAATTAAGAGTGATAGGATCGGGCAAGAATAAAGTTGACCTGACACCAGTTTCCAATGTTGCAGATGCTGCAATTCTCGGATTATTCGCAGCTGAAAATGGCCTGAATCAAGTGTACAATATATCCAACGGTGCTCCAGTTGAACTATGGGATAAAATCAATGAGGTTCTGGGGAAGCTAGGGAAAAAACTGCCTTCCAGAAGTTTGCCCTCATGGCTTGTACTGAATTTGGCAAGAATCATGGAAATGAAGTCGCGGCTCACCGATAATAAAGAGCCTGCCCTCACCGTTTATGGAGTGGGCACCTTAACGCATTCCTTTACAATGGATATAACGAAGGCTAAAACATTATTGGGTTATGAGCCCATGCAGACCGTTGAGGACGCCATTGATGAATTTGTGGATTGGTATAGAACACATGAAGAACATTGAACTTCACCTCGGACATGCAGGCTACTGTGAAGCCAAAGAGCATCATGCAATTCGCGATGGTAAAAGACAAACTATAAAATTTCACGCTCTTTGGGGGTTGATCCGTCACCCGGAGGAAGGTTATATTCTATTTGACACTGGATATACCCAACGATTTTTCGAAGAAACACGAAATTTTCCATCAAAAATTTACGCCCTCCTTACTAAAGTTTCCGTCACACCCGAGGAAGAAGTAATACATCAACTTAAAAACTCCGGAATTATGCCGGAAGAAATCAAAAAGATCTTCATCAGTCATTTTCATGCCGACCATGTAGGTGGCTTGCGTGATTTTCCGAAAGCCAAGATCATCACTTCCAGAAATGCACTGAATCATACGCTAGGATTGAATAGCTATTCTTCTTTCAGTAAAGGTGTTTTGAAGGGACTTTTACCTGAAGATCTTGAACAAAGAACGCTCTTTATCGAAAACTGCACAGCCAACATGGATCCTGTCTTCGGAGAAACATATGACCTTTTGGGCGATTCATCTATGCTCGCCTTCAGCCTGCCAGGACATGCAAGGGGACAGTTTGGACTGCTCCTACAAACGCCTAAAAGCAAGTATTTTCTTGTGGCCGATGCCGCATGGGTGAATAGAGCAGTTACGGATATGGTTTTGCCATCTCCGGTAGTACGATTGTTTTTCGATTCATGGAAGGCTTACACGTCGACTTTGCGCAAGCTCCACGAATTTCATCAACTTTTTCCAGATGTTCTGATCATTCCAACCCACTGCGAGGCAACTACAACACCGCTCATTTCAAAAAGAGTACGATTTGATCTCCTTTAAGCTCAACATACTTAAACATCTGCTATTAATCAAATGGCAACGCTTTCGATATAAAGGAAAGTGGGACGTTTTACGTGAGAAAAAATGGGTAAGGCAACAGAACATCCTTAAAAAATCTCGTTTTTATAGTTCGCTTGCAGCTAGAAACGCGCCTCTGAATGCATATCCGCGAATGGACAAGGCACAGTTCATGGAAAATTTCAATGCGATAAACACCATAGGAATAGTTTTAGAAGAGGCTTTTCACGTTACTGAACAAGCAGAAAAATCGAGAAATTTTTCTCCAACGATTAATCATATTACCGTTGGCCTGTCCTCGGGAACGAGCGGTAACAGAGGTGTTTTTCTGGCTTCATCGAAAGAGAGGGCACAATGGGTAGCGGCCATACTGGACCGAGTCATCGGGATTTCATTTCGAAAAAGATCGGTGGCCTTTTTCCTACGTGCCAATAGCAACTTGTACGATTCTGTTAAATCAAGAGTATTGCGCTTTGAGTTTTTTGATCTTCTGAGCGATCTAAATGAGCATATTGAAAGATTGAATGTCCTCCAGCCGAATATTTTGGTTGCACAGCCAAGTATGTTGATCGAATTGGCACGTGCGGTTGAAAACCATGACTTGCAGTTCATGCCGGAGAAAATTATTTCTGTTGCAGAGGTATTGTACAAGGAAGATAAGCTTTATCTGGAGACAGTTTTTGCTCAGAAAATTCACCAAGTATATCAGTGTACGGAAGGGTTTCTGGCTTCTACATGTAAGTACGGCACCTTACATTTTCACGAGGATTTCTTCATTATTGAAAAAAGGTATTTAGATGCCGAATCCAAAAGATTTCATCCAGTGATCACTGACTTAGAGCGAAGTTCACAGCCTGTCATCCGCTACGAATTGAATGACCTAATTATAGAAAAGGAGAATTGCTCGTGTGGAAGTGATTGGTTGGCAATTGAGGCCATCGAAGGGCGTTCAGATGATCTTCTAATTTTTGAAGATACGACGGGTAATTCCAAAAAGATCTTTCCTGATTTTTTTCGCAGAGCGGTCATTCTTGCTTCCAGTGAGGTTAGAAATTATGAGGTGATACAAGTTGCGAAGAATCAATTAGAAGTATTTATAGAGGGCTCGGATGATGCGTATGCCAGCGTGCGACTCGGTATCATCGAACTTTTGCTTCAACAAAACGTGGAGAATATCCGGATCGATCGGATCAAGAGTCCAAAAACAGTAAAAGGAAATAAACTTAGACGAATAAGAAATGAGTTCAAAGCGACCCCTTAAGATCCTTTCCATGGGAAAATATTTACCCAGACAGGTCCTCTCCGTAGAATTGGAAGAGCGATTGTCGATTCCAAAGGGATGGGCCGTGAAATACTCGGGTGTTGAGGCACGCCATCATGTTTCCTTCGAGCATAACGATTATATGGGTGCAAGAGCAGCCGAAAATGCACTGGAAAAGGCAGGATTGTCCCTCAAGGACATTGATATGATCCTCTACGCCGGTGGAACCTTCGATTATGCCATCCCCAATCAAGCCAGCTTAATCAAAAACGAGATGCAAGATGGTAATTTATTCCATCCTGAATGTGTGGATATCGACTGTACTTGTCTTTCATTTATCGCCGCCTTGAATTTTTCTTCAAACGTTTTGGATGGGGAGCAATACCGTACTATTCTTCTTATTTCTTCCGAGATTTCCTCCAAACACCTCAATCCAAACAACTGGGAAACCTCCACACTTTTTGGGGATGCTGCTGTAGCCGCTGTGGTAACACACTCTCCTGAATCGGGAGCTCAACTGATCAAGGGGGGAATTCGTACCTATTCGCAAGGAGTATTAAATACTGTAATTAAAGGCGGAGGACTTAAAAACCCTTTTTCAACGCATCCCTATGATGTAGAGCTTCATTCATTTCAAATGGAGGGAAGACAACTTTTAAAGTTGGCACGGCAAAAAATTCCTGAATTCATGAATTGGTTTTTTAAGGATATCGACTATACGTTCGAATCAGCACCTGTCATTATTCCACATCAAGCATCAAAGATGGGGATGGTCCTGACGGAAAGTTTATTTAATCTGCAACCAGGACAAATGAAGAGCACCCTTAAAGAATATGGGAATTGCATTGCAGCCTCTATCCCACTTACCTTGCACGACTGTATCGAAAAAGGAGAACTACAGCGCGGAGATTTATGCATGTTGTCGGGAACTTCAGCAGGATTTTCTGTAGGCGCATCCCTCTTGATCTACTAACTTCATTCGTCGACATGTTTCCCTTCCATCTTATCTTCGGGATTTTTTCAGTTCGCTATAAGAATATGCGTTTCCCGAACGGAAAGAGAATCTTTATGGTCCTACTTTTAGCTCCGGTATTCTTAATATTATTGATTGTCAATAGAATCTTTCTCTTACTGGACTATCTGTTTGCACCCCAATTCCTCAAAAAACCAATCGATTCTCCCGTATTCATTGTTGGTTCTCCCCGCAGCGGCACAACGTTTCTTTTTCATTCATTGGCTGCGAAAAATGATGATTTTACTTGCTTCAAACTTTGGGAGATCGTTTTTGCCCCTTCCATTCTTCAGAAAAAACTCGTGCTGATAATTCGCAAATTCGATCGAATCATTGACAGTCCGTTAAAAAGATCCATGCTGTTTATGGAAAAGCTCTTACTTAACAAACTAAAAACCATTCATCCGATCGGATTGAACTTGCCGGAGGAGGATGAGGCCATTTTGCTATGGGACCTTAGCTCGTTGTATTTTAATTTCTTTTATCCGGAAGCTCATTTTTTCGATGAGCTCTTGCTTTTTGACCAAAAACTATCGCTCCAAAAAAGGACACGTACAATGAGGCGGTATCGACGGTATATTCAGAGACACCTGTATGCGTTCAATCCAGATGGGAGCAAGCAATTCCTGTCCAAGAATCCGATGATGATGTGTAAGCTGGAAACCGTTAAACTCCTTTTTCCGGATGCACTAATTTTAAATACCAACCGGTGTCCGGGCACGGTAATCCCTTCAACGATCGCTCTCAACCAAGCGCTTTACGGCATGTTTACCTCTAGGAAATGTTCAGATGAGGTCAATGAACGTACAAAGGAGATACTCATTGCGTGGTATCAAATGGCACATAGTGCATTGCTAAAGTATGAGACCAAACTGCACATTGATTTTAATAAATTGGTTTCCAGAGACGAAGCACTTCAACTAGACATTTCCCGTATAGTACAAAGGGATCTTGGACTTTTTTTGAAACCCATACACGATGGAAGTGTAGCGCACAAAAGCAAAAATCGTTATGAGCCGATGAGCGAAAATGAGCTCCACGAAGTGCTATCGGAACTGCCTTTTCTTGAAAAATATTGCCCAAACAATCAAGTATGATTAGGGAGGAACAGCTGTCGATCAATGGAGCAAAATTGAATTTTGCCGTAGCCGGGAATGGTTCGCCCATGATCTTTTTACACAATGGTGGCGGGTTCTGGCAGTCATGGGAGCATCAGCTAAACTATTTTAGCACATTCTATACAGTTTACGGAATCGACTGGCCGGGATTCGGAGAATCTGATCCCCCTGAAGGGTTACTCACTTTGGAAGTTCTGTATGAAGCCCTCTGTCGGTTCATTACTGAGAAACATTTGTCAAAGGTTATCCTCGTTGGGAACTGCATCGGGGCATCGGCGGCCTATCTGTATGCGCAACGGCACCCCGAACAAGTTCGGGCTCTTGTGTTGGTCAACATATGCCCGGGCAAACTGATGTTTCCACGATTCTTATTGCGCTCTTTGGTGCCTTCGTTAAATAACTATCCAAGACTGAAAAAAATGGCCAGCGGCTGTTTGAAGTGGGTATTTCTCTGTTCTCCCGTCAAAAGGAAATTTCCTAGAATTCTTTTTGGGAACCTGTACAATCCCAAATCAGAACTATTTTTAAAATACATTGAAAAATTCAAAACAGACCAACAAACAAAGTCAAGGATCAATTTACTTTTTTCCGTTCATACCTACACATTTAAAACTTATCTGAGTAGCCAAATGAATATTCCACATTTACTTTTGTGGGGCAACGAAAATAGGGTAACCTCTTATTCCAGACATGGAAGGTACCATCGCAGATTATTACATCCATCACGCTTCGAACGGATTCCTGACTCGGGACATTTGTGTATGTATGAACAACCTGAATTAGTAAATGGCATAATTGAGCAATACCTTCTGCACACCCCTTGAATCAAGCATCTTTGGCTTTTGGAAAAGCAATAGAAAAGGTTGTTTTTTGCTCATTTGAATCCAAATGAAGTTTTCCATAATGCTCGGCAATAATATTAGAGACAATACTTAATCCGAGGCCTGTGCCATTTCTTTTTTGCTTTGTTGTAAAGAATTTTTTAAAAATTCTCTGAACATCCTCTTCAGGAATTTGGGGCCCGTTATTTTCAAAATGCAGCGTTACCGTATCGTCATTACTTGTACTAAAAATCCGAATATATTTATTTTCAATCGCGTGATCCTCGAAGGCATCAATGGCATTCTTTACCAAATTTGTCCAAACTTGAAACAATTTCATTTCAATTCCCATGATTTTCAGACCTGAAGGGACCTCTGTAATCAAGTCAATATTTCCGCGCAATCTGAATCGGAATAAAGCCTCCACAATTTTTAGACTATTGCTTAAGTCAATAAGCTCTTTTTTCTGAGTCAAGTCCTCGCGAATGAATCTGCTCAGGTTGGAAATCACATCAGAGGAACGATCTACGGAAGACTCAATTCCCCCAAGGAATGAATTTAACATAAACAGATCTTTCATCACACTAAGAACTTCACCGGGATTTGAAAATTGAATAATCTCTTCCAGAAACCTTTCATTCTCAGGCAAAAATCCCGCCTCCGCCACCAGCGATGCCAATTGCTGTTCGTCTGGTTTACCTGTTAATTTCTCCAGCTTCTCTTTAATAATTTTAGCCGACTGTAACTTTTCGATTGAACCTCTAAAAATACTATGGTCCGGGTATAGATTAATGGTGTCAAAAATGAAATTCAATTCTTTAGGCGATAGTTGTTGAACTTTCGTAAAGAGCTCAGGTTGAACCATTCTGATATTTTGTGATGCTGCTTTAATCGAGGCTAAAGGAGTATTCAGGTCATGCGCCACCCCCGCTGCTAATTCTCCAATTGTTACAAGTTTATCTTGAGCGATTAATGAATTAGATATTTCAAGATTTACCCTAGTTTTTTCAAGTACTTTGGCTTCTAGTGTCTTATTCAGCTCTCTCAATTCCAATTCAAACTCTTTTCCTTTTCGGAAATTCGTGTAAAGAGAAAAGTACACATTGAGCATGTCTTCAAGCTCCTCGTGTTTGGCAGGAATCTTTGCATTATCTGAAAGCATTACCAATATTTCATCTTCATTCTGACGACCAAAAAACCGATAGAGATAGACAGTTTTAATATCCGCTCTTACCTTAAAGAAGGACTCAATAAAATGATTTGTGTGGGAGTTTTCAGAAATAAATGTATTCAACCCATTGTTGAACATCTCCAATTGAGCTTCGGTTATTTGTGCTTGGTTGGTAATGTGATTCAGGGGACAACTTTCAGCATTATACTGACAAAGTAAATTGCCACCTTGCACCTTAAAAATTCCTAAATGGACAAATCCGAGATTAGAAGAAATTATTTGAAGCGTTTCACTCACTACATCATTTTTGTCGGCATCTTCTTTACTCTCCAAAAAGGTTCGCGAGATATCGAGTAAGAGTTTATTTAATTGATTTTTATTTTCGATTTCAGTGGAGATTTCCTTGATTGTACCTTCCAATCCCTCAAGCAGATTTTTATTTTGTGTATCTAGCTCAACAAGGTTTTCTCTTAGTTGAAATAGAGACTGATTTAGAACACTTATTTCATCCGTTCCTTTGGAGGTTTTTATCTCCACATTGTAGTTGCGGGAACCAAGAGCTTTAGCAATCTCAATAGCCCGAAAAATTGGCCTGGAAAGGAAGAGAACAGAGAATCCAAAAAGGAGGGTAGATGCGAAAACAGCAATGACTGTTAGGTACATGAGGGGTCTATTTAGCTTTTTTAAGACGAGAAGATCTTGAGCCCTTGAAGAAGCGATTATTATCTCCCCCTTAAGAATAGTTGTCGAGATTGGAGACCGACTGTAATAATACTTTTTAGTGTCAAACCGAAGCACTCGATTCTTCAAATTTCTTGGTGCACATGCCACAACCATTTTTTGTCCATCGGGAAGCGTTTCGGCGAGAGCCACATAAGTGTAATGCTCGCTTTTCTCAATATCATTCAATAGGCCCCTCAAAATGCCAAAATCATCCATTTCCAGAGCCGTTTTAACAGCATTAGAGGTGATTCTTGCATTTACATTGAATTCTTCGCGCGTATGCTCTTGAAGCAAAGAAAGCTGCATTTCATTGTAATAAAGCGCAAGAGGAATTGAAATCACCAACCCAAGCCCAGTAAAAATGAGCCAGATGCGAAAGGCAATAGAGCGGTGGATTTTCATGAGATCGCCTTTATTGTACACTTATCTTGTAAGCTCCCCCTTCGCCCGAATTGATAAGAATACCGATGGCTCCCTCATGTTTCTTAACGTAATTCAAGATCTCTTCATTAGAGTCTAGGAACACCGGGGGAGTTGAACGGCCCTGAAAAACAAGTGTTAACCAGTATTTTTTGACATATTTCATGTCTTTTCCAAATACAGTGGCTGCCATGATCTCACCACCGGGATGTTTGGAAGAGGGCATAACAATGATCACTTCCTCATCATTTTTCCAGCGCGATTTCATCCCTTTAAAAATACTACTTACCTGACTTTTTGTTAGGCTCGTGATCCCTAAAGTGTTACCAACAACAGTTACCTTGCCCCAGTCAGCCTGACTAAAACCTGAAAAACCAATCAGCAGTAAAAGTATCAGAAAACTATATCGCATATGCCAATTGTAATTTTATTTCATACTTATTTTGAATACCCGGCACGTTTGAGACACGGTTCATCGGCCCATACCTTTCTAATTGAATTTTGAGGTTACATTTTGGATCAAATTCCCAGCGGAACCCAAGCGAGTATTTCAATCCATTCACAGGATTGATATGAAGTTCATTTGGAGCATGCTGCACCAGGTCCATCATTACAAAGGGCACATATTTGTCCTTTAACTTATAACCAAGGTAGGTATAGTTCGAGAGGTTCTGTGCCATTCCCAATGAATCTGTTTTATTTACCACAAAAGCAAATTCATTCAGAAATTCGAGGTGTTCGCCAAAGTACGCAAAGGAGGTATAGAACTGGTCTGTGGTTAATTCATCATGATAGCTCATGTTGTGTGCACTGCCCGAGTGTGAATGCGCTCCATGGTGATTGTTTGGAAGAAAGTCGTGATAATAGCCAGCCTGGAGCCGCATGTTCTCAATAGGTTTAATATGAGCTGAGGCCAGATACGAAAAATTTACCCCTTCGCTTCCAAAATCTGTAGACTCCATGCTATTTCCGATTTGCAGATCATAGCCAAAGTTCAAAGGACCTAAATTTTGTCCCTGTGCCCTAACTCCAAGTGTATGGATCGGCATGAAATAATCAAAATTCTGCGGACGGTCAATGGTAGGAAAGAACAGCCTGCCATGGTGATATACATCATTCCAATAATTCAGAGGAGAGTGAACTTTACCTACGATCAAACTGTGTTGACCTTTGTAGTTATATTTTAGAAAAACTCTCTCAATACTCACCCCGTACCCAGAAGAACTTTTACTGTCTTGACGAACAACAACTTCAGAAAGGAATGACAGCTTTTTGTTCAAGCGGCCATTGACAAACAAATCGTGTTCACCGAGTTTGAAGGCACTTTCGTATTCATTGTTGTCCGGCTTATGGTATAATTCATATTCAACATGTCCGAAGCCATTCACCTGTATATTCGGTTGTGCCAACATATAAAGAGGCACTAAAAAAAAGAGAAGTAAAATTTTTGATTTCATTTATTTAAATTTTAGGTTTAGCGGTAAGCACTGATTCAGTTTGTCCAATAAATCATCATTATCCCAAGGTTTGGTAAGGTAAAAATCAAGCAAGCCATCCTCTTCCAAATCAGAAACCAAGATAGCATTGGAGTTTCCTGAAAGCATAATTATTTTCACATCCGGAAAACGTTCTTTTACAATTCGAACGACCTCATCTCCTCGCATTAAAGGCATCTGAAAGTCTATAATACAAGCTACTGGTTCAACTCCAACAGAAGCATTTCGGCTTAGAAGTTCAAGAAATAAATGAGGGTCATTTTCTACTTCAAGTACTATATTACTGCCTTTTAAAACGCTGGAAATCTGGAACCTTAGGATTACGGTTATGAGTTGGTCATCGTCAAGACAATAAATACCTTTCATGTCAGGTTGAAGTTGTAGGTTGCTTTAGTAAAGGATGCTAATTTAAATTAAAAAAATGAACAAACAAATATTTTAAGTCCTAAGAGATAATTATATACGTACGGCAAATACGCACACATCATCTACTTGATCTTGTGATCCCTTCCACTCATCAAACTCATTACTAATGTCTTTACTCATTTGATTTAATGGGGCATCAGAATTATCCAAAAGAATAGATTTAAATTTTGTGTATTTTAACTTCTTGCCATTTGAACCACCAAACTGGTCAGCATACCCATCACTAAAGAGCACAAGAAGATCATTTTTCTTTAATTGAACCCGATGATTTATGAATGGAATTCTCTCGGAGTACGGACCAACAGGCTGTTTATTGCCTTTTATTTCAGTAAGCTCATTATCCGAAATAATATACAATGGATTGTTAGCACCAGAAAATTCTAATTCATAGGTTAAAAGATCTATACAACACAGACTAAGATCCATTCCATCTTTCACCTCTGAATTGCCCTCTTGTTTGAATGCATCTTCCACTAAGACACTCAGTTTATCTAAAATATCAGATGGGCGCTGAAGCTCAAATTCTCTTACCGCGCGATTCAAGCCATTGTTCCCTACAATACTTAAAATTGCACCCGGGACACCATGACCCGTACAATCAACGACCGCAAAATATACCTTGTTGCCAATCTTTCTTACCCAATAAAAGTCCCCTGAAACAATGTCTTTCGGGCGATAAAAAACAAAAAAGTCGCCAAAACAATCTTTTATGTAATCATCTGTTGGAAGAATGGCGTCCTGAAGTCGCTTGGCATACTTGATGCTGTCCATGATGGAGCGGTTCTTGTCCTCCACTAACTCCTTTTGCTTTTCGACCAACTCTTTTTGTTCGATAACTTCGGCTGTGCGCTCCTTAACCAGGCTTTCAAGTTGTTCTTTTTGTCGAAGGATCCGTCGGTTAGCGAATTTAATTATCCAATAAAAACTCAAGACAAAAATCAACACATAGAGTGTATAGGCCCACCATGTTCTGTACCAGGGGGGTAGAATCACAAACTTGAAAGAGGCAGTATCAGAAACATTTCCGAAGACATTTTTGGCTTTGACTAAAAAAGTATATTTCCCCTCATTGAGATTGGTATACCCTTTTTCAGATTTAGAGGACCAAGGTGACCATTCTTCATCCTGACCGACAAGCTTAAAACTATAGAGGGTCTTCCCTTCGTCAATAAAACTTCCAGCTGCAAATTCGAAACTAATTCCCTTGCTGGTATATTTTATTTCAGAAACCATATCATTGGGCTGCAATATCAGTGGGTTGCCAGAGGAGGATCGGAAAGCACCAGAAAACAATTCTTTTTCACCTACACTAACTTTTCTCAGAAGTACGTGGTAAGGAAGGGTATATTCTTTGCGAACACTTGAATTATACAAGAGAACTCCGTTTGGTCCACCAAGCCAAGTGAAATTGTTCTCGTAATAAATTCCATGCATGATCTCAGAGGTCATCTGCCTAAAATCATTGGAATTCCAACGATGTGTGCCGTCATTTTCGAAGTAACCGATTTCAAACTGGTTGTTCTTCAATGCAAGTACTGCCCAAACCTTACCAGAGCCATCTTTCATAATTCGATGAACACTGCATTTTTTAGGTAGCTTATATTCCGTGGAGGGTAGCAGTTTATCCTGAGAAATACGAAACAGCCCTTTATCATTACCTACGTAAGGGACATCATCTATCACAGAAATAAATGTTGGACCATCATCCGGATTTCCAATAATCTTCTTGGAGTGTTTCTTTCCTTGAGCTGTCACATGACTCTTTATGATACCATTCTGAATGGTTCCGAGCCAAAGAGTACCATCATCTTCCACAGAAATGTTAAATATTTCTTCATTGAAGCCACTTAGATAACCCTGATCTATGAAATATCCATTAGCCCAAATTAGTTTACTGAGGCCGTCATAGTTTGCAACAAATACTTCATTTGGATTCAACGGTGACTGAACAAAATTATATGGTCCACATTTTGAAACAAAGGTCAATGGACCATTTCGGTCTTTCATCATCCAAACACCATTATTGGCCGCAACCATAAGAACAGTATCCTTCCCGAATACCAAGGTCTTTATCCCGTAGCAATCAATATTCAACCCAGGCAACCTAACTATTCGGTCGCTCATTTTTGAATACGATTCATTCAGGTAGAAAATACCACTCAGGGTAGCAAAATACACCCTTCCCTTAAAACTACATATACTCTCTACACCGCTTGAAAGACCATGATTCACCCCGAACCTACTCACTGGTGTAATTACATCAATCTTCGAAATCCCTTTGTTTGTGCCGACCCAAATAGAACCCTCCTTATCGAGAAACTGACAATTGACATTGTTATCGATGAGTCCATTTGTAATATCGAGCTGATAAGTAAGCCGAAACTCTTTATCATAGATAAGCAAACCATCCGAAAAAGAACCAGATGAGAAATACCGATCGAATACATTGATAGCATTGTAAGTGGGCCTACTAAAACTCAACGATACTTCATTTAATTTTGAAGGATCAGTAAAGTTGAAAATATTTCCCTCTGAAGTCTGAATGTAAGTACCATTAGAAAAGTTAAGAATGGAATAAATTTTATTTTGACTGCTGAAAAATGATCCGTTCACAACAGGCTTGAATTTTCCTTGAGAGAGGGTATACAACCCAGATTTTTCCTTTGCCACATAGATTTTTCCATCTGCATGAAAAACACCATAAATTGGATCTTCCTTTGAGGATGAATAAACAGTAAACTTGCCTTTAGAATATTGAAGTATCTGCGCGCCATATTGAAAAAAAACTCCCTCGTCGTATGGAATAATCTTACGTGGGGCCTTTAAATCAGGAGTGGTTATAAATTTACTCCTCAAAGATTTAAACTGAACTTTACCGTTCTTATCCGCAGCTAATACACCAAGATCCTCACGGGCAGCTACATATATCTGACCTGTCTTGTCAGCAGCAAGTGAATTCACCTCACGCGAATCTCCATTCTTGTTGTATACCTTTATTGTTCGCCAGTTGACACCATCGAATTCCAAAACACCGGATTTATTACCAAAATACATGACTCCTCTGGCATCTTGTGTAATAGAAAACATTTGAGTGTGGCCATTATATTCAGCATTCGAATAATTTCGAATGTTCAATGAACCAAAAATACTTCCATACTGAGCCCTGACTTGTTGCACGCAAAATAGCAACAAGAGACAAATCAACCTTTTGAGTAAAATGGAAAATCGCTCTAACACAAGTCAAAAATAAAAAAAGCCCCCGATTTACGGAGGCTTTCTTTTAGTTTTGAATAACAATACGTTTTAGCAGTGTTTTCTCACTTGTTGACAAGGTCAAAGTGTACACTCCATTTTGTAAGTTGGAAACATTGATTTCTGAAACAAATCCATCATATATATTTCCCGTATTTCCCGAATATACTATTCTACCTTGAGCATCGATGAGTTTGAGCTCAGCATTGGTATAATTCCCTACGGAAATTCGTGTAAATAGACTTCCCGTCGCTGGGTTCGGATAAACAATGAACTCATAATCTTGTGCTATTTGTATCAATCCTGCATCATCCAATGGTCCCGCAATTGCCTCCGTTCTATTCGAGCGCGTTGTATTGTTGTTCTCTACACGAGTAGAGACACATCCCTGATCAAGAACTACCTCTACCAAATAATAGAGCGATGTTGCTGTTTGTAGTGGAGCAGCAAGATCACTGTAAGAGTTTACATTGCTTGGTAGAGAAGCAAGCTGTTGCCATCCACCCTGGTCGTCATAACGCAAGATGTTGTATGACGCATAATTAAAACCGTCATATCGGTCCCAAATTAAATTCACCTCGCCGCTGATTCCAATGTTTTGTGTAAGGTGAATTGTTTTGTGCAAAGAGCTTAATTCCGACTCTGTTCCGCAATTGTCAACAGCAGACACACGATATCGATATGCTTGAACAGCAGGATTAGAGATGGTATCGATGAAAATACTCAAGCTGTCATAAGGAACACGACCAATATTGTAGTACAATCCAGCCTGACTACTTTCACGGTAGATGTTGTAGTATGCAATGTCACTTTCGGAGAATTTCTCCCAAGCAATTTTATTGTTTTGAGATGAAGTCACTGTCACAACACAAATCGGATCGGTCTCTGGTGTGATGTAGTCAATTGTAAAAATCTCTGTGCTAAAACAACCATCTGCACCAAATAACTTTACTGAGTATTGGCCCGGAAGAAGACCAGTGACGTCCTCTGATGTCTCCGAATTTGACCATATATACGTATACGGGGCATTTCCTCCAAAAGGTGAAATATAAATTCCGCTACCGCCAACTCCACAACCCACCTGATTGATTGAATCAATGATAATCGCCGGAGCGGGTGTTTCACTGATTGCCACCACAGCTTGTGTCAAACAACTTTCATTATCCAAAACATTGACCTGATAAACTCCTCCTGCTAGTCCGGTAGCAACAGGTCCTGTTTGCCCATTAGACCACAGATACAAGTATGGGCCTGAAGTACCTGTCACCAGAGCCGTGGCAGTACCGCTGGAAAAACCGCAAGCCGCGGGTGTCTTCGAAAACTCTACTGACACCTCATTTGGCTGACTGACATAAACAGAGGCAACTGATATACAGCCTTCTCCATTGGTGGCAACCACCTCGTAGGGACCAGCAACCAAGCCATAAATATCCTGGCTACTTTCCCCATTAGACCACTGATAAGTAATTCCTTCTGTATTACCAATTGGTGTAATATCAATAGCACCATTATCTTCACCAAAGCAACTAACAGGAACCACATTACTCACAACCAGAATTGGCGCCTCCTCATCTGAAACAGTTGCAATGGCAAAGCTTCTGCACCCCTTACTGTCTTCAACATTCACTACATAAATACCTGCCGGAACATCCGTTGCAACATTGGTGAATTGCCCACAAGACCATGTGTAAGAGTACGGTGGATTCGGTCCAGCGGCGTACGCCAATACGGTTCCGTTCGATTGTTGGCAGCTCGATTCAATGGAGTTTGTTACTATGGTCATTTGATTATCAGGAACAAACACCTGATTCGTAACAAGGATGGTGTCTCCACAGCTGTTTTTGGCAATCATACGTACTTCATACAATCCGGGATTTTCAAATACATGCGTGACCTGCTCAAAAGAGCCACTTGAAACGGTATATCCTGTATTGTCACCAAAATTCCAAAACAGTTCGTTTCCTCCGTATCCTTTGAAGGTAACCTCCTCTCCAACACATATATACTGCTTGCCAACTTGAAAGAAGCCCGCTTCCTGAATCTGGGCTCCATTTCCGATATTCAGAATGATTTCTTGAGAAGCTGTAAGTCCGCAAGAGTTCGTTACAGAAGCAATGGTCGTATACGTTCCAGGCTGATTGTATGTATACGTTCCCACATGGTATTTAAAAAGGATGCCCTCGTTGAAGATAACAATTGAATCTGTGACACTGACTACATCAGTATTGCCCATATCCCATGTTACCACATGAGTGGGGCTGTATGGAAACCCGACCATCAACACTTCATCTCCAACGCAGTAATCTGATTGAGGTGAAAAGAATTGAACATTCGGAGGGATATTAGAACCCGCAATTACTTCAGAAACGAGTGTCGTGTCATTCCCGCAGGCGTTGGTAACAGTACACAAAACCGTATAAACGCCAGGAGAACTGTAGGAATGGTAGCCTTGCGAACCATTTGCTGTATTGCCATCCCCAAAATTCCAAACTACACTACCTACACCTGTATATTGGTTTCCATTAGAAATTCTGTATTCAAAATCATCACCTACACATATCTGAGCAGGCAATTCATCAATTGAAATGTTTGGATCAACCGGTAAATTATTAACAATGGCAACCTGAGTGTAAAGCGTGGTATCATTTCCACAACCATCGGTTAGCGTTACACTTATGTTATAAATTCCGGGAGCATTGTACTCATGTTTGGGATACCTCAATTGACTGGTTCCTCCATCCCCGAAATTCCAAGAGTAGCTTTGTGCTTTCGCTGTAGAAAAATCTATTTCCGTTCCGGGACAGTAGGATTCGGGGTTGTCTCCATTGAAGTAGGGGCCGATATATGTGTTTCCAGAATAGAAATTCACTTGTCCTACAACCACGGGAATTCCATACGCTGTTCCTACATTTCCACATGCATTTTCAGCAGTAACAGATGGATAGTATGTCCCGGGATTGATATAGATGTGTTGTCCATCTGTGCCCGTAGTACCATCCCCGTAGTTGAATAAATAATTTGGTTGTGACCAATCTGTATAAAAACTCACCTCTGTACCCGGGCATACCCCTTGAGTAAATTCAAGAGCAAGATCAATCACAGGCTGTGAAGGCAAATTATTTAGTACGTTAATCACTTTCTGAAAAGAGGTGTCCCCGCAATTGGATGACACAGAAAATGTAACAATGAACTGACCAAGACTTGGATAGGCATGACTAAAATAGGCTTGAGGTGTTGCTGAAACATCTGAAGTTCCATCGCCATAATCAATTGTAAAGACAACGTTGTTCTCGTTTTGTTGCTGTTCGAAAAAAGCTAGATCTGAAAATTGAACTGTTTCACCCGGACAAATAGAATCTCTTGACATATAGAAATCATTTCCTGGCGAAACAACAGTTATCTGGCGAGTCATATAACCAAGGGTATATCCGGTCGCATCTGTTGTAGAGAGACTGATCAAGTAATTCCCGGGTACATTAAACGTGTAAGTCGGTTCATAGATGTAAAATCCGGTGCCACCCATTGGGCCATTTACATACCAGTTGTACCCTTGAGCACATGTCGATTGATTGTTGAATGTCACTGTTGTTCCAGGACAAAGGAAATTTGGAATTCCGAAATCAGTAATTGCAGCATTGGTTCCACCTTGTCCATATAAAGATATGCTCATATCAAGCGCAACCCAATCAGCATAAGCGTCACTGTCAAAAACAGTTACTGACACATTGTTTAGTGGCAAATAAGGTGTCAAGTCGAACGTTCCTGCTGCACAGATACCTTGAGATACCAAAGCGCCATTGACGTAGATATTTATGTTTGATGTTGCGCAAGAACCTGAATTGAATCCAAAGTTGAGTGTTGCTGCTGAAATAGGCTCCCCGGTGCAAGAAAAATCCGTTATTGTACCAGTCACTTGAGAAGTGTCCCATCCTGCAGCACTAGTGTTTACAACACAATCACAGGCAAATGAGAGTGTAGCACTGATATTGAATATAAAAAGAAAAAGTAGTTTTTTGGTATTCATCTGATTAAACATAATTAGTGTCGGTGACAAAGTTAGGTAATTCACTGATAAATAACACTATTTTGGGATATAAAGAGAAAGGAGGACATTATCCTCCTTTATTTATTCTCCTTGTGTAATTTATACAAATCGCCGCTTCTATCCAGAACACATTTCACATGCATCGGGATTGTCAAGAGAACATGCTATTGCTGCTTGTTGTTCTTCCACTGTTTTGGCTTCAGGCTCAGCAACTACGGCTTTGTCTACAGTAAACTTAATGGCATTGGTAGCCGCCTTTGTACGTAAATAATACATTCCAGTTTTCAACCCTTTTTCCCAACCATAGAAATGCATAGAAGTAAGTTTTCCAAAGTTTGCATTCTCCATGAAAATATTGAGAGACTGGGACTGACAAATATAGGCTCCACGGTCAGCAGCCTGATCAATAATGGCCTTCTGCGAAATTTCCCACGCAGTTTTATAAAGATCTTTTAATCTTTGAGGAATTTCGTTAATGTTTTGGATAGAACCATTTGCCGCCATGATCTTCTGACGCATATCTTTATTCCAAATACCCTCTTTCACAAGGTCTTTGAGTAAATGTTTGTTCACGATGATAAACTCGCCGGACAATACCCTTCTGGTGTAAATATTTGAGGTATAGGGTTCGAAACATTCGTTATTACCCAGAATTTGAGCTGTTGAAGCCGTCGGCATTGGGGCTAGTAAGAGTGAATTTCGGACTCCATGCTTTTGAACTTCTTCCTTAAGAATATTCCACTCCCAACGATCTGTAGGAGTCACTCCCCACATGTCAAACTGGAAGATTCCCTTAGACACCGGGGATCCTTTAAACGTTTCGTACGGACCTTCCGAAATTGCTAAATCTTTAGAGGCCGTCATCGCAGCAAAGTAAATAGTTTCAAAAACCTCGCTGTTCAATGCACGAGCCTGTTCTGATTCAAAAGGATATCCAAGCATGATAAATGCATCCGCTAATCCCTGAACCCCTAAACCGATGGGTCTATGGCGCATGTTTGAATTTCTAGCCTCTTCGATTGGATAAAAATTCTCATCAATAATTTTATTCAGGTTGATTGCAGCTTGATATGTCACTTCGAATAACTTGTTGTGATCGAACTGCCCTTCTTCCGTTACGAATTTCGGCAATGCAATCGACGCAAGGTTACACACAGCTACTTCATCAGGCGCTGTGTATTCAATGATTTCTGTACACAAATTGGACGACTTGATGGTTCCAAGGTTCTGCTGATTAGACTTCGCGTTCGCAGCATCTTTGTAGAGCATGTATGGCGTTCCGGTTTCAATCTGTGACTCCAAGATTTTAAACCATAAGTCTTGCGCCTTAATTGTTTTTCTTCCCTTGCCTTCTTCCTCATATTTCGTGTACAACGCCTCGAATTCAGCACTATGGGTATCAGAAAGACCTGGACATTCGTGCGGACACATAAGAGTCCAGTCTCCATTTTCCTTCACGCGCTTCATGAACAAGTCTGGAATCCATAGTGCAAAAAACAAATCTCTTGCACGGGCCTCTTCCTTTCCATGGTTCTTTTTCAAATCAAGGAAATCAAAGACATCCGCATGCCAAGGTTCGATATACATTGCAAAAGAACCCTTACGTTTTCCACCCCCCTGATCCACGTAACGTGCCGTATCATTAAATACACGCAACATTGGTACAATTCCGTTGGATGTACCATTTGTACCCTTGATATAAGATCCAGTTGCACGGATATCATGGATAGAAAGTCCGATACCTCCTGCTGACTGAGAAATTTGAGCACAAGACTTCAACGTATCATAAATACCGCTAATGCTATCTTCCTTCATGGTCAACAAGAAGCAAGAAGACATCTGTGGCTTCGGCGTCCCCGAATTGAAAAGCGTTGGCGTTGCATGAGTAAACCAGCCTTCAGACATGAGATTATAGGTCCTTATAGCGGATTGAATATCATTTTTGTGAATCCCCACAGCAACACGCATCAACATTTGTTGTGGTCGTTCAGCAATCAGGCCGTTCAACTTCATTAGGTATGAACGTGTAAGCGTCTTGAAACCAAAGTAATCGTATCTAAAATCACGATCATAGATAATGCTAGAATCAAGGGTGTCTTTATTGTTCATAACCACAGTGTAAACATCTTCTGCAATAAGCGAGGCGTTTTCATTGGTTTTTGGATCGACGTACGTGTACAGGTCATGAATAACTTCAGAAAAGGTCTTTTTTGTTTCCTTGTGAAGGTTGGAAACAGCGATGCGCGATGCCAGCAATGCATAATCCGGGTGGTCGATCGTTTTTGCCGCTGCTACTTCTGCTGCTAGGTTGTCCAAATCTGTAGTAGAAACCCCATCATAGATTCCTTCGATAACTTTCATTGCAACAGCCTCCGGAGAAACCAACGGATCCAAACCATAACACATTTTTACAATTCTCGCGGTAATCTTATCGAATTTTACCGCCTCTTTTCTTCCGTCTCTTTTTACAACGTACATTCCTTCAGTTTTTTATATATTGGTTAACAGGTAATTAGAAATCTTCTTCCAGGCTAAATGTTTGATTTCCGGACAATACACCGGCTTTTTGGTATTCTCCAACGCGTTTTTCAAAGAAATTTGTTTTTCCTTCAATAGAGATCATATCCATGAAGTCGAACGGATTAGAGACATTGAAAATCTTTTCGTTTCCAAGTTCAACAAGAAGGCGGTCAGCGACGAATTCAATGTATTGCGACATAAGCTCGCTATTCATTCCTATAAGTTTAACAGGAAGCGCCTCTAGAATAAATTCTTTCTCTATTTCTACGGCTTCGGCGATGATGTCTCTCACTTGATCTTTCGAAAGTTTGTTGTTCAAATGCTTATTGTAAAGTAAACAAGCGAAATCACAGTGAAGCCCTTCGTCTCTGGAAATTAATTCGTTAGAAAACGATAGTCCAGGCATAAGCCCTCGTTTCTTGAGCCAGAAAATGGAACAAAAAGAACCAGAAAAGAAAATTCCTTCAACAGCCGCGAAAGCAACAAGACGTTCCGCAAATGATCCTTTTTCAATCCATTTCAATGCCCAGTCCGCTTTTCTCCTCACACAATCGAGCGTATCAATGGCATTGAAAAGATGATTTTTCTCGGCAGAATCCTTGATGTATGTATCGATGAGCAAAGAATAAGTTTCAGAATGAATGTTTTCGATGGTTACCTGAAACCCATAAAAGAATTTTGCTTCTGTGTACTGAACTTCTGACAAGAAATTCTCTGCAAGATTTTCGTTTACGATACCGTCTGAAGCAGCGAAAAATGCAAGTACGTGTTTCACGAAATGACGCTCATCATCATTGAGTTTGTTTTCCCAATCTATCAAGTCCGGAGACAAGTCGATCTCCTCGGCTGTCCAGAAGCTTGCCTCTGCCTTTTTATAAAAAGACCAGATGTCATCATGCTGGATAGGAAAAAGCACAAACCTGTTCTTGTTTTCCTGTAATATTGGTTCTACACTCGCCATTTTTGCTTCTTTTAGGTATGTATTATTCTATGCAGCTACTCACGCAACTGCGGTTTTAAATCCTTAAAACTTTTGTTTCCTCTTAATTGGAAGCGGAGGTGTAATCCTTGCTATTCTCCGTTGTTGAGGCATACAAAATTTGTCAAAAAACTTTCCTCTCGCAATTAAAGAAATTCACAATCTGTCAATGTTTTCAACACGCAAGACCTGCATCCCTTTAAATACAAAACAAAGCGACTTTTTCAACAGGCCTGTGAAAGATATTCACAAGCTATCAGCTGTATTTTGTCGATTTTTTTTGTGCTTACGACGGAACTGTGAAACAATCGTAGTTTAAACCGCCGAGACATAAAATTAACGGGAACAACTTGCAGAGGCAAGTAGAATTTTTCGTTATTTTAAACAATCAAATGTGAATTAGACCTCCATGTCTTTACCAGCCTCGAAAAGCACTCTGTTCAACCTAAATTTTTGGTCAAATATCCGAAAGGATACGTTTCATTTATTGTATCCTTCCACCTGCCTTATTTGCGATTGTGAGTGGAAGGAAAAACTTCCTTTGTGCAGCTGGTGTTCTGAGGAATTTAAGTATACTAACTTTGAAAATTATCAGGAAGCAACACCTTTAGACAAACTTTTCTGGGGAAGACTTGAATTGAATGCTACCTATGCCCTATTGCATTTTGAAAAGAATACATCTACTCAGGGTTTGTTGCACGCAATAAAATATGGCAATCGTCCAAGCTTGGCAAGGTATCTCGGTGAATTGGTCGGACAAAGGCTGGTACAAATTGAAAAGTTTTCTAACATTGATGCACTTATTCCTGTTCCATTGCATCCAAAAAAACAATTTGTAAGAGGCTACAATCAAAGTGAGCAGATTTCAATTGGGATAGCAAACATACTCAAGGTGTCCGTTGAATCAACCTATGTTCGCAAAGCAACGCATGTCTCCAGTCAAACAGGGATGGGGAGATTTCAACGCTGGGCGAATGTGGAGGGGAACTTTTTGGTTAAAAAAGGTCTCAGAGAAACTATTCATCTCGCCATTGTAGACGACGTTGTTACCACTGGGTCAACGTTAGAAGCCATGGTACGCGCTATCAAAAAAGAATATCCAAAAGCAACCATCAGTATTGTTAGTCTCGCGTTTGCTACATGACAGACCAACAACCATATCTTATTGTTGGTGCCGGTCTGGCAGGGATTTGCCTCGCCTTTCACTTGCGTAAACAAAACAAAAAGGTTGTAGTTATCGACAATGGCCATGTCTCAAGCTCTGCAGTTGCAGCCGGCATAATTAATCCGATCGTTTTCCGTAGAATGACCAAGTCCTGGCGTGCTGATGAATTTATCCCTTATGGAAGGGACTTTTACAAGAATCTTGAACAAGAATTATTAACAGGGTTTTATAAGGATCTCGTAATACGACGCTTATTTTCCTCCGAACAAGAGAGGGGTTTTTGGGAGCTGAAACAACTTACTCCTGACTTCAATGAATACCTAACACTTATTTCTTCCGAAGACGATTCATTCCAAGGAGCAAAAAACCCATTTGGTAGCGGACGTGTAAAGGGCGCAGCCTATATTCAATCAGAGCAATTCATAAATGGTGGAAAAGCATACCTCAAGGCTAAGGAAACTCTAGTAGAGGAACAATTCAACTACAGTCAATTTGATCCAAAGTCACTAATTTACAAAGATTCGAAGTTTGCTGCTGCCATTTTTTGCGAGGGTCCACATGCAAAGAATAATCCCTTTTTTAGCGAATTGCCTGTACAACAAACCAAAGGTGAAATTCTTACAATAAGGTGTCCGACATTGAAAACGGAGGAATTACTAAACCGAAAATGTTTTGTTTTACCTATTGGCAATGAAACATTTAGAGTGGGGGCAACATACGTTTGGAACACGATGAATAACGAATGTACGGAAGAGGCAAAAGCAGAACTTATAGATAAATTCAAAGTGTTACGTGAAGATGAATTCGAACTAATAAATCAACATGCAGGTGTACGTCCAACGACTCCGGATCGCAGGCCTATCTTGGGTCAGCATGCTCTCTTTAAAGGCCTCTTTATCCTTAATGGTCTTGGAACAAAGGGATATATGTCTGCTCCTTTGTTAGCCAAAGAATTATGTGAACATATTTTATTCGGTAGAGATCTAAATAATGAAGTTCGGTTGGATCGATTTAAAAAATGTTAAGTAACTCACAAAAGCCCCCGATTTAGTATTTTTGTGATGTTCAAAAATTAGAAAGAGTATGTACCCAGCAGAACTAGTCCGCCCAATGAAAGAAGACCTCACAAATGTGGGCTTTCAACAACTTAACACACCAGATCAGGTCGATCAACTTATAGAACAGACAAAAGGGAGTTTACTCGTAGTAGTTAATTCTGTGTGCGGATGTGCCGCCGGAAATATGAGGCCAGGAGTTAAATTATCATTGAATAATTCAAAGGTCCCATCCACGCTTGCTACAGTATTTGCAGGCGTAGACACTGAAGCTACTGCACAAGCGAGAAAATATTTTTTACCTTACCCTCCTTCTTCTCCATCCATAGCCTTATTCAAGGATGGTCAATTGGTTCATTTTCTTGAAAGACATCATATTGAGGGTGGGACAGCACAAATGATCGCAGAGAACCTAAACGAGGCTTACAACGAGTTTTGTTGATGAGTTTTCTTCGCTAAAAACAGAAAAAGCATCTTACCGATGCTTTTTTTATTTCTTTTAAGTTTTAAAATCACTTACAATCCCCCTCCTCTTAAGAGCGTTACGTGTCCATGGTACTCTTTTTTGTCATCGTTGTAAGATCTTCTTAATGTCAACTTCCAAGTGTAAACATGATCCTGGCATTTTTTGCCTTTGTAGGTGCCGTCCCATCCCTCACCCACTGTATGTGACTCAAATATTAATTCTCCCCAACGATTAAATATCAAGAATTCGTACCCTTCCTGATTGTAACCAGCGGTAAGTACCGGATAGAACGTATTGTTGTATGAATCGCCATCAGGAGTAAATGCATTCGGAACATATAAAATAACCTCTGGAATCATTTGAATGTAGCGTGTCGTAGAATCAATACATCCGTATTGCGAAACAGCATATAGCGTAACTTCATAGTTAGTCACATCGAAATCACTACCGTTCATAAACTCATGATACGCATTGAATGTCGTGTCGTATGGACTTCCATCTCCATAATACCAGAAATAAGAACTAGCGCCTATAGAGGTATTCCAGAAATTTGCGTTGGTCTGAATATTATCGATTTGGTAGGTGTCCGCATCAAATGAAGCCACAGGATTAGGTTTCACACAAACAAAACTAGGTGAGGTAGCAGTGGTAATACATCCCTCTGGACTTATTACTGTTAACTGCACACCGTAACAATCTACACCATCGAAATAGGCAACAAATGGTCCGCACTCATTAAATACCTGGCCATCTGAGAAGGTCCATGTACAATTATCCCCCGATCCTGCATTCGCATCAATAAGTACGCCGCTGCCAATACATCCAGAAATTGGCGGAGGCAATGTGGCCTCTGGCGCAGGATTTGCAACCAATGTTACCGTACTTGTCGAAGTACATCCGTTAATATCTGTTGCAGTAACAGTATATGTTCCAACCGGCAATCCTGCTGCTGCTGCGTTGTTCTGTACAGGTGTGGTATTCCAAGAATAGGAATATCCTGGTGTTCCGCCGACCACGGCAGCAGTGACAATTCCATCCGATGCCCCTTCACAACTTACACCTGCTCCGAAATAAAAGGACACAACACTACTAGATGCAACAACGGCTGTTGGTTGACCAACCACCACATTGGTGCTGTAAGAACATCCATTCAAATCAGTCGCAGTAACAGTATATGTACCTGCAGGTATATTGGTTAAATTTTGGTTTGATCCGAGAGAGCTTCCTGAACTATTTACCCAATCATAGGTATACCCTGGTGTTCCTCCGGTTATATTTACTGACACGGCTCCATCAGAATATTGAAAACAGCTTACATCAGCGCCATTATAATCTGATGTAACTACCGCTGGTCCTGACAACGGGTCCGGATCTGTTAGAACAATTGAAGTATCTGTTGTGCATCCATTTACATCTGTTGCCGTCACTTGATACGTCCCTGCAGATAAACCTGCTGGATCTTGAACTATACTTACAATTTGACCAGCCTGATTACTCCAAGAAAAGGTATAACCGGGTGTTCCTCCGTTTACGGTGAAGTCAATAGATCCATCGCTTGCACCATCACATGAGATCTCTTGTCCATTGTAATCTGATGAAACAGAAATGAGCATTCCGAATGGCGCTGGATCATTTAATGTAATCGTATTGGTGTCTAAACACCCATTTAAATCTTCAATAGCAACTTGATAAACGCCGGCAGGTAATCCTCCTGGAGACTGAACAGAGCTTACCGTCGCGCCATTCGAATCAATCCACTCATAAGTATATTGTGGTGTCCCTCCTGAGACATTAACTGTTACAGATCCATCGGAAGCTCCAACACATGTAATATCCTCCCCGTTATAATTTGATGTTACCTGTGTGGTAGAAGTAATCGATTGAGGTTGAGTTAAAGTTGTATCTAATATAAACTGACATCCATTGATATCCGTAATAGTAACTGTGTATGTTCCCGCAGGAAGATCGGTCAAATCCTCACCCACCTCATTGTTACTCCAGCTTACTGAATAATCCGGACTTCCCCCAGTTATTGTCAAATCAATCCACCCATCTGGCTGACAACCTGAAAGGTTATAACCTCCGGCATAAACCGAGAGAACAGCACTGGCATTCAAAACACTTGGTTCAATCAAGGTAAGAGCCGTATCAATGGTGCATCCATTAATATCCGTAACAAGAACATTGTAGGTTCCTGCGGTTAATCCTGTTGGATTTTGCTGTGTGCTTTGACCTGCCGGAACTACGGCCGAAGGCGTTGAAGGGTCTGCTGTCCAAGAATAAATATACCCGGGTGAACCACCACTAACAGAGTAATCCAAAACAGATCCATTGGCATCTCCGTTACATTCAATATTGTCTCCAGAAGGATAGGTAAAGGCTAAACCTGTTTGTGTAAGTACCATTGGTTCTATAAGTGTGATCAATGTATCCTTAAGACAACCATCTACATCCGTGATGGTTACCAAATAGGTTCCCGCTGTTAATCCTGCCGGATCTTCAAGTATTTCTTGGCCGCCAGGAATACTTGCATTAGGTGTTGTTGGATCTATTGTCCATGCATAATCGTAAGGTCCTGTTCCACCTGTAACTTCCAAATCAATACTTCCGTCATCCAAACCTATGCATGAAATATTATCTCCTGACGGATAAAGGAATGCTGTTAAACTTAGGATAGTTATTACATCTGGTGCATCCATGAATACACTATCTATCGCCAAACAACCATTCAAATCTTGCGAGGTAATATACAACCAACCCTCTGCAATGTTTATCACAGGATTCGGATCATTGAAATCCGTTGTTCCATCATTACTCCAATCATAGGTATAACCAGGAACACCACCGATGACAGTAACCTCTGCAAATCCATCAGGGAAACAACCTGTTATGTTGTAACCACTTGCATAAACCGACGGAGTAACAGCTGTTATTAATACCTCTGTCGGCTCAGTTACAGTAATCTGACCCGAAATTGTACACCCGTTTTGATCAGTAACCGTTACTAGATAATTACCTACAGTAAGACCTGAAGGACTCATAACCGTACTTTGTCCTGCAGGAATTGTTGCACTCGGGGTTAAAGGATCAGCAGTCCAATTATAAGTATAACCGCCCGCTGGAAGTTCAACACCTCCATTTATCGTTGCAGTAATTCCACCATCACTAAATCCGAAACAAGATACTCCGAAACCATTGTAGTTAGTTAGTACAGAGGTGGCTATGGTTAATAATTCCGGCTCTACCATGTTCACCGGTCCCATCGATGAGCCGCAACCCAATCCGCCAGAAGTGTTGTTGGCATCCGTTACAGTAACACTGTACGTTGCAAAGCCTCCGCTTGGAAGTCCGCTAAGTCCTGAAAAGTTGTAT
>Ga0315906_10001608_pt1 | contig 33255 bp, 26 predicted proteins | sample LakEriMetagenome_4_FD_203526 | JGI IMG/M metagenome (GOLD analysis project Ga0315906, IMG submission 203526) | Freshwater fungal communities from buoy surface, Lake Erie, Ohio, United States - Buoy 2 MA122 | ecosystem: Environmental > Aquatic > Freshwater > Lake > Lake biofilm | place: USA... | reverse complement strand
TGCCAATCATCTTCATGCGCTTCTTCCCCTCCTTCTGCTTCTCCAGCAGCTTGCGCTTCCGCGAGATGTCCCCCCCATAGCACTTCGCTGTCACGTTCTTGCGCATCGCCCCGAGACTCTCCCGCGCAATGATCTTCCCTCCAATCGCCGCCTGAATCGCCACCGTGAACAACTGCCGCGGAATCACCTCGGACAGCTTCTTCGCCAGCGCACGCCCCCGGCTCTCTGCCTTGTCCCGGTGCACAATCGTCGCAAACGCATCCACCGGATCCCCGTTGATCAGCATCTCCATCTTCACAAGACGCTCCCCACGATACCCCGCATGCTCATAATCCATGCTCCCATACCCACGCGTGATGCTCTTCAGCTTGTCATTGAAGTCGACCAGAATCTCGTTGAGCGGCAGGACGCAGGTCAGCATGACCCGATGACTATCAAGAGTTTCCGTGTTCTCCAGAGCCCCCCGCTTCTCCGCCACCAGCTTCATGATGTCTCCAATGCAGTCATTCGGAATCAGAATGAAGGCCCGCACCGTCGGTTCGCGGATCTCCTCGATGGTCCCCGGATCCGGCATGTACGTCGGATTGTCGATCTTCAGCTCCTCGCCGTTCGTCAGCGTGATCTCATAAACCACGCTCGGATACGTGGAAATAATGTCCATGCTGTACTCGCGCCGCAGCCGCTCGACCACGATCTCCATGTGCAGCAGCCCAAGGAAACCACAGCGGAATCCGAAGCCCAGCGCCGCCGATGACTCCTGCTGATAGCGGAAGGCACTGTCGTTGATCTGCAGCTTGCCCATCGCCAGCTTGAGTTGCTCGAAATCATCCGAACTCACCGGATAAATCCCGCTGAAAACCATCGGCTGAATCTCCTTGAAGCCCGGCAGCGGCTCCGGGGCCATCCGCGTCGTCTCCATGATGGTGTCCCCGATCTTCACCTCCGCCGTGCTCTTCATGCTGGCCACCACATACCCCACATCCCCGGCAACCAGTGACTCGCAGCGCGCCTGCTTGGGCGTGAATATGCCCACTTCCTTGATCTCATACGACTTGTTGGTCGCATACATCGTGATGCCCACCCCGCGCTTCAAGGTCCCGCTGACCACCCGTACGTACATCACCACCCCTCGGTACGAATCAAAGACACTATCAAAGACACTGGCCCGCAGCAGCCCATCCTCCGGAACCTCCGGCGGCGGCACCCGCTCAATGACCGCTTCCAGAATGTCTTCGATCCCAATCCCCATCTTGGCACTCGCCTTGATGGCCTCCTCATGCGGAATCGCCAGAATATCCTCCAGTTGCTTGTAGACCGCCGGCAAATTGCTCGAAGGCAGATCAATCTTGTTGATCACCGGAACAATCTTCAGATTCTGCCCCATCGCCAGATGCAGATTCGCCACCGTCTGGGCCTCCACCCCCTGCGCCGCATCCACCAGCAGCACCGCCCCCTCGCAGGCCCCCAGACTCCGGCTGACCTCATACGCAAAATCCACATGCCCAGGCGTATCGATCAGGTTCAGCTTGTACGTCTTCCCGTCGCGCGCCTTGTACGCCATCGTCACCGGATGGCACTTGATCGTGATGCCGCGCTCGCGCTCCAGATCCATGGCATCAAGCAGCTGATCCTGCATCTCCCGCTGCGTCACCGTGCGCGTCGCCTCCAGAAGACGGTCGGACAGCGTTGTCTTGCCGTGGTCAATGTGGGCAATGATCGAGAAATTGCGGGTTTGGGTGGCGACAGACATTCCAGTGCAGAAGAAAATAACGAAACGGGCTGCCAAGCCTACGAGCGGCCCAACGCCTTGTAAAGCGGCGCGGCAAACATCAGCGCTTCCGCTCCGGCAGGCCACTCAGCCGCAACCCGAGGAAACTGTGACGGTCCCCGCCATTGCTGTCGGCCACCATCACCAGCAGCCGGGATCCATCCGCCAGCTCCGGTCCGGCACAGAGCCCCTCGTAATTCGTGAATCCACAGGGCAGATCCAGCAGCAGCCGCTTCCGCACCGGTCGCACCGCCTCGCCCACAAGAGAAGCCAAACCATCCGTCGGTGTCGCCCCACGGAAATCGGCAAGGAAAATCCGCGCATGCAGCCCGCCGGACGCAAATCCCCGCTCGAGGACCAGCAGCAGCCCGCCGGGCAGCAGGCAAAGGTCCGCTACCCCATTGCCCGCCCCCTGAAACCTCGCTCCGGCCGGTTCCGTCACCCAGCAGAACTGCCGCAGCGGCCGCCCTTCCTGCGAAAATTCCTGCAGCCGCACCGCCGTTCCCTGCGCCCGGCCCGCCACCGGACCATCGACGGAAAGCGCTTCCTCATTGGCCGTCCAGCATCGCCCCGCGGACGACTCGAAGGTCAGTGACTCCAGTGCCAGATTCGGCCGTACCATCGCAAACTCGGACGGGAGCCGCCACGGCGCAGAAGCCCGGCCATCCGCCGCAGCAAACGCCTGAATTCCCGGCCCGCCCTCCGCACTCACATGAAAACGACCCGACGCCCCATCCCACGCAATCCCCTCGAAATCCTTCAGCTTCGTCGCCACCGGAACCGGAGCCGCCGGCTCCACCCCAGTCACCTGACCACGCCCATCCACCCCCAGAATCATCGGAATCACCGCCGCCACCTTGTCGGACACCGCCGCATACCGGTTGCCACCCACCCACGTCAGCCCGCTCAGATCGCTGAACGACCGATCACGCAGCAGAAAAGCCCGGCCATTTCCCGCAGGAACGACCCGCAGGTCACTTCCCGGTTCCGCCGCCCCGCAGAGGCAAGGAAGGAAAACCGCGACCGCCGCCACAACCTGCCGCAGTTTCCTCACAGCTTGTCAGGCTTGATCTCCTTGTGCTTGCCCCCGAACTTCGCCGCCAGCTTCTTCAGAAACTTCTCCCCCTCACGTCCTTCCTCCGAATTCGAATAAATCGAAATTGTATTCACCTGCATCTTGGACGTCTTCCCCAGCATCTTCTCGAACTTCGTGTAGATCAGCTTGATGATGTCATCCTTGTCCATGGCCGGTTCACCCGCCATGCGAGTTCCCGGCGCACCGTCGCTCAGCACATAAAGCGTCGTCGGCTTCCGCTCAAAGGCCGCCACCATCGCCAGATCAATCCGGCTGCCTCCCTCCGTTCCCGCCAGCTCCTGAATGTCCTCGGTGAGAATCGCCGTGTACTCGATGCCAAGGGCATCCTTGCCGGCCCGCCCGTACTTCTCAGTCCTCGTCCGCCCGAAATCCGCACTTCCGCCCCCATAGTACCCTTCCATGAACCGTGTCGCCTCGTTCTTCATCTCCTGCGTCGCCGTGACACTCTTCGATTTGAACAAATCCCCGTTCTGACCAAAGCAGATGATGTTGAACTGCGCCGACGGCGGCAGCCCTTCAATCACCTTCTTCAACTCTCGCCGCAGCGCCGTAATCCCGGCCGCCGAAAGATTCGTCCGCATGCTGCCAGAAGTATCGATGCAGAAAATGATGTTGTTCCCCATCGACGTCAGCCCCAGAAAGTTCGCCGTGAACCCTGGCTGACTCCCCGGCCCGAAACCCGATCCCATCCCGGTTCCACGCCCAGTTCCCTTGCCGCCACCAAAACCGCCACCGCTCCCCGGCGTTCCGCTCATCATCCCGGACGTCACCGACAGCGTGCTCATGTCCGCCAGCGTCGACGACGTATCCGGCAGCGTGATGGCCCCGCTCGTCTTCGCCGCAATCTTCATCGCGGGAGCCTTGTTCACCATCATCTGACGCCGCTTCTCGTTGATCTTCGTATTGCCTTCTGTCCCGCCTCCCCCGCCACTCAGAAAGTCAATGTTCTCCTCCGTCCCCGCATTCGAGGTCGTCCAGACAATCAGAATCGCCGCAATCAGAAAGAGAACATGCAGCAGCAGCGAAATGGTGAACGATCCCCCGCCAATTTTCTTCCAGTAGGCCATGAACGGCCCGTCCTTCTTCAGAGCTTCCTCCCCATCCAGCAGTTCACCCGCAGAAGCGTCCCCGGGCAGTGACGGCGGAACCGCAGGCTTCACTTCCGGAGAAACAGGAGAACGGGATGGCTTCATGGCAGATTCCTCAGGTTTAGTCGTGCTCTCAGACAATACAGCTCATCCCGGAACGGCCCACTGCCGGGCTTTCCTGGAGAAACCGGAAGCCACCATCAGAATTCCTCATTGACCGAAAAAGTAACGTTCGCAATGCCCGCGAACTGCATCGCATTCATGACATCCACAACCTTCTCCCACGGAGTCGTCGACTCCGCCGTGATCGTCACAATGATCGGCGTCCCACCCTCGGCCTTCGCCTGCTGCGCCAGCCTCTTGAAGTTCGCCTTCAGTTCCCCCTGCGATACCTGTTCATCATTGTGGCTGATCGCCCCGTCCTGATCGACCGCCACCTGTTCCTCCATCGGGGTGTCACTCGCGTCATCCCCCGGCTCCGTCGATGGCAGCTTCATCTTCAGCTCGGTTTCCACCTGGCGGTTCCCCGCCTGCACCATGAAGAAGAGCATGATCACAAAGACCACGTCGATCATCGGGGCAATCTGAAACCCCACTTCCTCTTCTCTCTGACTCTGATGGCGGTGTCGCTTCATGAAGATAGTTCAGCGGTTGTGCGTGGCATAGGCCACTGCAGCGGTTGATTGAGCAATGACCGCAATGGCCGCCTGCACTTCCTTGGCAGGCGTCGCCCGGTCAGCCCGCACCAGAATCTCCAGTCGCGTACCCCCCTTGCCGTCCGGCATGGTGTCCGCAATCTTCCGGAGTTCCTCGGCCAGTCCCTCCCGGTCCTGCCACTCCAGCCCCCCGAAGGTCATGAGGGCCTTCTGCTCGTTCTTGTTCCAGCGCACGTTCACCGTCCGCTGGTTCTTGTCAGGCTTCCGCTCCTTGGCATCAGGTGCCACCGGAAGCGCAATCGACTTGTCGAGCTTCTCAATCTGCGCCGTCGTGATGCTCATGAAGAAAATGAGAATCACAAGGAGCACGTCAATCATCGGAGCGACCTGAAACTCAGGTTCCCCGCTTTCCATGCCGCCGCCGCCGCCGCCCATAGGTTTTTAGAGTGAAGGTTGGTTGAAGTAATTTATCCGTCAGGCTCAGGCCTGCACGGCGTCGCCCGCGCCACCTTCCACCCAGGCCGGCGCATTGGCGTAGAGTTCCTGGTCGCCCACGTGAACTCCCTCAGCCAGATGATACGGGAATTTCCGGAAGAGGTTGGCCACTTCGTTCTCCATCTCGTGCACCGATCCCTGGAGACGGTTGCGCAGGAAGTAGAAGCCCATGAAGGCTGGCACCGCGATCACCAGACCGGACGCCGTCGCCACCAGCACCTCGCCGATCTTCTCGGAAAGCGCTTCCGTGTTCTGGGTGGCTCCGCCTTTACCCAGTTCTCCGAAGGCTCCGATCATCCCGAACACCGTGCCGATCAGACCCACCATCGGCGTGCAGACCCCAATGACGGAAAGATAGGACAGCCGGGTCGCCTGACGCTGCTGCTCGCGGTTGATCTCCGCAAGGATCGCTTCCTCGGTCGCATCCTTGCCATCCCCCACGTTCACCAGACCGGCCCGCACCACATTGTTGAAGGCACAGGGATTGTCCACGCAACTCTGGTGCGCACCAACATAGTCACCCGCCCGGAAGTAGTTCCGCATCTTCTCCAGTTCGCCTTCCGGCATGAGACGCTTGAGCGAGGAACGCTGCACACCGTCAATCACCAGCCAGACCATCCCGATCGAGAACAGGAAAAGAAAGATCATCACCGGCCCCCCGAGGACAATCATGTCCCAGAGAGATTTTTCGGAGAATCCACCCTTCGCTTCTTCCTCGGCCGCCAGCACAAGAGGAGTGGCGAGCAGGGAAAAAACGGTGGCAATGGGGAAGGGACGCAGAAGACGTTTGGCGTTCATGGCAGGTGTTTGGGAAATTCGATGATGGTTCGGATGGGGTCGCTTTTGACAGATTCTAGGAAACAGGATTCGCTCTTGGGTAGGCTTTTCTCGGAAATCATTCGGTTTTTTCAGGAGCCGCACCTTCGGCCGGCTTTTCACCAGCCTCTTTGCCGGCCGCCTCGGCCCCACCGGCGCCAATCACCTTCTCAAGATCTTCCTTCTCCTTGCGCGCCGGTGCCTCCACCCACGTTCCCTTGTAGCGCTGGAGAATCCGATCCAGTGCCACATTGGCATCTTCCAGCCGGCGCAGACGCATGAGGGAACGCGCCGCCCCGAACTCAGCGCCCGGCAGCAGAGCAGCCTGGGTTCCGAAAAATACCGGAATCTGCAGATAGGCATCAAGGGCCTCCTTGTACGCCTCCCTCTTGAACTGAATGTCGCCAATCAGATTGTAAAGACGGGCAAGCACCGCGGAATTCTCCGTTCCCGCCAGCAGCGTGTTCGCCTTCTGCAGGGCCGGACCAGTCATTCCCTTCTGAAACTGCTGAAGCGCCTCCATCATCCCGGCACCCTTCTGATAGTCACTGCTCAGCTGCATGTTGCGCAGCTCCGGAAAGATCTTGTCGGCCTCCGCATTGTTGTTCTTACGGATATGACATTCGAGCGCAATGAGCGTCGCGGGAACATACCACGAACCCGGCTTGTCCTTCCAGTTCCGGTGAATCACCCGCACGGCCTCCGCATTCTTGAGCGCTTCGTCGTAATTCCCACGGCTGAGGGCCTCGCCCGCATCAGCCAGCTCCGCCGGAAACGGCCAGTCCACCCGGGCCACATTCGACGCCGGAATGCTCGCATAGCCGTCCCGGCCATCCGCCTGGCGGATCTTTTTCTGAATGTTGCTGCCGGAAAGAGTCACCTCGCTCCAGTCGACGTCCGCCCCATTGGCAAAATAGAGCCGCTGCGCACCCGCCGGGCCCGCAGAAAGAACCAGCAGCAGAGAAGCCGCGGCGGTCAGGGATCTGATTGAGAAATTCATGACAGAAGGACAGGCCATCAGAGTTTGCGGTAGTTTTCCTGAATCTTCTGGAAGTCAGCCTCGCCCTTGATCCGCTCGCTGATCTTCGGGGTCTCGACCGCCTCCTTGTACACATCCTTGGCATCCGTGTACTTCTGCAGAGCCTCCTTGGTCTCCCCTGCCCGCAGATAGCCGCGGGCCACCCACTTCGGAAACTTCAGGAACGATAGATAGAGGCGCTGGAAATAGTTGAATGCGTCACCATAGTCCTGCTGCGCAAAACGGACTTCCCCAAGCAGCCAGGTGGCCTCCGCCTTCGTCTCGGGCGGCGTCGTCTTGTCCCCAAGCAGTTCCTTCAGCATCTTCTCCGGACTGTTCCCCGGGTCCTTCTCGGCATCGCCAAACCGCTTCAGCTCCATGAGAGCCCGGGATTTCCCAAGCAGCGCCTCGCCGTACTTCATTCCCGGAAATTCCTCCGTGGCCACATTGAACTTGGCAAGGGCCGTCTCGTGGTCCTTGTCCTCAAGGGCCATCTGCCCCAGCCCAACCGCACCCCAGTCCACAAAAGCCGACTGTGGAAAGAACTGCAGCAGCCGGTTGTAGCACTGCGCCGCCTTGTCCCGCTCGCCCGCCTTCTGCAGATGATCCCCCACCACCGCGAGGAGCCGGCCACTGTAATCCTCAGGGCGGAACTCGGTCGTCAGCTGCTGCATCAGCTCATCCGAACGCTTCGGCGCATTGTCGACAATGTACTGTCCCTTGTCGTCCTTCTTGCGGGGCTGCTTGGCCTCCAGATTCCGGTACAGCAGCGATTTCACATAGACCAGCCGCGCCTTGCCGATTGCCGACAGATCCTTCTCGCCAAGGAGACGGTCCAGTTCCGCCTCAGCCGGCTTGCCCAGTTCCTCCACCGTCGGCGGCGGCGGACGCTTCGGCGGTTCGCTCTTCACCGCAGGATCCGTAGTCGCCGCCGGATTGGCCGGCGGCACCGGAGCCGGTTTCCGTTTGGGAATGGCCGCCACAGCCAGCTGCTGCATCAGATCCTCCACCCCATCCTTGCGCGGATTGTTGATGTTTTCCGTGATCGTCTCGGCCAGGAACTGCCGGCTCTCCGCCTGCGCCTTCTCCCGGGACTCCACCCGCTGTTCCATGAATTTCTTCACCGCCGCTTCGTCCTTCTTCTCCTCGGCAGCCGCAATCTCATCCGCAAATGCCCCGTCGCTCCGCCGCACAATCGCCGTGCAGATTTCCCCCACCGCCGCAAGCGACTGGCGGTTCTCCGGCCACTGCTTCCGGAAACCTTCGTACAGAGTGATCAGTTCGGGCCAGCGGCTCTGCGCCTTCAGCATCGGTGCCGCCTGCGTCAGACTGTACTCGGCCACCTGCTCCGCCGCCGCATTTTTCACCGCATTGACATAGGCATCCGCCGTGGCCGTCTCCAGCGTCTCCGGCGTCAGCCCAGCATCCTGCATCTCGGACCCGGTCATGTCCTTGTAGGCATCGCCGATGAGCGCATACGCATCCGCCACCGATGGCGTTCCGAAGTGGTTCTTGACGATGTCCTCCGCGAACTGAATCACATTCCGGAACTGAGGGTTTCCCTTCTTGTTCTTCTTCTGCCGCTCTTCCCCCAGCACAAGGAACGCCCGGCGGTACTTCGCATCCGCAATGTACTGCCCAGATGGATACTTCTCAATGTACGCCTTGAGCGCCTCCACCGCCCCGTTGTAGTCATTCTTGAAGAACCACGTCAGCCCCCGCATGTACTCCACCGCTTCCCGCTGCGGATCGTCCGCCGGAGCCGATCCCAGGAACTTGTCGGCCGCATCCCGGGCCTTGTCGAAATCATACTGCTCAAGGTAATTCTGCACCTGCACCGCCAGAAATACACTTTTGTTCGGCGAGTCCTTGATCAGATCCATCACCTCCTCGTAGACCGTGTTGATCTTCGCAGGATCCCCGCTCCGCGTCGCAATCGTGATCAGCATCTCCGCAACCTGCTGCGTCTCCTCACGGTCAGGATGCTTGCTCAGAAACTGCCGGCACAGCTTCTGCGTCTCCTCCCCCATCTTCATGTTGTCCTGCGTCAGATCAGCCGGCGTCAGATTGTAATGACAGTACGTAAGCGCATAAAGCACACTCGGCGCATCCTCGAACTTGGGAAACTTATCGAGAACATACTGAAAGGCCAGCCGCGCCTCCCAGAATCTCCCGAGAGCCGCAAAACACCGCCCGATCCGGTAAAAGACGACCGCATCGTAGTTCTGCTCCTTTTCAAGGGCCTCGATCATCGCCTTGGCCTGCGCCTCGTACTGCTTCACCCGCGCCAGCTGCTGCTGGTTGGCAATCACATTCGGATCCTTGGGACCAACCCGCGCCGACAGGCTCTTGATGAGACGTCCGTAGTCTTCCCGCAGCTCCTTGAGCGTATCGACAACCTCCTTGTGCTTGCGCAGATTCTGATAGGCCGGCAGCGCTTCCTCAGGCTTGTTGTCTCCCATGAGCGCATCAGCCAGCTTGAGCGCCGCAAAGTTGATCTCCGAAATCATCGGCCGCATCCCCGGTGCCCGCTTCACCTTGTCCAGCAGCGCCACCCCCTTCTCCGGCTTGTCGTCCGCATACAAATCCACCAGATACAGTGCCAGCCGCACATCGGATGAAGTCTTCACCCCCGGAGCCAGCGTGGTCTCCAGCAGCACAATCGCCTTGTCCTTCTGCTCGTTCTCCTTGTAGGAATCCGCCAGCTCAATCATCACATCGTCCCGCAGCACCGGTTCATTCTTGAGCGTCTCATACTGCTTGACCGCCTCCGGCCACTTCTTCTGCGCCCGCATGATGCGCGCCAGCCCCAGCTGGGCATAACGGATGTTCTTCCCGGTCGGATACTTCTGCGTGTACTCCGTGAACGTCTTGAAGGCGAGGTCGTAATTCGGTATGTTGAAGAGGCACGCCCCCAGCGTGAAATAGAGCGGCTCCAGCTTGTCAGGCGTCGCCCCGGTCTTCTGCGCAATCGTCATGAGGGCCGAATAATTCGCCGCCGCATTGAGCCAGTCCCCCTTCGCATAGGCATCATCCCCATTCTTGATGATCGCATCCGGATCACCCAGATCCACGGCCGGCAGCGCAGTCGCCTTGTCCCCCGCAGCCGCCTCGGCCGGCTTCGCCTCCGGTGCCGCCGCATCCTGCGCGGGAACCGCCGCCGCTAACGCCAGCACGCTGACCGGTACGAGGAGACGCAGGGAGAGTTTTGAATTTCTTTTCACGGCGGATTCGGGAGCTATCGGGTGTTCTTGCCTCGGAGGTTGCCGGGTGTATCGTTTCGACCCCCTCTTTGCAATGAGAATTTGCCCGCCAGAATGGAACGTCACAGCAGGTGAACCGGGCATGAAATCAGCACGGGAACAGGCCCCCGCCCTCAGGCCCCGCGGTCCAGTCCCGTGTCCTCCCACGAAACCGGATCCTCCACAGGCTCAAGATGCGTGAACACCGTCAGGCGCGGCACCGCCGCCCGCAGCGACGCCTCGATTTCCTCGGCCTCGGCATGACCACGCGCAATAGTCCATTCCCCCGGCATCAGCAGATGCACGGAAAGAAAGCGCCGCGTCCCGGCCTGACGCGTCCTCAGGGCATGCCAGTGCACCCCGCGTTCCCCACATGCCTCAAGAATGCCGCGCGCCCTCGCCAGTTCCTCGGCCGGCAGTCCCGTGTCGATCAATCCCAGCATGGCCGCATGCATCAGCTTCACCCCGGAAACTATGATATGCGCAGTCAGCAGCAACCCCACCACCGGATCCAGCCAGTCCCACCCGGTCACAACCACCAATCCCACCGCAAGGACCACCGCCGCAGACGTCCACACGTCCGTCATCAGATGCTGCGCATCCGCCTCCAGCGCCACGGAATGCCGCGCCCCCGCCACGCGGAACAGCACCCGGGCCACCACCAGATTCAGCAGCGACGCCACCACCGATACCACCACCCCCACACCCACCATCTCCAGCGGCTGCGGCGCAATCAGACGCCCCACCGCATTCCACCCGATCCCCACAGCCGCCGCAAGGATGAACAGCCCCTCGCAGCCACCCGCAAAATACTCCACCTTCGTGTGGCCATAGGCGTGATCCTCGTCAGCCGGACGGGCCGCCAGCGCAAGCGACCCATAGGCAATCAGCGCCGCCGCCACATTCGCCAGCGATTCCAGTGCATCGGAAAGCAGGCCGACCGACCCCGTCAGCCGCCACGCGGCCAGCTTCAGAAAGAAAGTGACCACGGCGACCGCCAGCGACAGCAGCGCATAGTGAGTGAGGGGACGTTCCGCCACAGACATTCCTCCCCCACTCCGCCACACATCTTTCCATGACAAGCCCACGTCTTCACGGATTCGCCCAGCGAAAACCCAAGCCCGTTCATTTTGCTGGACACCACCCAGCGCTTGCCTCTATTCCGCTGCCACCAGCAGCATCGGCTGCACGGTGACATCCCCCCCAACCACTCACTTCCCCAATTCACCATGGCCAACTCCCTTCCCAAACTCCACAACGCCATGTGGCCAGGCCTCGTCGGCAAGGAACCCGGCACGGACCACCCACCCATCAGCCTCGACCGCATGCTCGACCTGACCGCCGCCGCCGAAGTCGACGGCACCCGCTACGAAGGCGTCGACCTCTTCCTCTTCCACCCGCACACCGACCCGGACGCCAGTGAGGCGGAAATCCGCGCCATGGCCGACCGCATCGCCGCCAAAGGCCTCAAAATCGGTTCGCTCGTCGCCCCAGTCTGGCCCGGCACCGTCGGCGGCTGCGCCTTCGGTTCAGATGAAGACCGCCGCAACTTCGTCCTCGCCGTCGAAAAAGCCTGCCGCATCGCCGATATCCTCAAGGCCCACGGAGCCCGCTCCTACGGAGTCATCCGCATCGACTCAGCCGGCGGCCCTGCCGCATGGGCAGAAGACCCCGCAGGCAATACCAGGAAAATCGCTGAAACATTCCGCGAAGCCGGCAAAGTGGCCGCCGCCCACGGTGAACGCCTCGCCGCCGAAGGAGAAATCTGCTGGGGCGGCATGCACTCGTGGAAGGCCATGCTCGATACCCTCGAAGCCACCGCCATGCCCGGAACGGTCGGCTTCCAGGCTGACCTCGCCCACACCTACCTCTACCTCCTTGGCTACAATTCCCCAGCCGATGCCCTCCTCCAGCCAGGATACTCGGACGCCGAATTCTGGGCCGCCTACGAGAAAATGACGGACGCCCTTCGCCCATGGACCATCGACTTCCACGTCGCCCAGAATGACGGATCAGTCCACGGAACCGGCAATCACGACAAGACCGGCCGCCACTGCCCGGCCGACGACCCCAACGGAAAACTCGACATCGCCCGCTGCGCCTCCTACTGGCTCCGCGACGCCGCCGCACGCGGCATCCAGCACATCTGCTGGGACGGCTGCATGTTCCCCAACGCCATGCTGGAAACCCCAACCACATGGAATACCATCCTCGGAGCCATGAAGGACGTCCGCGCCTCGGCCGGCTGGAACAGCTGACCAGCAAAGCCCATCCATTGCCGCAAACGCCGGCACCGCTGCGGACAACCCCCGCAGCGGTGCCTTTTTTGTCTCGACTTCTTCCGCACCAAACCGCATCAATTTTTCTAATTGGCGTCCCCTTCAATCCGTCTTAACAGGGACAACCCCATTCTGCCGCCCATGAGCACCCCTCCACCCCCTCCCCCGCCACCCGAATACCAGGGATACGAGGAACCCCAGTACTACGAGGCCACCCCCGCTCACGAGGACCGCCCCAAAACCGGCTACTGGCACCGCCTCGGCGGCGGCTCCCTCAGCATCAGCATCATCGTCCACGCCCTCTTCCTCATCCTCGCCCTCTTCATCATCTGGCGGACCTCCAACAACGTGGAAGAACCGCCGGACTTCCTCCCCGGGGGCGGCGGCGGCGGCGGCGGTGGCGAAAAACACGCCGCCCAGAAGAAAATGCGCGCCGTCAGCCACGCGCAGCCGAAAATGAAGCTCGCCTCGGCGAAATCCTCAGGCGTCACCCTCCCGGACGTCCAGTCGTCCATGACCGATTTCTCAGGACTCACCCAGATGACCATCGGCGGCGGCGGCCTCGGCACCGGACAAGGCATTGGACGCGGCACCGGCTCCGGCAGCGGCGTCGGATCAGGCATCGGCTCCGGTTGGGGCCCCGGCTCAGGAGCCGGCTTCATCTCGCTCCCCAAAATCATGCAGAGCCGCTGCTCCCCCGCAGAACGCGCCCAGAAAATGCGCGAGAACGGCGGCAACGAACAATGCGAAGCGGCCGTCAAAAAGGGCCTCAAATGGCTCAAGGAAAAGCAGAACCCGGACGGCTCATGGGGAAATAACGACCGCGCCGGCATGACCGGACTGGCCCTGCTCGCCTACCTCGGCCACTGCGAAACCCCGGAATCCCCAGTCTACGGCGAAACCGTCCTCAAGGGCATCACCTTCCTCATCGAACTCGGCCAGAAAAACGGCAACCAGTTCAATGGCATCTTCTCCCAGACACCCAGCGCCATCCGCAGCACCTACGAACACGGCATCGCCACCTACGCGCTCGGTGAAGTCTACTCGTTCGCCAAACTCGGGAAACGCGAACTCCCCGGCCTCCGCCAGGGCTTCGAACGCGGTGTGCAGATCATCATCGAAAAACAAACCAAGGACGGTTCCTGGGGCTACAAGGACGGCATCGGATACGACCCCTACGGCCGCAACGACCTCTCCGTCACCGGTTGGCAATTCCAGGCACTCAAAGCCGCCAAACACACCAATCTCAAAATCCCTGGCCTCGCCGGGGCCATGAAAAAGGTCGAGAAATACCTCGAAAGCACCCAGACAGCCGACGGCGGCTTCGGTAACGCCGACCGCGCCCAGCACTACAACCAGTGGAACCTCTCCGGTGCCGCCCTCCTCGGCCTCCAGACCATGGGAGCCGGGAATGCCGGCAAGGTCAATAAAGGCATCCGCTGGCTCGTCGATCAGTTCGAAAAAGAACCCCTCAGCTGGAACTCGGACTGCTACCTCTACACATGGTACTACAATACCCAGGCACTCTTCCAGAAGGGCGGCGAACCATGGAAGAAATGGAACGAACAGTTCCAGAAGGAAATCCTCGCCAACCAGCTCGAGGACGGCAGCTACAAGGTGGAAGGGGGCGGTGAAGTCGCCGCTGCCACCACCACCGCCGCGGGCGGCAGCGCCGATGTATACCGCACCGTCCTCTGTACCCTCATGCTCGAAGTCTACTACCGCTACCTCAAGGTCGGCGACCGCGAAAGCAGCATGGGCGAAAGCAACCTCATGCCCCTCAAGTGAACGCAGAGCCAACGCCTGCACCCCACGGGACAGACTGAACCAACTGACTTCCCACCACGGCCGTTCTCCACTCCAAAGGGGAACGGCCGTTTTTCCGTCCACCACACGCACCAGCACCCAATTCCATTGCCCCCCACCGGAAATCCTGACACCCTCCCACCCCATGATCCGCCCATTCGCCGCCGCCGCCATCACCGCACTCGCCGCCGCCTTCGCAGCGGAGACCCATGCCGCTGAGCCGCAATGGATCCCCCTCTTCAATGGCAAGGACCTCTCCGGCTGGACCATCAAAATCGCCAAACGCCCCCTCGGAGAAAACTACGCCAGCACCTTCCGCATCGAAGACGGCATCCTCAAGGTCTCCTACGACGGCTATCCGAAGTTCGATGGCCACTTCGGCCACCTCTTCACCAACCTTTCCTATTCCCATTACATCCTCCGCCTCGAATACCGCTTCTCCGGCTCCATGGTGCCCGACGCCCCATCCTACGTGAACCTCAACAGCGGCATCATGGTCCACGCCCAGCCACCCCAGAGCATGCGCTTCGATCAGGGCTTCCCCGCCAGCCTCGAAATGCAGTTCCTCGCCGACGAAGGCAAAGGCCCCCGCCCCACCGGCAACCTCTGCACCCCAGGCACTCACGTCGAAATCGACAGCAAACTCGTCACCCGCCACATCGTCACTTCCTCCGCCCCCACCTTCCCCCCGGACCAATGGGTCAAAGCCGAAATCGAAGTCCGCGGCAGCTCCACCATCATCCACCGGATTAACGGAACGGAAGTCCTACGCTACCAGCGGCCCCAGCTCGACCCCGCCAACGACAACGCCCCGGCCTCGGACCTCCTCGCCGCCGGAGCCCCCGCCATCCTCTCCCACGGCCACATCGCCCTCCAGGCCGAAGGCCAACCCGTCTGGTTCCGGAAAATCGAACTCCTCCCACTCAGCACCGGGAACTGAAACCACCGGCCTTCAGCTGGGATACCCCAGCAGCTCCAAAGCCGGACGGCAGACCTCCGTCAGCTGCTTCTGCTCCGCCTCAGGGAGCGTCCGGTAACTCGACCGCGCCGCCCGCGGCACCGCAGATGCCTGCCGCAGCCACGACTCATCCACCAGCGAAGGATCAATGAACCGAATCAGCCGCTCCAGCTGCTCCCGGGGTGCCGCCTGCACATCCTCGAACTTCACGTCCAGACGCCTTTCGGCCGGAATCCCTCGCAGCACCCGATCTCCCCTCATCACCAAGTCGTTCCAAAGCCACCCCATGTGAGCCGAGGTGACTTCCGCATCGTCCACAAAATCGCGCAGATCAATCGTCTCCAGCAGCGCCCGCAGCGCCACCCGCTCCATCCCATGAACCAGCCTGCGCAGCAGCGGATTTCCCGGATTGAGAAGATACCCCACCGATCCAAACCGCCGCATCACACTGCGGCACCTCGCCCGCAGCAGAACCGTCCCACGGTCAGCCCGCATATCATGAAGAGCCGCCGCAACCAGCCGGAAAACAGGATGCTGCAGCATCGACAAGGCCGTGTCGCGCCCATCCCGGTACACATGCACAAACCTCGCCTCGGGAAACATCTTCACAAGCTTCGCCGCCCAGGTCAGCGATCCCCCCGTCCGCTCAACCCAGACCCGCCGCCCCAGCCGATCCCGCAGGTGATCAAAGACACACCGGAAATGATCCCCGGTGGCCCGCCCCGGCTGCTGCCTCAGCCATCCCTCCAGCTCATCATGCACCGCATCAAAGCGCTCCGGAACCGGACTGTGGTGCGGAACTGATGCGTGGATGATCGGCGGAATGGAAGTCTTGGTCCATCGCATGTCCGGCACATTGAAATCACAGACGCCCTCGTCCCCATCCATTCCCTCACGTATCATTTTTACTGCAAGCGGATTAGTTACTAAGCAGAGATCAGCAAATTCATCCCCGGACATCCAGCTCGACTGCAGCGCATCGGGGGCAGTGAGCAAAAATGCCTCCGAAAGACTCAGAACCTCCGGATGCATGCTCAGCAGACTCGAAATCATCGTCGATCCGCAGCGGCCGGTGCTGAAAACCACAACAGGGGCAATCTGTCTACTCATATGATCCGGTTACCCTCGTCATCGCCAAAAGCCACCGTTTTCCACCTGAAGACCGCTCTGCAAGCCACCACCCCGCTTGCCTCATATCGCTTTCCCGCAAAGTTCCGCATCCCATGACCCCCGCTGAACGATCAGACGACCAGGAAGAACTCACGGTCCATCAGGTCCTCCCGGGCCGCCCACTCGTCGACGAGGCCGCCTCTTCCTCCATGGGGCCCGTCACACGCAAGATCCGCCGCACGGAAAACGCCCTCCAGCAGCGCGTCGAATTCGAAGCCCTCGTCTCCCGCATCTCCAGTCTCTTCGTCCGCCTCCGCAGCGAAGACCTCGACTCCGGCATCGCCGAAGCCCTCCGCCAGATGGGCGAATTCATCGGCGTCGACCACTGCCGCGTCTGCCGCGTCCACAGTCATTCCCGACTCATGGACCACACCCACCACTGGTCCGCCAGCGGCTCCATTCCCCCATGGCACGGCCGCACCGGTCTCGCCATCGATGACTACATCCCATGGGCTGCTCAGCGCCTCCGCCGCCTCGACGGCATCGCCGTATATTCCGTCGATACCCTCGGACCAGAAGCTTCCACCGATCAGCAGACATTCCGTTCCCAGGGCATCAAATCCGTCATCTTCGTGCCAATGGCCGTCGGCGGCGAACTCATCGGCTTCATCGGACTCGATTCCGTCCGCCTCGCCATGCAGTGGACGGAAGACGCCATCTCCCTCCTGAAAATCGTCGCCGCCATCATCGCCGACGCCCTCGAACGCCGACGCACCGAAGACGCCCTCCGCCAGGAAAATGCCTTCAATCACGCCCTCCTCAACGGCGCCGGCGCCCTCATCATCGTCCTCGATCCCGACGGACGCATCGTCCGCTTCAACCCCGCCGCCGAAGCCACCACCGGCCTCTCCGCCGATGCCACCATCGGTTCCTGCCCGTGGGACCTCTTCATTCCCAGAGACGAATGCTCCGCCGCCCGCAGAAGCTTCAGCCGCGTCGCCGCAGGAGCCCCTCCCAGTGCCCACGAAGGCTCCATCCTCAGCCAATCAGGCGACCGCCGCGTCATCTCATGGTCCACCACCTCCATGCAGGGAGCCAACGGACGCGTCGCCTACGTCATCCTCAGCGGCATCGACATCACCGAGATGAAACGCCTCGAAGCCGATGTCCTCAACGTCGCCGAAGAAGAACAAAGCCGCATCGGACACGACCTCCACGACGGCCTCGGCCAGCACCTGACCGGCATCGAATTCATGAGCCATGTCCTCCAGTGCCGCCTCAGCAGCCGCCACGCCCCGGAGGCCGCCGAAATGGAGGAAATCACCCGCCTCATCCGCGAAGCCATCGCCCAGACCCGCGATCTCGCCCGTGGCCTCTCCCCGGTCGTCCTCCAGTCAAAAGGCCTCGCCGTCGCCCTCGCCGACCTCGCCGAAAGCACTTCCCGCCACCTCCGCGGCGTCCATTGCCACTGCTCCACTCCTCCATCGCCTCCCCCCATCCCCAAGGACACCGCCATCCACCTCTACCGCATCGCCCAGGAAGCCGTCTCCAATGCCGTCAAACACGGGAAAGCCACCGAAATCAGTATCCGCCTCACCCACAGCGACGGTCAGACCACCCTCGCCATCGACGACAATGGTTCCGGATTCCCCGGCTCCACCCCCGCCAGCACAGGCATGGGCCTCCGCGTCATGCAGTACCGCGCCGGAATCATAGGGGGGCGACTCTCCTTCACCAGACTCCCCTCCTCCGGTCTCTCGGTTCAATGTACGCTCGGTACCATCTGACCCCATCCTCCTTCCCCCTATTTTTCCCACAGGGATTCTCCAGGAACCTTGCAAGGCTCGCCTCCATCCGGTAATGTCTTCAGGAAATTCCACCACCGCGCCGGCCGTCATGATCAAGAAACGCGTCTACCTGGTCGACGACCACCCGATCATGCGTCAGGGCCTCGCCCAGCTCATCAACCATGAGCCGGACCTCGAAGTCGCCGGTGAAGCCCACGACGCCGCCAGCGCCCTCACGGAAATCATCGGACTACGACCAGACCTCGTCATCATCGATATCTCCCTCCCCGGCAAAAACGGCCTCGAACTCATCAAGGACGTCCGCGCCCACAACAAACAGGCTGCCCTCCTCGTCCACTCCATGCACGACGAAAGCCTCTACGTGGAACGCGTCCTCCGCGCCGGAGCCCAGGGCTACATCATGAAGCAGGAAGGAGCCCGCCGCGTTCTCGAAGCCGTCCGCAAGGTCCTCCAGGGCGATATCTACGTCAGCCCAGCCATGTCCGGCAAAATCCTCGAAATCTTCTCCGGCCGCCGCCCCACCACCCAGGACCCCGTCGAAGCCCTCAGCGACCGCCAATTCGAAATCTTCCAGATGATCGGCCAGGGCAAAGGCACCCGCGCCATCGCCTCGGACCTCAAGGTCAGTGTCAAAACCGTCGACGCCCACCGCGCCAACATCAAAGACAAACTCCACCTCAAGTCAGGCACGGAACTCGTCCGCTACGCCGTCCGCTGGGTCGAAAACCAGAACCAGAAATCCTCGTAGCCCCAGACACCACCCGGACGCTCACACCACCGCCCCGCTCCACCGGCCACCTGTCAAGACATGGTGCCCGGTTTTTCTTTTTCACGGATCCGCAGGGCACCATTTGCATCCGCCGGAGGGAACGTCTAAACGCCGCTTTCACCTCCCCAGCACCCGACCAGCCGCCCCCCATGATACCAGAAACCGCCGTCTTCACCAAAGTAGCCGCCGAACTCAAAATCAAGCCTTCCCAGGTCGCCGCCACCGCGGAACTGCTCGCGGGAGGCGGCACCGTCCCCTTTATCGCCCGCTACCGCAAGGAAGTCACCGGCATGCTCGACGAAGTCCAGATCACCAGCGTCCGCGACCGCCTCCTCCAGATCGCCGAACTCGACCAGCGCCGCACCGCCATCCTCAAAAGCCTCGACGAACGGAAACTGCTCACCGACTCCCTCCGCAGCCAGATCGACAAGGCGGAAACCATGGCCCGCCTCGAGGACATCTTCGCTCCCTTCCGCCCGAAACGCCGCACCCGCGCCACCATCGCAAAGGAAAAAGGCCTCGAGCCTCTCGCGGAATGGATCCTCGCCGCCCAGGCCGATCCCTCCGCCAACCCAGCCGCGGAAGCCTCCAGATTCCTCCGTGAGGACGGCGAGGAGGAACTCAGGGTCAAGACCGCGGAGGAAGCCCTCGCAGGTGCCCGCGATGTCATCGCCGAACGCCTCGCCGACGACGCAGCCATCCGCAGCGCCGTCCGCAAAATCTACGAGGAAGAAGCCACTGTCACCAGCAAGGTCCTCACAGGCAAGGAAGCGGACAACGACGCCGCCAAATACCGCGACTACTTCGAATGGAGCGAACCCCTCGCGAGGGTTCCCAGTCACCGCCTCCTTGCCATGCGCCGCGGCGAAAAAGAAGGCTTCCTCATGCTTCGCGTGACCGTCCCGGAAGACCGCGCCCTCGACTCCGTCAAACGCCTCGCCGTCACCGGCCGTGGCCCCGCTGCCGACCAGATCAGCCTCGCCGCCGGCGACGGCTGCAAGCGCCTCCTCTTCCCTGCCATGGAAACCGAGTCCCGGCTCGCCTCCAGGAAAAAGGCGGATGCCGAAGCCATCCGCGTCTTCGCCGACAACATCCGCGAACTCCTCCTCGCCGCTCCGCTCGGCCAGAAACGCCTCCTCGCCATCGACCCAGGCTTCCGCACAGGCTGCAAAACCGTCGTCCTCGATGCCCAGGGAAAACTCCTCCACCACGACGTCATCTACCCCACGGCCGGCAGCCAGACCCAGCTCGTCGAAGCCGCCCGCACCGTCCTCACCCTCATCGAAAAACACCGCATCGAAGCCATCGCCATCGGCAATGGCACCGCCAGCCGCGAATCCGAAGCCTTCATCCGCCGCCTCAAACTCCCCCCGGCCATCGCCATCGTCACCGTCAACGAAAGCGGCGCTTCCATCTACTCCGCCAGCGACGTCGCCCGAGAGGAATTCCCAAACGAAGACGTCACCGTCCGCGGAGCCGTCTCCATCGGCCGTCGCCTCATGGACCCCCTCGCCGAGCTGGTCAAAATCGACCCGAAAAGCATCGGCGTCGGCCAGTACCAGCACGACGTCGACCAGCATGCCCTCAAGAACGCCCTCGACGACTGCGTCATGAGCTGCGTGAACGGCGTCGGCGTCGAAATCAATACCGCCAGCAAACAGCTCCTCAGCTACGTCGCCGGCCTCAACAGCGCCATCGCCGAAAACATCGTCGCCTTCCGCAACGAAAACGGCCCGTTCGAATCACGCGCCCAGCTCCGCAAGGTCCCCCGGCTCGGCGACAAGGCCTTCGAACAGGCAGCCGGATTCCTGCGCATCCGCAACGCCCCCCACCCGCTCGACGCCTCCGCCGTCCACCCGGAACGCTACGCACTCGTCGAACGCATGGCCTCGGACGCCGGCTGCTCCGTAGCCGACCTCATCCGCGACGAAAACCGCCGGAAAGCCATCGACCTCGGAAAGTACGTCAGCGCCGACGCCGGCCTCCCCACCCTCCAGGACATCATGGCGGAACTCGCCAAACCAGGCCGCGACCCCCGCCGCCAGTTCGAATCCTTCTCCTTCACCGACGGCGTGGAAAAAACGTCCGACCTCACCGTCGGCATGAAACTCCCCGGCATCGTCACCAACGTCACCGCCTTCGGTGCCTTCGTCGATATCGGCGTCCACCAGGATGGCCTCGTCCACGTCAGCCAGCTCGCCGACCACTTCATCAAGGACCCCAACGAAGCCGTCAAAGTGGGTCAGCAGGTCCAGGTCACCGTCACGGAAGTCGATCTCCAGCGGAACCGCATCGCCCTCTCCATGAAATCCAAACCGGATTTTGAGAAAAAGGAACGGAAACCCGGCATCGCACCACAGCAGCCTTCCGCCCGACCCTCCAGCGACCGCCGTCCCGCTCAGGGAGGCGGCATGGGCAATCCCTTCGGTGGCGACTGGTTCAGCCAGGCTGCTCAGAAGGGCAAACGCTGACGCCTTCCACGGTAACCTGCGGGAAACCGCACATACCAGCGCATCCAACCCGCTACCCTACGGCATGCAGCGGCGCTCCCATCCATGGCTCCTTAGCCACTGACACCCACCGCCAAAAAATCCTCAGCCGCCCCTTGCATCCCTCACGCTGCCGCCTATGCACTTCCCTCCGGTTCGCCGGTCTGGTGCCCCGTGGTGTAATGGTAACACAGCGGATTTTGGTTCCGTTATTCAAGGTTCGAATCCTTGCGGGGTAGCCACGCTGCCCCTCGCACCCAGACCAGACACAATCTTCCGCTGCCCATTCCAGGCGGAGACGTGCTCTCAGTCGAGAAACTGAAACTCACTCGCGTTGATGAGCACCCTCGCCGCCGCAGCCAGCCCATGGCGCTCCACCAGCCCCGTCATGGCCTCCAGCTCAACCGCATCCGGCTCCCGCAGGAGCACCTGCCGGAACATCGCCCGGACCCGCTCCACAGCCGTCAACCCGCCCGTCTCTGCACGCTGCCCCAGCGCCTCGCTGTGCCGCAGCACAAATTCATTGTTCAAAAGCGCCAGCGACTGCAGCGGCGATGCCGAAAATCCCCGCACCGGCGCCGTCAATCCCAGCTCGGGAAAATCCAGCGCCTCCATGAATGGATCCGCAATGCCCCGCCACACCACCCGGTAAATGCTCCGCCTCCCCGCTCCGGGAGCCGTCCAGTCATAGGCCGTGTAATCCAGCTTGGGAGTCGACTGCGGCCCGGGACTCTTCGCAAAATGCTCGATTCCCGGCCCACCCACCGCGGGATCCAGACGATTGCTCACCACCAGCACGGCATCGCGGTACGCATCCGCATCCAGCCGCTGACGGTTCATCCGCCACAGAAACCGATTCTCCGGATCCACCGCGAGCCCGCGCGATCGCTCCAGCGACGCCTGCTTCCAGGTCCGGCTGGTTACAATGAGCCGATGCAGGGCCTTCAACGACCCCTTCGCTTCATCCCGGAACCACACAGTCAGCCAGTCAAGCAGCTCCGGATGGGATGGCTCGCCCCCCATCCGCCCGAAATCACCCGGTGTGTCACAGAGCCCCCGCCCGAAATGATAATGCCACACCCGGTTCACTATGCTCCGCCAGCTCAGTGGATTCCCCGGATCCACCAGCCAGTCGGCAAGGGCCGCCCGCCGCAGTCCCTCAGGCACCCCGTCCGCGAGCGCAAACCGCCCCGGCAAACCCGGAACCGCTGACAGCGCCCCCGGTTTCACCACCACTCCCGGCTTGTCCAGTTCCCCCCGCCGCAGCACTCGGATTTCCCTCGGCTCCCCATACGTGATCACCCCCCGCTCGTTCCGGGCGGCCCGGCCCGCCGCCCATACCGCCACCGGAGCAGGCAACCCCGCGAGGCGCACCGCCGCCCATTCCCCAAGCACATGGGCCGCAACCTCCAGCCGCTGCGCCTCGCTCCGCTCCCCACGCGGCACCGCCAGCGCCGCCACCACCCCGTCCGGCAGCAGGGTCAGCGACTCCCTCGCTCCCCCAGCCGCCGAAAGCTTCCACCGCCCCAGCAGATGCGCACCGCCCTGCAGCTGCCGCAGCGTGAACTGCAGCCGATCCCCCGGTTCCACCACCAACGGCCGGCTCAGCACAAAGACAGCCGCATGCGACTGCCCCTCACGCGGATGAATCGCCCACGACGTCTCAGCCTTCCCATCGATGCTGCCGGCAATTCCAAACGAGTCCTGCGAAAACCCGGAAAACGCTTCGGCCAATGCCAGCCGCTCAGGCTCGGCCGCTCCCGCCCGGAACAACCGTACTTCAAACTCGCTCAGATGCACATTCCCATTGGCAGGCCGTCCCGGTCCCTGCGCCGGAAGCGACTCATCCGGAAGCAGATCCAGCCGGAAACCGCTGACTTCTCTCACCCCGGAGGCGGCCGTCACCACCGTCACATCCTTGTCGGGCAAGGCCCCGGACGCGAGGAGAGACTCATCACCAAGCCGCCGCAGCACCACTCCGTCTCCCGCCCCGAATACCTCGGGCCGCAGCACGGTCCACGCCACCACTCCACCACCCCGCGCCGCCTCCCATGAGGCCACCACTTCCTCCTGCCCGGCAGCCAGCAGCACACCCGCATCCCTCCGCTCCACAGCGCCCCGCAGCGCCGTCCACCGCTTCCGCTCCGCCGCCACCTGCGGATCCGCATCGTACTCAAGGTCCCCTTTCCCAATCCCGGCAAACACCGCCTGCAGCGCAAAGTAATCTTCCTGGCTGACCGGATCAAACTTATGCGCATGACACCGCGCACAGTTGGCCGTCGTGCTCGCAAAGGCACTCATCGTCTGCGTGACCAGATCGTCCCGGTCCAGATACTCGAAACTCATCAGAGCCGTGCCCGCCGCACTCATGTCGTAGGTCCCCGCACCAAGAAACCCAAGCGCCGCCGTCAGCTGACTCTCCTCCGGATAAAATACATCCGCCGCCAGCTGCTCCCGCACAAACCGCGGCCACGGCGTGTCGCCATTGAAGGCCCCGATCACATAGTCCCGGAACCGCCACGCATTCTCGCGCTTCACGTCGTGCTCGAATCCATGCGAATCCGCAAAGTGGATCACATCGAACCAGTGCCGCGCCCAACGCTCGCCATACCGAGGCGACGCCAGCAACCGGTCCACCAGCCCCTCCCATCCGCCAGACGCATCCTCCGGCCACGCCGACACATCCTCCAGCTGCGGCGGCAATCCATGCAGCGCAAAGTGAAGCCTCCGCACCAGCGCAGTGCGCCCCGCCTCCCCGGAGAATTCCAGACCCTGCTCCGCCAGCGCCTTCCCAATGAACACATCCACCGGGTGCCCGGCACCCGGCACCGCCGGAGCCACCAGCGGACGCAGTGACCACCAGCCGCCATCCTTCCCGCCAGCCACCTCCGCCACCCGCGGATCCACCGCACCCTCCCGCACCCACCTCTCCAGCACCGCAATCTCACCCTGAGGAAGCTTCCCGTCCGGTGGCATCTGATGATCCTCATCCTCCCACCGCACCATCCTCATCAGCAGACTCGCCTCCGGATTCCCGGGCACCACCGCAGGCCCCCCGTCTCCCCCCTGCTCCCACCCGGAACGGGCATCCAGCGTCAGCCCTCCCTTCATCTTCCCCCCGGCATGCGAATGACACTCCAGACAGCGATCCCGCAGAATCGGCTCCACCTCGGCACGAAAACGCTCCACAGCCGCTTCCTCCGCCGCCAGCACAGCAGGAAACACCACCAACATCGCAGCACGGAACAGCATCGTTTCCCTGCAACGCCCTCCAAACCCCAATCTTTCGCTACCAACTCTCCATCCCCACCCCATCATTCTTCCTCAGTCCCCCGCATCCCATGCCCCCCACAACGGATCAAGGACCGCTCCCTCTCCGCATCCGCCTGCTGGCCTGCCTCGCCATCGCCGCCGGCTTCCTCCTGCTCTACGACCTCGCCAACTGGGTCGCTCATCAGCGGAATACCACACGCTGCCTCGCCTTCGCATGGGAACTGCAGATCCCACGACTCACCCCCTTCGTCGTCCCCTACTGGAGCATCGATATCCTGCTCGTGGCTGCCCCCCTCGCCACCCAACTCCACCAGCAACTCCATACCCTGCTGCGCAGACTCGCCTTCGCCCTCCTCCTCTCCTGCTCCATTTTCCTCCTCTGGCCCTGCCGCTGCGGCTTCCCCAGATCCATCCCGGACGACTGGACCGCCCCACTCTTCTCCCTCCTCCACACGTTCGACCTGCCCTACAATCAGGCTCCCTCTCTCCACGTCAGCGAAGCCATCATCATCGCCCCGGTCTTCCTCGCCAGACTGCCGCAGCCATGGAAACCATGGGCCACCGTCTGGCTTGCCGCCGGCTGCGCCGCCACTCTCCTGACCCACCAGCACCATCTCGCCGACCTCGCCTCCGGAGCCCTTACGGGCTGGCTGGCCCTCCGCCTGTTCCCGCAGAAAACCGCAGATGCGGCCTGATCTTCCCCAGCGTCTTTTCCCCCATCCCCGGCACCCTCAGCAGATCCTCCGCCACCCGGTAAGGCCGACCCTCAATCAGCCGATTTGCCATCGCTTCCCCAATCCCCGGCAGCCGGATCAGCTCATCCCGCGCCGCGGTATTCGGATCCACCGCCCGGATAGCCTTCCCCGTCGCCTTCCCCGTCGCCACCGACAACTCCGCGTCATCCGCACGCTGACTCCGCCGCTCCGCCGGGAGCCGCTCCCAGTCCGTGTGCTTCCACACCCCTCGACCCAGCTTCGCCGCCTGCAGTTCCAGATCCCGCAGCCCCGCCCGGTACTCATCCTGACTCTGCCCCGCCGGTGTCTCCCGATGCACCCCAAATGCCCGCGCCAACCCCTCCGCCACCAGCACAGCCGCCAGATCCCTCCCGTCCTCCAGTGTCACAAATCCATACACCCGCTCATGCCGCCCATCTCCCAGCGCCTTCGTAAACGCCGTGTGGACCGTGAACGGACGCGACAGCAGCACCCCCACGCGCTCCCCAGCCATCCGCCCGAACGATTTCGCTAATTCAACCGACGTCTCCACGCTTCCTCCCTGCGACGCGATTCCGAAATACTGCCGCTGCTCCCGCAGCCGCCGCGCATCAGTCTCATCTCCCACATGCCACTCCACACAATCAGCACCATACAGCCGCACCGTAAATTCCCGCCCCTCTGACGACCGCACCCGGAAACTGTCCCCATCAGCCCACGGCACCGGCACCGCCACACAACGCTCCAGCGGCACCAGCGGCTCGGCCGCCAGCACCCCAACCGCCCCCAAAAGCACCTGCAGCAGCCAGCAGCTCAGAAACTTCATCCGCCCCCATATCACGCCTGCGGCAATTCCACAACCTCCTGCCGCAATCCGATCTTGCATGCCGCCTCCCGCTTTCCCATGCTCCCACCACCATGGAAAACGTCATCATCATCGGCTCCGGCTGCGCCGGCCTCACCGCCGCCCTCTACACCGCCCGCGCCAACCTCAACCCACTCGTCATCACCGGCCGCATGCAGGGCGGCCTCCTCACCACGACCACCATCGTCGAAAACTACCCGGGCTTCATCGACGGTATCGACGGATTCCAGCTCATGACCAACATGCAGCAGCAGGCGGAACGCTTCGGAGCCCGCATCCGCCCGCTCGCCACCGTCGAACAAGTCGACCTCTCCCACCGTCCCTTCTCCATCACCGTCGACGGCGACCGCATCGAATCCCAGACCATCATCATCGCCACCGGAGCCGGCCACCGCCACCTCGGCATCCCAAGCGAACACCTTCTCGAAAACAAAGGCGTCACCTACTGCGCCACCTGCGACGGTGCCCTCCCCATGTTCCGCAATAAACCCCTCGTCGTCATAGGCGGCGGCGACTCCGCCTGCGAAGAAGCCCTCTACCTCACACGCTTCGCCTCCACCGTCCACCTCGTCCACCGCCGCGATTCCCTCCGCGCCTCGAAAATCATGGCCGAACGCGTCCTCTCCCACCCGAAGATCAAACCGTCATGGAATAAAACCGTGACGGAAATCCTCGACGTCAGCAAAGACGAGGTCACCGGCGTCCGCCTCGCCGATACCATCACCGGCGAAGCATCCACCCTCGACTGCGCCGGAGTCTTCATCGCCATCGGCCTCGTCCCCAATACCTCCCTGTTCGCAGGCACCATAGACATGGACGAAAGCGGCTACATCAAACCAAAAGACGGCAGCCGCACCAATGTTCCCGGAGTCTTCGTCGCCGGCGACTGCGCCGACAAAATCTACCGCCAGGCCATCACCGCCGCCGGCATGGGCTGCATGGCCGCCATCGACTGCGAACGCTTCCTCATGGGCTCACACTGATTCCCTCTCCAGCCATTCCTTCAGACGAATCTCCGCCTTCCAGCCAGTCGCCTCCCGGAATGCACCCGCATCAATCCGGTTGTCCCTCACATCCCACGGCACACCCGCAGCTTCCTCCACACGGATCGGCTTCCCGGTCGCAGCCTCCACCATCCCGATCAGTTCCGATAACCACACGGCCTCGCCGGAAGCAAGGTTCCAAATGCCCTCCAGTCGCCGCCGGATCACTGCATCAAGGGCTCCCGCAAAATCAGCCCCGTGCAGATAGTCCTTCCGGCTGTCTGGCCCCCACCTCGTGAAAATACCGCCCTCACGGGCCAGATACAGCAGCTTCCCAATCACCCCCTGCGGATCGTCCGGCCGCGACGGAATCCCATACAGATTGCTGATCCGCAATATCGCATGCGGCAACCCGGACGCACGGATCATCTCCTCCGCCTCCAGCTTGCCCGCCGCATAACGACCCTTCGGAGCAACCAGGTCATCTTCCCGGCTCGCACGCTCACCGGCTTCCCCATACACCGCCCCAGTCGACAGAAAGATAAACAACGGCGGAGCCTCAGCGCCACGGCAACGCTCCAGCAGCTTCCCCAGCAGCGCCAGATCCGGCCCCGGAACTTCCGCCCGCTCCGCGGTCGCCGGAACAACGCTCCACGCCGCATGCACAATGGCGTCACCCTCCATACCGTCACGCCCCGTCAGCAGTTCCTCCAGCGCTCCGATGCCACTGCCTGCCTCCCGACTCCGGCTGTACGGCCGGATGTCCCAATCGGACGAGCGCAGCCGCCGCAGGGCCCGCCCGGTTCGGCCGGAACTGCCCGTCAGAATCACCCGCGGCCTGAAAATCATGGCCTCACGTCGCCGATGCTTCCCGTGAATGCAACGGTGCTTCCGTCATTCTTCCTTTCCACCCGCCCGCTGCATCACCACGAAAACCAGACGCCCACCCCGCCACTTCGGACCACCAAGAAAGACGGGACGACCAGGCCGGATCACGGCATCACTCTTCACAAGCACCTTCTTGTCCTGCCACAGCTGCAGATGCACGCTCACTCCGCCACCCTCGGCCGGACCCCGCGAATCAATCCGCAGACACAGATCCTTCGACGGAACCACCCACGACTCGTATTCCTTGAACACCTTCTGCGTGTGCCGCCCCATCAGATGATAGTGCCGGAAACCGAATACCTTCGCCAGCCGCACCGACAGCGCCTGCTGCAGCCCCGCATCAATCTCCACCGCCTTACCAGGCAAAGGTGACCCGGAATCGTCGCTCGCAAAATACAGCAGCCCCTCCACGACCGCTTCTGCCGCCGCACCATTGCCAGCCACACCCTCTTCCGCCGCTCCCAGACCGGAAAGCAGCAGAAGCAGAAAACAGATCACTCGCAGTCGGATGGTCATCGCGGAAAATCAGTGCAGTTCCTCATGGTTCACCGTACCCGGCCGACGCCCGCGCAGCAGAAACACCATACGGCCATCCCCACGCTCCTCCCTCATCACCACCGCACGCTCATCCCCACCAGTCTCACCTCCCGCCACCGCAAACGCCCGGACCTCATGATCGTCCGGCAGCGCTTCCAGATTCTCCAGATCAATCACCGTCGCCTCAGCCTCCTCCGATACCCAGGCCCGCGCCGTCACCCGCTCATCAGGCGCATAAACCTGCACCACCGGCAACCCTCCCGCAGGATGCCTCGCATTCCAGATCATGAATCCCGCCGCCACCGCCGCAGCCGAAGCCAACGGCGCAAACCACTGCCACCGCCGCCCCGCCCCCCGCGGCACCACCCGCCCCTCCCGCGCCACCGCTTCCATGATGCTCCCCGTCAGAAACTCCGCCGCGGGCGGTTCCACCGCCGCCACAAGGGACGACCGCAGCAGATCTCCCGTCCGCCGCGCCGCCATCCTCTCCCGGAGCCACTCCGGCGGAACAGACTCCTCCAGTTCACGCAGCCGCTCAGGACTCAGCACTCCATCTATCCAGCGCACACACTCCTCTTCCTCAGGATTCAGTTTCGGATCGTCATTCATAAAGTCTCCTTCTTCAAGTTGCCATCCCCCGGCCCCAGATCAGCCAGCAGTACCTGCAGCCGCTTCCTCGCATAAAACAACCGGCTCATCACGGTCCCCACCGAACACCCCACCGACTCCGCAATCTCCTGATATGTCATCCCGTCCAGTTCCTTGAGCAGGATCACCGCCCGATGCTCGGGACTCAATGCTTCCAGCGCTTCCCGGATCCGCTCGCCCAGCTCCTTGTGAGACAATGCCTCGTCCGGACCCACACCCCCGCGCGGAACCGTCACCGCGCCAGCCTCGGGTACCGCACCCCGGCTGTCATCAAATTCCCCAGCGGACCCTCCGCCGCGTACCTTCTGCCGCCGCAGCCAGTCACACACCGCATTGTGCGCAATCCGATGCAGCCACGTGTAGAACTGCGCCCGGTCCTCAAACTGCGGCAGCGCCCGCCACGCCCGCAGAAACACCTCCTGCGTCAGATCCCACGAATCCGCCTCGTTCCCCGTCATATTGTAGATCATCCCGTACAGCCGGGCCCGGTACCGCACCACCAATCCCTCGAAGGCTGCCGCCTCTCCACCCCGCGCCCGCCGCACCAACTCCCCATCCCCCTCATCTCCACGGCCCCCCCCCACCACCGGAACTCCGGCAGCAAACACACGCAGGGAACTGGCAGCCACCGCTTCCACTGTTTCTTCCGACGATCGACCCGGCAGATTATTCACTGATTTCTCCAGACTAGCCTCCCAGCACAGTCCCCGCAACCCGTACCATCCCACCAGCTTTCCCTCCCAACCGTGTGTCGATAATGTCACGGCCTCCAGATTGGCATCCGCCCACCTCGCTCCATTAATCCATCCCAATGGGTCGCAAGCCTCTCCGTCCGGATCAGCAACTCGCGTGGGTGCAGAAATCAGCCGTCCACGCCGACGCCAGCACTCCTTGCTGCACCGACGACGGAGAACCCCTGCCCCCGTCCCGCGGTGCCGAACCCTGCATGGAGCAGGTCCTCCATGGCCTCTCCGACGCCTGCCTCATCATCGATGGACTCGACCGCATCATCTTCTCCAACGACGCCGCCAAGGCCATGCTCCGCCCCAAGGGCCGCATCCTCGGCAGGAAACTCGACTCCCTCCTCGGCGACCGCCAGGTGAGCCTCGCCGCCGCAGAAGCCTCTTCCTCAGGCAAGGCCGCCATCCTCCGCGTCACCCTCCGCCTCCCCGGAGACGCATGGCGCGACGACGGCCACTTCCAGGTCTCCCTCGTTCCCGTCTGGCTCAGCGAAACCAGACGATTCGTCCGGATCGCCCTCCGAGATGAAAGCGCCCACCCCCAGCGGGGAACCCCAACCGCCCTCTCCGCCGACGTCGCTGTCCAACTGAAGAACCCCCTCTCCATCGTCCAGGGATACCTCGAAAACCTCCTCGATGGCATGATCAGCGACCCCGTCCTCCTCCGCCAGTCCCTCCTCACCATGCGGAAGCATACCCTCCAGATCGAACGGGTGATCGACTCCCTCGGCAAATAATAAACGGAAAGGCACCGCCTCTTCCTCTTCCGGGCTTGAGCCCGCGCCGCTCCCAAGCCATCGGCTCCCCCATGCCCCTCTCCCGCAAGGCCCGGACCTTCCTCCTCGCCTCCCGCCCGAAAACACTCCCGGCCGCCATCGCGCCCGTCGCCGCAGGATGCGCCCTCGCATGGAAAATCCACCACGCCTTCAACCTCACCCTCGCGCTCTGTACCCTCCTCAGCACTCTCGCCATCCAGATCGCCACCAATTACTTCAATGACGCCGTCGACGCAGGAAAAGGAGCCGATACCTCCCAGCGCCTCGGACCCCGGCGCGCCACCGCAACCGGCCTCGTCTCGCCCCGGGCCATGCTCACCGCCGGTGCCGCCGCCCTCCTCGCCGCCATCGCCTTCTCCCTCCCCCTCGTAGCCGCCCGCGGATGGCCCATCCTCGCCATCGGCATGCTCGCCCTCTACTTCTCCTATGGCTACACCGGCGGACCCGCACCCCTCGCCTACCTCGGCCTAGGCGAACTCTTCGTCATCCTCTTCTTCGGCCTCATCGCCGTCTCCGGAACCGTCTTTGTCCAGACAGGTTCATGGTCACCGCATTCCCTCATCGCTGGCTTCCAGGCCGGCCTCCTCAGCACGGCCCTCATCGCCATCAATAACCTCCGCGACCGCCGCGAAGACCAGCAGAGCGGCAAACGCACCCTCGCAGTCCGCACCGGACCAGCCGCCGCCCGCGCCATGATCACCACATGGTGCCTCCTCCCCTTCGCCCTCGGCTTCCTCTGGCTCCTCTACCCGCAGACCCACCGCCTCGCATGGTGGCCTCTCCCCGCCGCCGCCCTCGGATGCTTCGTCTCATGGAAAATCATCCGCACCGAACCTTCCCGCACCTACAACCGCTACCTCGCCCTCGCCGCCCTCCAGCTCATCCTCTGGACGACCCTCTTCTGCGCCGCCTGCCTCGCTCCCTGATCCACCCGCGGGCCTTGCATTCGCTCTCCCCCTCGTCCATTACCCCGGCGCTCCAACCAACCCCAGCCCCCCCAACACTCCCATGCTCAAAGCCGGAATCGTAGGCCTGCCCAATGTCGGCAAATCCACCCTCTTCAACGCCGTCACCCGCACCCGCAAGGCTGAGGCTGCCAACTACCCCTTCTGCACCATCGAACCCAATACCGGCATCGTCACCGTCCCCGATGACCGCCTCGATGCCCTCGGCAAACTCTCCAAAACCCAGAAAATCGTCCCCGCCGCCATCGAATTCGTCGACATCGCCGGACTCGTCAAAGGAGCCAGCCAGGGCGAAGGCCTCGGCAACCAGTTCCTCAGCCACATCCGCGAAGTCGATGCCATCGTCCAGGTCGTCCGCTGCTTCGAAGACAAGGACATCCACCACGTCTCAGGCTCAGTCGACCCCATCCGCGACATCGATGTCATCAATACCGAACTCGTTCTCGCCGACCTCCAGTCGGTCCAGAAACGCCTCGAACGCGTCATCAAGAAAGCCAAGCAGAACGACAAGGAAGCCAAGGCGGAAGCCGCCCTCTGCGAGAAACTCATCCCCCACCTCGACACCGGCAAACCCGCCGTCACCGCAGAACTGAACGACGACGAGCGACGCCAGCTCCGCCTCTTCTTCCTCCTCACCGGCAAACCCACCATCTTCGCCTGCAATGTCGCCGAAGGCGATCTCGCCTCGGCCTCCGCCGACCCCGCCTCCCACCCCCACGTCGGCAAAGTCATCGACTTCGTAAAACACAGCCACGATGCCGAAGCCGTCGTCATCAGCGCCGCCATCGAATCGGAACTCATCGACCTCTCGGAAGACGACGCCAAAGCCTACCTCGCTGACCTCGGCGTCGCCAGCTCCGGCGTCGCCAGCCTCATCCGGAGCGTCTACCACCTCCTCGGACTCCGCACGTACCTCACCACCGGCGAAAAGGAAACCCGCGCATGGACCATCCGCGCCGGCGACAAGGCACCCGCCGCCGCCGGCGTCATCCACAGCGACTTCGAACGCGGCTTCATCAAAGCCGAAGTCGTCTCGTACGACGACCTCGTCGCCGCAGGCTCGTTCGCCCGCGCCCGCGAACTCGGCAAACTCCGCATGGAAGGCAAGGAATACGTGGTCGCCGACGGCGATGTCATGGACTTCCGTTTCAATGTCTGATCCCCACCCCCGCCATGGACGACTCGCCTGCCCCCAGCTCCAAACCCCCCATCGAGGTCCGGAAACCTCCAGTCCTCTTCCGCGAAACCCAGACCCTCATCAGCCGCATCGAAAAAGCCGTCCGCGGTACCTTCCTCGCCTACTGGACCTCAGGAAACGGCTCGGTCTGCCACAACGACGTCGCCGCCTTCTACGAAGTCCTCAAACACCTCGGCCGGCAGAAGACCATCTACCTCTTCCTCAAGTCCTCCGGCGGCAACGGCCAGGCCTCCCTCCGCATCGTCAACCTCCTCCGCCAGTTCACAGAACG
>Ga0315906_10001606_pt1 | contig 33283 bp, 35 predicted proteins | sample LakEriMetagenome_4_FD_203526 | JGI IMG/M metagenome (GOLD analysis project Ga0315906, IMG submission 203526) | Freshwater fungal communities from buoy surface, Lake Erie, Ohio, United States - Buoy 2 MA122 | ecosystem: Environmental > Aquatic > Freshwater > Lake > Lake biofilm | place: USA... | reverse complement strand
GATGACCGCTGCGCCGACCCCCGTGGCGATGCCAATCGACGAGGCCGGCGACACGTTGGCGATGGTGGAGTCGCCCATCGCCGCAGCAGCGGTATGCGTGCGATGGATGTGCCATGCCGACAGCGCAACCCCGGCAGGCAGGGCCAGCGGAATCCGCGTGAGCCACCGACGAGAGGGGGATCCCTGCGTCAAGAGGTCATTTGCACCGATCACAGCCGACAGTGCCGCGCCCATGCCGGCCACCCGAGCGGTGCGGTTGGCGGCAACGCGCACCAGACCGCGACGCAGCCGCTCATCCTCGCGAGGTGGCAGGCTGCGTGACAGCGCCTCGGCCACCACCCCGATGAGGGCATTCGTGCCCACCTGGAAAGCGAGACGGGCTGACCTTGACGCGGTGTCGGTGCGACCCCGTGTGATGAGGCGCCCGAGGGACTCGACCGCACTCTCGGCCACCGTCACGGCCGACAGGGTCGTCGCCGCAATCACTCCGGTGGCGATGGCCTGGTCGAGGGTCTTGCGCGGCTGGAGCCCGGGCTCGAAGGAGGGTCCCACGGCAGCCGCGGCAGCGAACATGGCTACCCGCTCGGTGAGAGTGCGGTCCGGCCCGAAGGCACCGACCACCCGATCCAGGGCGCGCCATCCGCCATGCGCCCCCAAAGGGGCCGAGCCTGTGCTGGGTTCTGCCGACATGGGGGCATCCTGCCACGCCCGCTCACTCAGGCGCTGGCGTCCTCGACGACACTTGTAGGAGCCTCGGTGGTGGTGTCGACCTGACCCGACCCGCTGCCGAGCGCCGACTTCTTCAGCCACTCCGCCCAGGGGATGTTCCAGAGCCCCCCGGGACCATTCCACTCCTGAACCGTCGTGCCACCTGTGTTGGCGTACACGACGACGTCACCGGGAATCGTCTTCTGGTAGATCCACTGGGCGTCTTCCGCGCGCATGTTGGTGCAGCCGTGGGAGCCGTTGTAGATGCCGATCCGACCGTAGGCCCACGTCGCCGTGTGGATGAATTCACCCGTCGGGGTCAGCCTCGTGTTCCAGTCGGCCTCGAGCTCGTACTCCTCCTCCGGTCCCAGGCCCAGTGAGGTGCTGCGGTAGATCTTCACCGGCTCCTTGTCGGTGCTGATCACCTTGACCCCGTTGCGGGTTTCCCAGCCGGATTTGCCCAGGGACACCGGGAAGGTCGCAGCCCGCTGGCCATCGATGAAGACCCGCATGTTGACGCGCGCCCCGTCGACCTGGGCAATCAGCTTGCGATCCGTGCGAAACGTCCATGTCTGAGCAAGGTCGCGCTTGCCGACGAGGTACGTGCTGCCGGACCTTCCGAGCACCGCGCGATCCATCGTCGAGGTGACGAGGACGGTCGCGTGTCCGGGCCAGTACTCCTTGGGACGGAAGACCACCGTACGGTCACTGGTCCATCCCCATGCGCCGTCGACCTTGCGTACCTTGCCGTCCGCCAGCACGGCCGACACGCCCAGGTGAGTCTCGACGACTCTCTTGTCTGGGATGGGCCGCGTGAACGTGATCGCCGGGAGGGTTCCCACGCCGAGGCGGACCTTTGATCCGTCAACGCCCAGACTGTTGCTTGCCGCATTGAACGACGCCCCAACCCATGCTCGCGGCTTCGGCAGTGACGATGGCTTGTCGGGATCTGAGCCCATGGGAAGGGTCGGCACCCCGGCAGCGGGCTCGGTAACCACGCCAGCACCCAGGGCGTTCACGGCGCGCAGGGCGACCCGGTATTGCGTGCCGTTGCGGAGATTGGTGAGGACGCACTCTCCAGACGTGCCCGCGCAGGGCCACCAGACCGCGCCGCGATCGATGGAGGCCTCGTACGAGGTGATCGGAGATCCACCGTCGGAGGAGGGCGCTGAGTACGTCACCACCAGTTGCCCGCTGGCCAGGCCGCCGCGCACATTGAGGATGGTTGGAGCCCCCGGGGTCGAAGCCGGTGTCACGTCCGACGAAGACGCAGACGAAGACGCAGATGAAGATGAAGACGACGGCGTGGGATCGGCAGCCCCGGCGGGCGCGAGCCCGGCCCCGAGTGTGGCGGCAGCCACGACCGCGCCTGCGCCGAGCAGGGCGATCAGGCGACGCGCGAGAAACCCCCGTGGGCTCGCGTCGGGAAGACCGGGAAGAGGACGCACCTTCGCATGGTAAGCGGCGACCCCGAACGCACCCAAACCGGACGCGCCCGAGGACCAGTCAGTGCCAGGACTCCAGCACCCGACCTCGATCCGATCACCAGGGGACGACCTGCCGGTCCTCCCAGAGCAGTCCCGTGGGCACGGGCTGCCCGTCCGGCCCGGTCGCGTGGCGGGTCGCCAGCCAGATGATCGTCTCCGCCCCTTCCTCGGCGGACCTGGGTGCATCCGGGCCACCCATGTCGGTGCGGCAGTGGTTGGGGCACATGGCGTCCACGAGAACGCCTCGCCTGCCTTGCAGCAACTCGGCCGCAAGGTTCTTCACGAGGGCGTTGAGCGCCGCCTTGCTCACCCGGTACGGAGCCAGCCCTCCCGACGTGCCCGGGCCGGAGAAGCGCCCCAGACACGCGGAGACCGCGATCACCCGACCCTGGCGCCGCTCCACCATCCCCGGGACGAAGGCCGAGATGGGCAGGAACGCTCCGTCGAGGTTCGTCCGAAGAACATCGCTCCACTCGACAGCGTCCGTACGCAGCGTCTTGGACGCACGTGAGCTCATGACCCCCGCGGACAGGACGAGGACATCGACGGCAGACAGCGGTCCCAGTCGCTGCACAAGAGATCCCACCTGGTCCGGATCGCCCACATCGCAGCCGAAGCCGACGGCGTCGATCCCCTCCTCGCAGAGCCCAGTCGCGGCAGTCACCGCTCGTTCCGGATCACGCCCGACGATCACGACCGTCGCCCCGCGGTGACCCAGATCACGTGCCGCAGCCAGGCCTATCCCGCGCGAGCCGCCCGTGACCAGAGCCACGCGTCCATCCATGTCATTCCCCACGTGAGGATCACTGCTGTGGACCATGGCGCCAGCATCCCTCCTGCGCAAAGGGCCCGCACCTCGTGGACGGACCGCCACTCGCGCGCCACTACGCTGAGGACATCCAGCGCCCCAGCAGAAGTGCGTTGTGCGCGGCAGCCGAGAGGATTCCTGTGGCCACGGAGTCACCCGAGAGCCGGATCGCCGGCTTTGGTCCGAACGAATGGCTCGTGGACGAGATCTACGAGCAGTTCCTCGCCGATCGTTCCCAGGTCGATCCCGCCTGGTGGGAGTTCTTCGAGGGCTACACGCCCCCAGACTTCTCCAGCGCCGCACGACCAGGCTCCACGCCGCCATCGGCCTCGTCCGCGCCTGCCGACAGCGCTCCGCAGTCACCTGCAGCACCAGAGGGAGCAACTCCGACCGCGCCCGGCGCAGAGGTCACACCGCTTCGAGGGCCAGCCGCACGAGTGGTCGACAACATGGAGGCGAGCCTCGCGGTGCCAACGGCGACGAGTGTGCGCGCCGTGCCGGCGAAGCTCCTTATCGACAACCGCACCGTCATCAACAATCACCTGGCCCGGGGTCGCGGCGGAAAGGTGTCCTTCACGCACCTGATCGGCTACGCGGTCGTCCGCGCGGTGACGGACGTTCCGGCGATGAACAACGCGTTCACCGAGATCGACGGCAAGCCTGCCGTGATCCACAACCCGGACGTCAACCTCGGACTCGCCATCGACCAGGCCAGGTCCGACGGCACTCGGCAACTCCTGGTGCCGGGCATCAAGGGTTCCCAGGACATGGATTTCGCCACTTTCTGGGCAACCTATGAAGACCTCGTGCGCAAGGCGCGCTCAGGAAAGCTGCAGGTCACCGACTTCCAGGGCACGACCATCACGCTCACGAACCCGGGAACGATCGGCACGCAGTTGTCCGTGGCGCGCCTGATGCAGGGACAGGGCTGCATCGTCGGCGTCGGCGCGATGGACTACCCAGCCGAGTGGCAGGGGGCGAGCGAAGAGGCGCGCGTGCGTAACGCCGTCTCCAAGATTCTGACCCTCACCAGCACCTACGACCACCGCATTATCCAGGGCGCGCAGTCCGGCGAATTCCTCCGCCGCGTCCACCAGCTGCTCCTCGGCGAGGACGACTTCTACGGTGACATCTTCCGTGCGCTGCGCATTCCCTACGAGCCCATCCGCTGGGCCGAGGACATCTCCGCCAACCATGAGACCGACCTCAGCAAGACCGTCCGTGTGCAGGAGGTCATCCACGCATTCCGCGTGCGCGGTCACCTCATGGCCGACACCAACCCGCTGGAGTACGAGCAGCGGATGCACCCGGATCTCGACGTGCTTCAGCATGGCCTGACGCTCTGGGATCTCGACCGCGAGTTCGCGACCGGTGGATTCGGGGGCCGGCCGCTGATGAAGCTCCGTGAGATCCTCGGCGTGCTGCGCGATTCCTATACGCGTTCCATCGGCATCGAGTACATGCACATCCAGGATCCCGAGCAGAGGGAGTGGATTCAGTCGCGTGTGGAGATTCCGCACGAGCGCGTGGCCCGCGACGAGCAGCTGCGCATCCTCCACAAGCTGAACGAGGCAGAAGCGCTGGAGTCGTTCCTGCAGACGAAGTACGTCGGCCAGAAGCGCTTCTCCCTCGAAGGGAGCGAGTCACTGATCCCGCTCCTCGATGCCGTTCTGATCCGCTCCACGCACGACAGCATCGTCGAGGTAGCGATCGGCATGCCGCACCGCGGTCGTCTCAATGTGCTCACCAACATCGCGGGCAAGTCGTACGGACAGGTGTTCCGCGAGTTCGAGGGCGACTTCGGCGATGACCTCGTGCAGGGCTCCGGTGACGTCAAGTACCACCTGGGCACGAGCGGCATCTTCACAGCGCCCGACGGCAGCCAGACGCGTGTCTACCTTGCCGCGAATCCCTCGCATCTCGAGGCGGTCAACCCCGTCCTCGAGGGCATCGTCCGCGCCAAGCAGGACCGCCTGCCCAGCGACGACCGATTCAACGTCCTGCCTGTCCTCATCCACGGTGACGCAGCCTTCGCCGGCCAGGGCGTGGTCGCCGAGACCCTGCAGATGTCGCAGATCCAGGGCTACCGCACCGGCGGCACCGTGCACGTCGTGGTCAACAACCAGGTCGGCTTCACGACGAGCCCCAAGTACAGCCGATCCTCGGTGTACCCCACGGACGTCGCCCGGATGATCCAGGCCCCGATCTTCCACGTGAACGGCGACGACCCCGAGGCCGTCGTGCGCGTCGCGGAACTGGCCTTCGACTTCCGCCAGACGTTCCACAAGGACGTCGTGATCGATCTCGTGACCTACCGCAAGCGCGGCCACAACGAGGCCGACGATCCGTCCCTCACTCAGCCGCTGATGTACCAGATCATCGACAGCAAGCGATCGGTGCGCAAGCACTACACCGAGTCCCTGATCGGGCGCGGCGACATCACCCTCGATGAAGCGGAGACCGCGCTGCGTCACTTCCAGGAGCAGCTCGAGCGGATCTTCCAGGAGAGCCACGGTGACGACTCGGCGTCGTTCAGCTCGTCCAAAGACGACGTCGTCACGGGAGGGGAGCGTCGACTGACCCCGCAGCATGCCGCAGCCGAGATCGACACCGCGATCTCCACCGAGCAGATCGATACCGTCATCGCCTCGCAATTGCGGATGCCCGAGGACTTCACCGTGCACCCACGCCTGGCTCCTCAGCTCCAGCGCCGCGAGAGCATGGTGACCGAGGACGCCATCGACTGGGGCATGGCCGAGGCTTTGGCCGTCGGCAGTCTGCTCATGGAGGGCCGTACGGTTCGCCTCGCCGGACAGGATGTCCGTCGCGGCACGTTCGGTCACCGTCACATGGTGATCGTCGACAAGGAGACCGGCTGGCAGTACAAGCCGCTCAAGCAGTGCTACCGCAACGGCGCCAAGCTCTACGTCTACGACTCCCTGCTCAGCGAGTTCGCCGCGATGGGCTTCGAGTACGGCTACTCCGTCGCGCGACCCGATGCTCTCGTGATGTGGGAAGCGCAATTCGGGGACTTCGCCGACGGAGCGCAGACGATCATCGATGAGTTCATCGCGTCCGGCGAGCAGAAGTGGGGGCAGCGGTCATCGCTCACCCTGCTGCTCCCGCACGGTTACGAGGGCCAGGGGCCAGACCACTCGTCGGCGCGACCCGAGCGCTACCTGCAGCTATGCGCTCAAGACAACATGGTCGTCACGATGCCCAGCACCCCGGCGTCCTACTTCCACCTGCTGCGGCTGCAGGCCCACGCGAAGGTGGTGCGACCCCTGATCATCTTCACCCCGAAGTCACTGCTGCGCGCGAAGAAGGCCGTGTCGAACAAGGCCGAGTTCACCTCCGGTCACTTCCACCCGCTCATCACCGACCCGCAGTTCACCGGCCCGCAGATCCGCAAGGTGCTGATGTGCAGCGGCAAGGTCTACTACGACCTTGCGGCCTATCGCGAGCAGCATGGCATCACCGACGTGGCGATCCTTCGCTTCGAGCGGCTGTACCCCCTGCCCTTCCGCACGCTGCCACCGGCGCTCGAGCAGTACCCCAACGCCGAGCTGACGTGGGTGCAGGAGGAGCCGGCGAACCAGGGAGCCTGGTCGTTCATCGCGGTGAACCTGCCCGAGATCGTCGATCGTCCGATCACGGGCGTCAGCCGTCCGTCCTCGTCTTCCCCCGCGTGCGGTACGCACCAGCGTCACGAGGAGGAGCAGAAGGCCGTCGTCGAGCAGGCGTTCAGCTAGGAGGCCGCATGTACTTCACCGACCGAGGGATCGAAGAACTTCAGGCTCGACGCGGCGAGGAGGAGGTCACTCTCGCCTGGGTGGCCGACCAGATGCGCACCTTCGTCGACCTGCATCCGGACTTCGAGGTGCCCGTCGAGCGGCTTGCCACCTGGCTCGCCCGCCTCGACGACGAGGACGAGTAGCGGACTTCTGCGCTCGTCACGGCATCGGAGACTCCACGCTCAGGCCGAGTGCTCGGCATGCCTGTCTCATGCGTTCGTCGTAGGCCACGACACCCTCAAGGTCCGATCCAAGGCTGATCGCCGTGGCGCAGTGGATGGCATCCAGCGAGCGCAGGACGACGGGATCGAGTTCCGCAGCGAGATCGCAGACCGATGGCGTGATGCGCACGAGGTTGACGACTTCGAGCACCTCGCGAGCATGAAGTCGAGAAGAGGGATCGTGATGCCTCACGGCTCGCAAGAGCTCGATGCGCAAGAGATCGCTGGCGACGAGTTCACGCCTGTTGAGCCAAGTACGAAGTGCGGCGGACTCGGCCTCCGCGATGACGAGCTTCACCGCAGCCGACGTGTCGAGGTACCAGGCCACTACTCGCGCTCGCTGTCCCGCATCCGCCGGAGCGTGTCGGACAAGGAGTGCTCACTCACGATCGCGGGCGGAAGGTCCTTGACCGATCGACGAGACGGCGTGACCGCCCCTTGAGCGCGAAGCCCATCAAGTCCTGAGGCCGCCAGTCCGACCAGTTGCGCGACCGGTCGCCCGCGCTGGGTGATCGTGACAGGCCCATTCGCCACAGCGTCGGCAACGACCTTGGTGGCATGCTGCTGCAACTCCCGGATTCCGACCTGCTGCCCCATGTACGTCAATGTAGCACTTGGCTGCCCTCGACGTGCCGCTAGCGCGTCAACCTCAACGTGCCGCTAGCGCGTCAATACGAGCTTGCCGCGCACATCGCCGGCGGCCATCACCGCGAACGCCTCTGCGGCGCGCTCCATCGGCAGGACGCGGTCCATGACGGGTCGAACGCCCGTCGAGACGAGCAGGTCGACGAGGTCGCGCAGTTCCGCGATCGAGCCCATCGTCGATCCCACGACACTCAGCTGCAGGAAGAACAGGCGGTTGAGGTCGGCGGGCGGGTTCGGCCCCGAGGTCGCGCCGGAGACCACGATGGTGCCGCCCGGGCGCAGGGATCGCATCGAGTGCGACCACGTCGCATCGCCAACGGTCTCCATGACGGCATCGACCTTCTCCGGCAGGCGTGCGTCGGGCTCGAAGGCCTCGTCCGCCCCGATCTCCACGGCCCAGGCCCGCTTGTCGGCGTCCCGTGACGTCACCCACACCCGGCGCCCGAGTGCCTTGCCCAGGACGATCAGCGCGGTCGAGACACCTCCGCCCGCTCCCTGGACGAGCAGGGTGTCGCCCGCCTGGGTCGCGGACTTCGTCTGGATCATCCGATAGGCGGTGAGGTACGCGGTCGGCAGGCAGGCCGCCTCCTCGAACGTCAGTGCGGGCGGCTTGTCGACGAGGTTGCCCGAGGGCACCCTCACCTGCTCCGCAAGGGTCCCCGGGTACCTCTCGCTCAGCAGGCTGCGACGCGGATCGAGGGTCTCGTCACCATCACCCGCGGCAGCCTCGCCGATGACCGCATGCACGACGACCTCGCGGCCGTCTTCCGTGACACCCGATGCGTCGGAGCCGAGCACCATTGGCACCTGATCGGCCTTCAGTGCCTGCCCCTTCAACGCCCACAGGTCGTGGTGGTTCAGGCTCGCAGCCCGCACGTGGACGGTGACCCACTCCTCGGGGGTCGGCGGCGTGGGCAGGTCACCCACACCGAGCACGGACAGCGGATCACTCCGGTCGACACCGGCGGCGTAGACGGCAAACATGACGGGAGCCTCTCACGATCCGCGGGTTTCGTGGCGGTCTCGGCCGTACCGGAACCACAGGCGCCCCCAGAGCAGGTCGCGCGGGACGGGGCCAAAGGACCGGCTGTCGTCACTGGAATCGGGGTTGTCCCCGAGCACCCACCAGCCCTCGTCGGTCGGATGGTCCAGCCGCTTAACCACGCGCAGGCCCGGGCGCTTCGGGTGCGTCATGAGGACGAGATCGCCGGACCGGAAGGACCTGGCCCGTCGAACGACCCACCACTCGCCGTTCGCCAGGGCCGGCTCCATGGAGGGTCCGACGATCCGGACCCGCCTCATGAGTGCCACGGACACCATCCTGCCGCGGAGCGCACCCTGTGCCGACTCGATTCGCCAGCGCTATCGTGGTGCCACCACTTCTAGCCAAGGAGTCACCCGAACATGAGCCTCTTCGCGACCCTCGTCGCTCCCCGATCCAGCGCCTACGCGCACTGCGATCTCCCCTGCGGCGTCTACGACCCCGCTCAGGCCCGCCTCGAGGCCGAGTCCGTCAAGGCCTGCATGGAGAAGCACAACGCCTCTGACGACCACGACTTCAAGGCGCGCTCGATCTCCATCAAGGAGCAGCGCTCCCAGCTGGTCAAGGAGCACCTGTGGGTGCTGTGGACCGACTACTTCAAGCCCCCGCACTTCGAGAAGTACCCGCAGCTCAACGAGCTGTTCAACCAGGCGACCAAGCTGGCCGGTGCCGGCGGCACCAAGGGCACCTGCGACGTCGCAGTCGCGGATCAGCTCCTCGCGAAGATCGACGAGATCGCCGCGATCTTCTGGGAGACCAAGAAGGCCTGAGCACCAAAAACGGGGATTCTTGGGGGGAGTCAACGCATGACATACGCGTAGTCCCCACCGCTAGCCTCCACTGGCAACAATCTGCGAGGCCCCTGCCGAGTCATCGGCGGGGGCCTTGTCAGTCCCCGAGCCATGCAATTCGTTCATCAGCGCACGCACTGTTGCCATGTCCTCCGGCATCGCACGCGCATACGTCCGCAATCCCGTTCGCCTCTGTTCTGCACCTGATACCGACCAACCAAAACAGACCACTTGAAACTGGACGACCATGGGAGCGTCGCCGCTTCAACACCAATTACAGTAAGCACCCCACAAAGCGACAGTGGCAGAGTAAGACATTAATGGTGATTCGCCTGTGACGGTGATGGTGCTGTCCAGAAGCACCTGACCCCCATACTCCCCCCCATTGACGAGCAACGTTTTAAATCTGCCATCAATAGAGGTCCCATAACACTCCACGTTATCGAAAGTCTGCATTCCGGATCCCGACCAACAATCCCCTTGCGCTTTAGCGGTCAATTTTTCGATGGCGGGCCCCGACTGACCCAGAACAGTAGAAAGCACGAGTAGATCATCAGTGAGTGAGTATGAGAAGTCTTGGGGGAAGTTATTGCGCAGAGCCGGGCCTGATGCTCGCGCAAGGTTGAGGCTCGCATTGGTGAGTTGTGACGGAAGAGCGGAGACAGACGTCACGACAAATGCAGTTCGCCCATCTGCAAACTTCTTGGCTTGGGATATCTGCACGGGCATGAATTGAACTTTGGCACCAGCCGGCTTCCACTTAATGGTTGTCGCAACCTTGCTGTCCCGCTTGTGTCCAAGGGCTGACCATCCCTTGACAAGGTCTCGGGCGGTCAGTTCACCAATCATGAGCGTCTTCTGACGGGTTCCCAACCATTGACCCTTTGCGGAACTTGGCAGCGTAATCCTGTACTGGTTTTGGCCCACTTCTTCTACGTCGATTTTTGGTGCATCGATACGCACAATTGCCTTACCGCCACCACGCAGAGGTTCCTGAGCGGCGTTCGCGACTGTTGAACTGCTCCCGATGAAGACGAAGGCGACCAGAAAGGTGAGGGCGGTTCGCACACGAGAGGTCTTCATGGCTCAAAAGTTATCAGCAATACGTGCGAAATCTCCGGCGAGAGATATCTGGTGGAGGTTCACCGGAAGTAAGGAGGGGCCGGTCGCCGTTGGGATGCAGAGACCACGCGCCGCATGAATGGCGCACGGGCAGGCGAGGGGGTGCGTTGACCCAGAAGTGGGGAGACTCACGACCCGGCTCGGCCGGCGGGGCAGACATACATAAGGCGTAGGCTGGACGAGCTGGCCGTTCACGTAGACGTCGGCATGGTCGGTCCCCAATTTCCGTCCCCACTGCCATCACCAACTGTCACCGACAGTCATCAACCGAGTCTCGGAACTGTCAGCAAACCCAACGCCTGTGACCAACGGTCATCAACTCTCATCTATGAGGACCGTCTTGGAGATCAAGAAGGCCAGAGCACCATCTGGGGGCTGGGATCCGCATGCGGATCCCAGCCCCCAGTCTTGTTCGGCGCACGTCCGACGACAGTCGAACGCCTCATGGCACAGTGGGTCCGTGGTTCCCGACCTTCTCGCACGCCTTCGCGAGATCACCGCATCCGGCAGTCCTGCACAGGCAGCCGAGGCAACGGCACTGCTACGGGCACTGTCGGTGGAACCGCACGATGCGTGTATGGAAACGGCGGCCCGGCTTCTCGTCGAGGCCTACCTTCACGATCCTCATCTGACTCGCTGAGAGACAAGCCTTTCCTCGGCGTTGGCCCGTGTGCCGGATCTAGAGTGAGGTCATGAGTACTGGCCACATCCGTCGCGCCCGCCCCGACGACATCCCCGAGATCGTCCAGATGGTGCGCGACCTCGCGGAGTACGAGAAGGCTCTCGACGAGGCGGTTGCCACTGAGGAGCAGTTCGAGCGAGCTCTCTTCGGCCCGGACCCGAAGGTGTTCGCGCACGTGGTGGAGCACGAGTCGGACACCTACAGCCTCGCCGGGTTCGCTCTGTGGTTCCTCAACTTCTCCACTTGGGTCGGCAAGCACGGTCTGTACCTGGAGGACCTCTACGTCCGCCCCGAGCTGCGTGGCAGCGGATACGGCAAGGCGCTGCTGTCGACGCTCGCGCGCGAGTGCGTCGAGAACGACTACGGGCGCTTCGAGTGGTGGGTCCTCGATTGGAACGAGCCTGCCCTCGGCTTCTACCGCAGCATCGGCGCAGTGCCGATGGACGAGTGGACCGTGCAGCGGGTCACGGGTGAGGCGCTTGCCGAACTCGCGAACCCAAGCGTCAGCTAGCCGCAGCACCTCGTGAAGCCAACCCCGGCGCTCCCCCGCTACACGTGGCTCCCACATCCGGGGGGCTCGGATGAACGCTGAGCCGGTGCGCCCTTAGCGAGCCAATTCGCGTAACGAGGGCCCTAGAGGATGGTGACTCCGACACCGATCTTGGCCAAACCACCGCTTACCTGCGCGACCTGCTCGTCAGTGAGCTCATCGGCGAGCGCGTCATTGCCGTCTTGCGCCTTGGGATCCATGGCGGTTCCTTCTGCTCAATCCAGACCGTGACTCAGTCCGGCGACGGTACCACGCTGAGGCAGAGCCCAGGGATCAATGGCGGCGTCTCGATGGCCGAGCGGAGGGTGCCACGGCAGATGAGCCCCTTGTGCGACACCGGGCACAGGGTGCCGGACCACCAGCGGATCGCTGGGCACGTTCCTTCGCGGACCGTAGGGTGTTGCCCAAGGAGAGGAGGCACCCATGGCCGAGACCGTGACACTGTCCTTCGGGGCGAAGACCGAGAATGTGGCCCTGGCCCGCACCCTCGCGGCGTCGATGTCGGCACGGGCCGACCTGCCGCTGGATCAGCTCGAGGATGTCCGCCTCGCAGTGGACGAGGCCGTCAGCCAGGTCATCGCGGCTGCCTCTCCGGGGGCACGAGTGACCTGCCAGTTCGACTCGGATGGGATGACGCTCGCTTTTCGCGTCTCCGGCCCGACGACCGCGACGACAACGCCGTCCACGGCCTCGTTCAGCTGGACGGTGCTCAGTGCCCTTGTGGACGCTGTTGAGGCGACGATCATCGACGGGGAACTCGTCATCGCCTTCACCGTGACCAGCGACCTGGTGGACGTGTGACATCGACCGATCGCACCGGGGGGCGCTGGTCGGAGGTCGAGCGGGATCGTGAGCACGAGCTCCTCGCCCGGATGCACGCCCTGCCCGACGGCGACCCCGGGAGAGAAGCAGCCCGCGAGGAGCTGATCACCCTCCACCTGCCCCTCGTGCAGCACCTGGCCCGGCGCTACCGGGACCGCGGCGAGCCCTTTGAGGATCTCGTGCAGGTGGGCACCGTGGGCCTGATCAAGGCCATCGACGGCTTCGACCCGCAACGGGGACTGGAGCTCTCGACATACGCAACCCCGACCATCCTCGGGGAGATCAAGCGCCACTTCCGGGATCGCACGTGGGCGGTCCGCGTCCCCCGACGACTGCAGGAACTCCAGGCGCAGGTCACCAGAACCGCCGACGAGCTGTCCGTCACCCTGCAGCGCTCCCCCACCGTGCGCGAGATCGCCACGGCACTCGAGGTGAGCGAGTCCGACGTGCTCGATGCCCTCGAGGCGAGGCAGGCCTACATCGCGCAGTCGATCGAGGCCTCCGCGGAATCCGAGGGTCCCGCGTCCTTCCTGAATTCGTTCGGCGCCCTCGACTCCCGTTTCGACGAGTTCGACGATCGCGAGGCGCTGCGTCCCCTCATCGAGGCGCTTCCGGAGCGCGAGCGCGCCATCGTGCTGATGCGCTTCGTGGAGAACATGAGCCAGTCGCAGATCGGTGACGAACTCGGCATCTCGCAGATGCACGTGTCACGGCTGCTGTCGCGCACTCTCCTGCAGCTGCGCGAGGGGCTCGCGGGGAGCGCTGCCTGACGTAAGTCGCGCTCATGTCAGTCGCTGAGCGACCGCCGGGCACTGGGGAGGAAGACCAGGACGATCCCTGTCACGGCGACCACCATGGCGACCTGCCCGATCAGGCGGAGCCCGCCCTCGTTCGACTGGGAGATCTCGTAGCCGATCAGGCCGAGGACCAGCTGTGCGACGACGAACGGGGACCGGGCCCAACTGCGGCACCGCCACCACCCGAACGCCACCCAGACCATTGCCGCGCCGAACCCGGAGGTGATCGCGATCAGCCCGGCCAGCGCGGCAGGGTTGGACACCTCCGCGGGCCCGGTGATGCCGACCCGAACAGCCTCGACGAGATCGAAGACGGCGTACGCGAGCAGCCCGAGGCCCTCGATCGCGGCGAGGGCGGCCAGCAGGACGAGCACCGTCGGTCGTGAGCTCACCGGAGCACGGTATCGGGATGCGCAACGCGCGGCGCGGCGCTACTAGGCTCGAGCAATGCGCGGGCTCCTGGTCGTCAATCCACGGGCCACGACCACCTCTCCGCGCGTCGTCGACGTCATCGTCCACGCCTTCTCAGCAGACATCGACCTCGATGTGACGGTCACGACGCACCGGGGGCACGGGTTCGCCCTGGGCGAGCGGGCACGCAGCGAGGGCATGGACGTCGTGGTGACCCTGGGCGGCGACGGGGTCGTCAACGAGGTCACCAACGGACTCCTCGCCGAGGGTCCCGGACCGCACGTGCCGATGCTGGCCACGGTGCCCGGTGGCAGCGCGAACGTCTTCGCACGATCACTGGGCCTGCCGAACGATGCCGTCGAGGCCACCGGGCAGATCCTCGAGGCACTTCGCGAGGGCCGGTGCCGTCGGATCGGGGTCGGACGCGCGAACGATCACTGGTTCGTGGCGAACGCGGGACTGGGACTGGACGCGGAGATCATCGCGGCGATGGAGCAGCACCGGGCGCGGGGTCGCGCGGCGACGCCCCTGCGATACGTCACGACGACGCTCAACGCCTACTTCCGCGGCACGGATCGTCGGCATCCGGCGCTGACGCTGACCCGGCCATGGCCCGTGCCCGACGGGCAGGCTGGCGAGGTGGTCGACCATGCGTTCGTGGCCTTCGTCCAGAACACGGCGCCCTGGACCTATCTGGGCAGCCTGCCCGTGAATGCCTGCCCGGACGCCTCATTCGACACCGGCCTCGACGTCTTCTCACTGCGGCGATTGCAGGTCCCTGCCGCACTCGCTGCAGCCGGTCGGCTCCTGCGGGGCCGTGGAACATGGGATGCCCGCGGCGCGATGGTCACGTGGCACGACCAGTCGGGCTTCCTGGTCGAGGCCAGCAGGCCGGTGGCCCTGCAGATCGACGGTGAGGGCCAAGGTGACGTCATGCGGGTGGTGTTCACTGCCCACGCTGACGGCCTGACGGTCTTCGCCTGAGGGTCCCCCGAGTATTCGTCCGAATTGCGGAGAAAATTCCGGACATTTCGCCTCGTCGTGATCGATTTGTGACCTAATAGACAGGACACACGCTGCTCGAACTCGCGCTTGCCCTTGTGGCTGAGGGGTTCGTCTGCGAACCTATAGGGGCCCGTTGCTGGAACGGGCGGCTGTCTTCCTCCAGGGGCCCACCGGGCGAACCCCGGCTGGTCCGCGACGAGCCGCTCGTGAAGGCAATCACGAGCGCCGGGGACCCCGGCGCGTTCCCCAGTGGAGTGATACGCATGGACTGGCGCCACGAGGCTGCCTGCCGTGACGAAGACCCTGAGCTCTTCTTCCCCATCGGCAACACTGGTCCCGCCCTGGTCCAGATCGAAGAGGCCAAGGCGGTCTGCCGACGTTGCAGCGTGGTCGACGAGTGCCTCCGCTGGGCTTTGGAGACGGGGCAGGATGCCGGCGTGTGGGGCGGGCTGAGCGAGGACGAGCGGCGCGCGCTCAAGCGGCGCAATGCTCGCATGCGAGCCCGCAGCAACGCCTGACCGAACCCGGGCTCATACCTGCGCAGTTCCGCGCGCGGGACGTCAGTCCTCTGGAACGCGGATCGTCACCACTGCCCCACCGTCGCTGGCCAAGGTCAGGCTCCCGTTCAGGTCAGTTCGCACGATGGCGTCCACGATGCTCAGGCCCAGCCCGGCATCCGCCACCGAGAACCCCTCCGGAAGACCCATGCCGTCGTCAGAGACCTCGAGCAGCAGTCCCTCGCCGGCCTCCTGAGCCAGTCGCACCCGGACCTGTGATGCCGTCGCATGCTCGACGGCATTGTTCAGCAGTTCGGAGACCGCCATCGCCATCGGTACCGCGAACTCCGCAGGCAGCAGGCCCCACGATCCCTCTCTGGTGATCCGGGGCACCGTTCCGTCAAGGGAGTACGCGGGGGCCAGATCACCGACCAGACCGACGATGCGATCCACCACCGCATCGAAGTCCACACGCTCCGCAGTTCCCACCGAGAGTGATTCGTGGACAACGGCGATCGCCGCAACCCTCAACTCGGCCTCCGCCAGAGCCACACGCGTCTCCTCCGTCGCGGCTCGGCGACCCTGCATGCGCAGCATGGCCGCAACCGTCTGCAGATTGTTCTTCACGCGGTGGTGGATCTCCCGAATCGTGGCGTCCTTGCTCAGCAGGGCCTGCTCACGACGGCGGAGGTCGGTCACGTCACGGCAGAAGATGAGGGCGCCAATACGCTCACCCGCTCTACGCAGGGGTATGCCATGGAGCAGGACGGTCGCCGAGGTGTTCTCGAGGCTGGTGCCCCCGGGCGAACGTCCGCTCGCGACGGCGCTCAGCGCGGAGTCCACCGGTCCGGGGCGGTGCGCCAGGCGCACCACGACCTCAGCCAGGGGTGACCCGACGACATCGCGGGCGAGGCCGAGCCGACGCATCGCATTGACCGCATTGGGGCTCGCGTACTCCACGACCCCTGCCGGGGTCAGTCGCACCAGACCATCACCGACCCTAGGCGCCTGGCTGGTGGCGACAGCTTCCTCAAGCGAGGGGAAGGCGCCCTCGACGATCATCGCGAACAGATCGTCGGCCGAGCTGAGGTAGATCTCCTCCAGTCGCCCCGCGACCCGCGGGGCCGCCGACGCGTGCCGGGCCAGTACGGCTATGACTCTGCCTTCGCGCGAGACCGGATACGCCTCGATGCTCGCGGGCGCCCAGGCCGGGCTGGCATCCCGCTCCACGATGGCGCGCCCGAAGGCGAGCGCATGGTCGACCGCCCGATTGCGCCCACGCGGCACGAAACGACCGATGACGTCGTCCGGCACGGTGGTGGGCGCGGTGGAGGGGCGCACCTGCGCGACCGCGACGAGGCCGCCCTCGTTCCAGGTAGGGACCCACAGCAGCAGGTCGCTTAGCGCGAGATCCGCCAGCACGGACCACTCCTCGACCAGGCGCACCAGCAGGTCGCCGTCCTCGGGAGAGAGGTCCGTGCGCTCGCTCAGGAGCCGGTCCAGGGTGCCCACGAGTGGCGAGAATACGGGGCACCCGCGATCACCAGAAATGCAGGCGTGAGGTAGGCACCACGTCTACCGGCGCCATGGTCAGCGGCACGCCATTCCAGCGCACCTCACTGCCATCAGGATCCACATCGACGCGCCCGGTGACGCCGTTGCGCACGAGGTCATGCGAGGTCAGCGTGCGGCAGTCGCGCACGGCGACCAGGCGCCGTCGTCCCGGTGCCGGAGACTCCTCCACGGCTTGCGCATTGGAGAACAGCACGGAGAGGTCGGCGGCCACGGCACCGAGTGCACCGAACTGCGGCCCCAGCACAATCGGCTCAGCCGAGTCGATGCTGGCATTGGGGTCGCCTGTCATGCCCCACGCGGGCATGCCGCCCTTGATGACCAGCGACGGTTTGGCACTGAACAGCTCCGGGCGCCACAGCACGATGTCCGCGAGCATTCCCACCGCGAGCCGGCCCACCTCATGGGCCAGGCCATGCACCAGCGCAGGATTGATGGTGATCTTGGCCAGATAGCGCAGGATGCGATCGTTGTCGTCCAGTTGATCGTCTCGCGCAGGGTCACGACCGGCGAGCACGCCAGCCAGGGCAAAGGTGCGCCACCACGTCTCCCCTGCGCGTCCCATGCCCTGCGCATCCGACGAGGTGACGCCGATGACGCCGAGATCGTGCAGGATTCCCTCCGCGGCCATGGTCACGCCCCGCACTCGTGCCCGCGCGATGTGCACGTCACTCTCGCGGGCAGCGTCCATGCCATGGCTCAGCAGGATCATGTCGACGTGCTCGGCCACGGCATTGACGCCGTAGGGCAGCGTCGGATTGGTGGACGACGCCAGCACGTTCGTATGGCCAGCAAGGGTCAGGACGTCCGGCGCGTGTCCGCCTCCGCACCCCTCGACGTGGTAGGCATGCACCGGGCGGCCCTCGAGAACTGCGAGGGTGTCCGAGACCGAGAGAGTCTCATTCAACCCATCGGTGTGCAGGGCAACGCGGAAGTCGACCTCGTCGGCGACCGTCAGCGCGGTGTCGATCGTGCGAAGAGTCGCACCCGTGTCCTCGTGCACTTTGAGGCCGCATACGTGCGCATCGACCGATTCGCGGATGGCCTCGGTGCGCGAGGATGAGCCGCGTCCGAGCAGGCCGATGTTGACGGGATAGGCATCAGTCGCACGCAGTCCTCGCTCGAGTATCCACGCGGAGCCCAGACCCACGCCCCACATGGGCCCTGCCTCCTGGCCGATGACCGTGGTCACGCCAGACGACAGCTCCGACGCAAGCACGCGAGGGCTAAGCGTGTGCACATGGGTGTCGATTCCTCCAGGAGTCGCGATGAGACCGTCTCCGTCGATGACCACCGTGCCGGTGCCCACCACTACGTCGATGTCATCGGCGGTGTCAGGGTTGCCCGCCTTGCCGATTCCGCTGATCCGCCCGGACCTGATTCCGATGCTGGCCACACGCACTCCGTCGACGGGATCAAGCACCACGACGTTGGTGATGAGCACGTCGCACGACTCCCGTGCCGACACTGCCTGCAAGCCGATGCCATCGCGACCGGTCTTGGCGAAACCCACCCTCAGTTCGTCCCCTGCGTCGGGAACGCGCTCGGTAATCCTCAGCCGGAGCCGGGTGTCGCCCAGCACGAGGACCTCTCCCTCGCGCGGCCCGAAGTCCCCGCTCATGATCCCGTCCCATCGGAGCGGACCCTCATGAGCGACCCGATGGCACCTTCGGCCTGCGCAAGATGACCGATGGGGACGCCGTTGGCAACATCGAGGTAGCCGCACTCCCGAAGCGTCGCCAGCGCCCTGCTGCGAACCTCAGGATCATCGAGGGACCCATCGACGACACCCGACGTGCCGACCTGGATCCGGCCACCAGTGATCGGGGCGATGGGGAGTTCGAGGCTCTCGCCCGGTCGCAGCCACACGGTGTCGCCCGTGGGGATCGCCAGCCGCATGCCGAAGGCCGACGCACGATCCAGCCGCAGCCGGGGATTGACCTCGGCAAGGTGCACGTGGGACGTCAATCCGATCGCCGTCGTCGCCTCGTTGGCGATGGTGACCCAACCGACCGCGGCCGGATGGCTGAGCGGGTCGACTGTTGCTCCCCGCGGGCCTGCCGTGCCATGGGCGGCATCCGCATCGCGACCGTCCAGAACGCCGAAGGGATCATGCACCACCACCAGCCGAGTGCCGTCGTCGAAGCGCGCCTCGACGCGAACCTCCGTCACTGCCTCGATCACCCCCGGCAGCACGTCCTGCGATCCCAGAAGCGCCCGGGCCCCGGAGCGTGCTGTGTCGAGATCGACCCCGTCACGAGCCATCTCGCACACGGCATCGGCGATGAGCGCCGTCGCCTCCGGGACATTCAGCAGCAGCCCACGTGCCCGTCGCTCGCGCGCGAGCAGGGCCTGCAGATGGAGCAGGAGCCGGTCGTGCTCGCCCGGCGTGAGCGCCATCCCATCTCCTGCCTTTCAGCGGTCCAGTATGTGTTGATCGGTGAGAAGTGCCGGGCTTGGCACGGGGTGTCGCCCGCACGTCTCACCGGTCGCCGATGTGCTCTGAGGTTAGCGCCCGAGGGAGCCGGGCGTCTGCCGGGTCGGATGCGGCATAGTGGCGGCGTGACCAGCAGCATCGAGGTGCGGCCAGCAACCCAGGACGACTTCGCGGCCGTGGGCCGGATCAGCGTGGAGGCCTACGACGCCGCCGGGCAACTGGAGCCGCGCAGTCTCTACCGAGAGGTGCTGGCCGATGCGGAGACCCGATTCCACCGGGGCCTGCTTCTGGTCGCCGAGCGGGACGGAGAGGTCGTGGGCACCATAACGATCTGTCCACACGACTCCTTCCTTGCCGAGATCTGCCGGCAGGACGAACTGGAGTTCCGCTTCCTCGCCGTGGACCCATCGGCTTGGCAATCGGGAGTGGCGAACGCCCTCATCCAGGCATGCGAGGAGCAGGCCCGTCGGATGGGTGCGGCACAGTTGGCCATCTGTGTGCAGGACACCAACACCGGTGCCGCGGCGATGTACGCCAAGTGCGGATTCATGCGGGATCCCGGACGCGACTGGTCGCCTCTGCAAGGCATCAACCTGTTGGCCCTGACCCGGCCGGTCGCCACCACGCCGTAGCGCTCTGGCGCCCCAGCAGCATCGATCAGTCCAGGATGACCAGCACGTCGCCCTCACGCACGACGTCTCCGGGCTGGACACTGATCTCGCGGATGATTCCCGGAGCCTCCACGACCACGGGAATCTCCATCTTCATCGACTCCAGGATCATCAGCGTGTCGCCGGCTACGACGCTGATGCCCACCTCAGACATGATCGAGTGAACTGATGCCACCATCTCGGCTCGAATCGTCTGCTCCACTGCGTCTCCTGTCGATGGACTGACGGCAGGCTACTCGCCTGCGCCGTCCGTCATAGTGATCTGGCGGATTCGCGTGACGATCGACACGCGCAGGCTCTCCGGTGCTGCCTGCCCCGTGCACGAGCGATGCACGACAATCTTGACGGCACGTACGAGGCTGACCTGCTCGTAGCAGGGCGGGCACTCGCCAAGATGCTGAACGACATCGATCCGCTGCACCTCGGCCACCTCACCGTCGAGGTACTCGTGCACCAGCGAAAGGATCTCGGTGCACGGCACGGCGTGCGGGTTTCCGCAGCTCATGAGTCGTCCCCGTCCTCGTCGCGGGTCAAGAAGCCCCGCTCGGTCGCATAGTCAGCCAGCAGCTCGCGAAGCATGCGGCGTCCGCGATGCAGTCGCGACATCACGGTGCCGACTGGCGTGCCCATGATCCCCGCGATCTCCTTGTAGGGAAAGCCCTCGACGTCCGCGAGGTACACGGCCAACCGGAAGTCCTCCGGCAACTGGGCCATGGCTTCAACCACATCGGTGTCGGCCAGTCGGTCGAGAGCCTCCATCTCGGCCGAGCGCAAGCCGGTCGAGCTGTGGCTCTCCGACTCGTGCAGTTGGCCGTCGGTGAGATCGTCCGTGCCCGTCTGGAAGGGCTGCCGCTGCTTCTTTCGGTAGATGTTGATGTACGTGTTCGTGAGAATTCGGAACAGCCACGCCTTGAGATTGGTGCCTTCGGTGAAGGAATCGAAGGCAGCGAAGGCCTTCAGGTATGTCTCCTGGACGAGGTCCTCGGCATCGGTGGGATTGCGCGCCATCCGCATGGCTGCCCCGTAGAGGGGATCGAGGTACTGAAGAGCATCCCGCTCGAAGCGCTCTGCCCGCTCCTCCGCTGACTCAACAGGCTCAGCGGACGCAGCCCGAGGATCCTCCGCGCCGACAGCGCCGCTCGAAGCCTTCGTGCTCATCGTGGACGAGCCTAGTGCTCCCCCGGCAGACGCGGGGATGCCACCACCCGGCACGGCTTCGACAGGAGTGAGGACGAGCACATAGGGCCCAACATCGCCGGCAGCCTGCTCATTCCCCGGCCTCGATGGCGTCTTCCGCCGCCTCGAGGGGGGTGAGAAGCTCCGGGCCGTTGTTGCGCACGCTGTTCACGCGCGTGGACACCGGATACGCCACGAGCTTGAGTTCCGATGAGGGGCTCAGCAGGCTGGATGCCTGCTCGGGTCCGACGTCCGGGTCGAGCCACGACCCCCAGCGCGACCGGTCGATCACCATGGGCATGCGATCGTGGATCCGTCTAATCCCATCCGCCGCCTCGGTGGTGATGATCGTGCACGTGAGACGCCATGCCGACTCGTCCCCCGCGACGGCGGAATCATCCCTCCACCACTCGTAGAGGCCTGCCATGGCCAGCGACGCCCCGTCCTTCCGGTGGATGTAGAACGGCTGCTTCAGCGGCTTGCCCGCTCGGCCCAGGGGGGCACCCGCCTGTGTGGGCGTGTACCACTCGTAGTAGCCATCGGCGGGAACGAGGCACCTTCGCTTCGCGAAGGCACCTCTGAACGCAGGCTTGGTGGCAACAGTCTCCGCTCGGGCGTTGATCAGTCGACTGCCTATGCCCGGATCCTTGGCCCAGGACGGGATCAGCCCCCAGCGCGCCACCTCGAGTGCTCGCGTCCGCTCCCCCTCGAGATCTCGATCGACGACGAGATGCACCTGCTTCGTCGGTGCGACGTTGTAGTCCGGGGCCAGATGATCCTCCGAACCGACTACTGCATCGAACTCCACCGCAAGGGCCGCCGGGTCTTGGGCAGCCACGTAGCGTCCACACATTCCCTCAGCCTGCCACGGCCGCGGTCACGATTCCGATTGCAGGCGAGACGAGGCCTAGACTTCCCTGCGTGACGACATCCCGGGCAGCGCGCGCATCCCGGATCGCTCTCGTGTCCTCGGCGATGGTCGTCCTGACCCTTGCCGGTCACACTGCGGGCGGCGGAAGCGTCGACATGCTCGGCTTAGCCATCGCCGCAACTCTTTCCCTGGGCCTTGCCGCGTCCACGACGCGGCGGCGAATCACCTGGTCGCGCACGTGGATCGCCTTGCTCGCCGGCCAGGCACTACTCCACGTGATCCTGACCTTCACGTCCGGCCACGCACATGGCGCGACTGCAACCAACGTCCACGCCATGGTCCTCGGCCACGTCATCGCCTCCCTGCTCGCTGCCGTGCTCGTCGTCCATGCCGACGCCGTGATGGACCGGTGGTCGGCATACCTCTCCGCCGCCGTCGGCGCGGTCGCTCCCCCGTTCTCCGAGCCACAGGCCCCACCTGCCGAGCCGATCGTCACCCTTGCTGCATCAACTCCGACTCTGCGCCACATGCGTCATCGGTTGATCCGTCGGGGCCCGCCGCCGCGGTTCGCGTTGAGCATGCAGTAGCCGAGCCTCCCTCTCTCCTCTCGTGTCGGTGTCAGGGGCTCGGTCGACCCTGACACAACAATCGAAAGGAACAACCATGGCGGCATTGACCACGACCCATCGCAACAACCTGCTCGGTTCACTTCATCGCCACCCTCGCAGGGTCACAAAGCGAGGCGGACTGCTAGCCGTACTGATCTCGATCACGGCCCTGGTACTCATGCCCCAGCCCGCCTTCGGGCACGCATCCTCGGTGGGCTCATCGCCCGCCGCCGATGCGGTGTTGGACACAGCACCCAGCGAGGTGCGGATCGACTTCGACTCGGGCCTGCTGGAGATGGGGGCTGCCCTCATCGTCCGCAGTGCCGACGGGAGTTCCGTCACCACCGGTCCGGCCGTTGTGGGCGACCGCACCTTCAGCGTTCCCGTGGATCCTGCTGCTGCCCCGGGGGTCTTCGAGGTCGGCTACCGCATCGTCTCCGCCGACGGGCACACCGTCGAGGGATCCTTTGCCTACACGGTGGCCGGTGGTGCTTCGACAACAGAGCCAGTCGCTGCGGAGGAGTCGACCGAAAGCTCGAGCCTGCCCATCGTCTGGATCATCCTCGGCGGAGTGATCCTGATCCTCGCCGTGGGGGCAGCACTACTGTGGCGTAGGTGAGCACCTGGGCGGCACCGACTACTCCCTCCCCCGTAGAGGGAGTAGTCGCGGTCCCCGGTTCGAAGTCCGCGAGCAATCGTGCCCTCATTCTGGCAGCTCTCGCGGACGGCCCCTGCCGCATAAGCGGCCTGCTCGACGCCCGCGACACCCGGCTCATGGCCGATGGCCTGCGCCAACTGGGCGTCGAGATCGACGTGTTGGGCAATGACGGCATCGGCAACATCGAGGTCGCCGTGACGCCGCACTTCCTGCAGGGGCCGGCGGTCATCGACGTGGGACTCGCGGGCACGGTCATGCGCTTCCTGCCTCCGCTGGCTGCACTCGCCCACGGCGAGATCACCTTCGACGGCGACGCACACGCGCGCAAGCGGCCGATGGCAACCGTGATCGAGTCCCTCAAGGACCTCGGAGTCAGCATCATCGATCGCGGCACAGGACGTCTTCCATTCACGGTGCAGGGAGCAGGCGAGGTAACCGGCGGTGAGGTCATCGTCGATGCATCGAAGTCGAGCCAGTTCATCTCCGGACTCCTGCTCAGCTCACCGCGCTTCAATGCCGGCGTGACCATCCACCACGTCGGCCCAAGCCTGCCGAGCATGCCGCACATCGACATGACGATCGCCATGCTCGCCGACCATGGGGTTCGGGTCCGCCGCGATGGCGAGACCATCTGGCACGTTGATCCGCAGGAGATCCGCGCCCTTGATCGCATGATCGAGCCGGACCTGTCGAACGCCGCGCCGTTCCACGCCGCGGCACTCGTCACAGGTGGCAGTGTCACCGTCCCGGACTGGCCGCACCTCACGACCCAGCCTGGCGACCTCCTGCGCGACATCTGGACGGCGATGGGCGCTGACGTATGCATCGGTCCCGACGGCCTGACCGTCACAGGAACGGGCGTCATCCGCGGCGTGAACCTCGACCTCTCGCAGGCCGGAGAGGTGGCCCCCACCATCGCCGCCGTTGCCGCTCTGGCCGAGTCGCCGAGCACCCTGCGGGGCATCGCCCACCTGCGCGGGCACGAGACCGACCGCCTGGCCGCACTGACCGCTGAGATCAACGGCCTCGGCGGGGACGTCGAGGAGATCGACGATGGGCTCGTCATCCGCCCCCGTCCGCTGCACGGAGGCTTGTTCCGTACCTATGACGATCACCGCATGGCCACCGCAGGCGCCGTCATCGGGCTCGTGGTCCCAGGAGTCGAGGTGGAGGACATCAGCGCGACGAGCAAGACCCTTCCAGACTTTCCGGCGATGTGGTCGCGCATGCTCACCGGGAGCGCGATCGCGTGACCCGACGCCATCGCCACCTCGATGAGGATGACGTTCGGGTCCGTCCCGGTCGTCACAAGGCGAGGCCGCGGTCCAAGGAGCGTCCTGCCCATGCAGATGCCGTGACGGCGATGGTCATGACCGTCGATCGTGGGCGGTTCACGCTCGAGATGCCCGACGGCACCGAGGTCTACGCCGTCAAGGCACGCGAGCTCGGACGCAAGGGAATCGTGGTAGGCGATCGCGTTGAGGCGGTCGGCGACGTCAGCGGAGAGGTCGACACCCAGGCGCGCATCGTGCGACGACTCGACCGCATGTCCACTCTGCGCAGGACAGCGGACGACACCGACCCCGTCGAGCGCGTGATCGTGGCCAATGCCACTCAGCTTGCAGTGGTTACCGCCACGACGGATCCGGAGCCGCGCACCGGTCTCATCGACCGTGCCCTCGTCGCTGCCTTGGACGCCGGCATCGAGCCATTGCTCGTGCTCACCAAGACCGACCTCAAGCCTGCCGAGGACCTCCTGCGCCTTTACGGACCACTCGATCTGCGTGTCTTCACCATCGACGAACGCCGGATTCCGTCTTCCCTCACTGCTGCCCTGACCGATGAGCGCACGGTTCTCGTCGGCCACTCGGGCGTGGGGAAGTCCACATTGGTCAATGGCCTCGTGCCTGACGCTGACCGCGAAACCGGACGTGTCAATGCGGTGACCGGCCGGGGCCGTCACACCTCTACGAGCGTGGTGGCGATGCACCTACCCGAAGGCGGCATCGTGATCGATACACCCGGCATTCGCTCCTTCGGACTCGCCCACGTCGATGTCAGCAGGGTCATCCGCGCCTTTCCGGACCTCGATGCACTGACTCACAGCTGTCCGCGTGCATGCAGCCACGACGAGCAGGACTGTGCACTGACGTCGACCCTGCAGTCGACATCGGACGAGGACGTCAGGGCGAGGATCACTTCACTGCGGCGTCTTGTGCGCAGCCGCACGGACGCCCCAGACGAGGTCAGCTGACGCTCGACCAGACGGCCTCAGCACCGGTATGGCCGACGCGCACCATCCAATAGGTGACGAGGATGGACACCGCAACGACAGCGACAGCGAGTAAGACGACGAGCACGGGCCGAGACCGGTTGGTCGGACGTCCGCGGTCGAGCAGCCACAAACCGGTGACCAGCAGAGCGAGCAACAACACCAGGATCGGCATCGGATCCGCGAGCTCGGCGTGCGGCTGGGGCGTGCCAACCCGCTCGGCCATTTGCTCTCCGGACAGCTTGGCCAGCGCCGATGACACGAAGGCCACGCCCGAGACAACGACCACGACGACGCCGAACCGCCGGGAGAACCGTGACCATAGAGCCATCACCACCGCGCCCACCGCGGCCAGCGGTGCGAGCACGACGGCACCGTGGACCAGGAGGGGGTGCGCAGGCAGACCGGCGATGGAATCCAGCACCTTCGCATCCTAGGCCGCATTGCGCGCCCGCCTAGGATGCGCACGTGACCCACGACGTGACACTCGATGGCCTTCTCGGCGACCTGGACGTGGCCATCGCTCTCGCCGACGCGGCCGACCGCCTGAGTATGTCCCGGTTCCGAGCCGACGACCTCATCGTCGACACCAAGCCCGACCTCACGCCCGTCACCGAGGCCGATCGGGCCGTCGAGCAGGCCCTGCGGACTGAACTGGCTCGCGTTCGGCCGCATGATTCGGTTCTCGGCGAGGAGTACGGGAGCGCAGGCGACGCCTCGCGGCGCTGGATCCTGGACCCCATCGACGGCACGAAGAACTACGTCCGTGGGGTACCCGTGTGGGCGACCCTGATCGGACTCATGATCGACGACGCCGTCGTGGTGGGAGTCGTGTCCGCTCCGGCCCTGAGCCGGCGATGGTGGGCAGCACGTGGCCATGGTGCCTTCATGTCCGATCCCAGCACTCACGTGCCGCGCCGCCTACGCGCGAGTGCCGTCGCGAATCTGTCGGACGCGTCCTTCTCCTTCTCCGATCCGATCGGCTGGGTGGAGCAGGGGGCCCGGGACGGTCTTGACCACTTGCTTTCGCACACGTGGCGGCAACGCGCATACGGCGACTTCTGGTCGCACATGCTCGTCGCCGAGGGCGCCGTCGACATCGCCGCAGAGCCCGAGTTGCAGACCTACGACATGGCCGCTCTCATTCCCATCGTCGAGGAGGCGGGTGGCCGCATCACGTCCTATGACGGTGGCTCGGCGCTCGGTGGCGGGTCGGCGGTGTCGACCAACGGACCCCTGCACGAGCAGGTCCTTCATTTCTTGACCGGACAGGATCGCCCGAATCGCTGACAAGTGCGCGCGCAGGGGCGACCATGGGTCCAACCGGATGCGGAGGTGAAGCATGCAGTTGTCCACGATCCTGTCGGCCAAGGGCGAGTTCGTCGCCACCATCTCTCCCGACCACTCGATCGCCCAACTGGCGGCGAGGCTCTACGAGCACCGAGTCGGCGCGCTGGTCGTCTCCAGGGACGGAGACACCATCGAGGGCATCGTCTCCGAGCGCGACGTTGTCCGGGCGCTGGCCGACGGCCCGGAGATGCTGTCGGAACCCGTCTCGTCGATCATGACCGCACAGGTGATCACCGCACCCCCCAGCACCCACGTCGACGAGCTCATGCACCTGATGACGGAGAGGCGTGTCCGCCATATACCCGTGATCGATGACGACGGCCGGATGCTCGGCATCGTGAGCATCGGCGACGTCGTCAAGATGCATGTGGATGAGCTGGAGCGCGAGCGCTCTGCGCTCATGGACTACATAACCAAGGGTTGAGCTCAATCACCAAGGGTTGATCTCAGCGCCGCCGGACGACCATCGGGAGTCCGGTCGCGGGTCGGACCGTGACCAGCGGTTCGGCCTCCGGGAAGCCTGACCCTTCCGGGAAGGCCAAGGCGTAGCGTCCGGCAATGGCCGCGAGCATGAGCACCGACTCCACGTAGGCGAAGTCACGACCGATGCACTGACGGGGGCCCGCACCGAAGGGCACGAACGCCGTGCGATCCGCGCTGCCGTCGAGGAAGCGCGAGGGATCGAAGGCCTCCGGGTCGCGCCACGCCGCCGGGTGACGGTGAAGCAGCCACGGACTGAGGATCACGAGCGCGCCAGCCGGGATGTCACGACCGGCAAGGGTGTCAGGCCCCAGGGCCTGGCGCGTGATGAGCCACGCGGGCGGGAAGAGGCGCAACGCCTCGTCCAGCACGGCCCGGGCGAAGGGCAGTCGCGCGTAGTCCGCGAACGTGGGAGCGCGGCCCGCGAGCACCTCGTCGGACTCGTGCTGCAGTGCGGCCTGGACCTCCGGGTGCTCCGCCAGCAGGGCCCACGACCACGTCAGGGCACTCGCGACCGTCTCGTGCCCCGCGACGATGAAGGTGACGACCTGATCGCGGACCTCGCTCGACGTCAATCGGTCACCGCCCTCATCACGTGCCGAGAGCAGCAGGTCGAGCATGTCGCGAGGCTCCTCGGACGGATGCTGCGCGCGATCCCGGAGCATGCCGAGCACTGCGGCATCCAGCTCACGAAGTGCGCCCTGGAGTCGCCGGTTCGCCGGCGACGGGACCCATGCGGGTGGGGTGATCGGAACCCTTGCTCGGGCGACCACGACCTCCAGTGCCGCGAGGGTCGCCTGCGCGAGGCGGTGCGCATCGGTCGACAGATCAGTGCCGAAGAGGGCATGGCCGACCACCTCGAGGGCAGCGGTCATCATCGACGCATCGACGTCGATGACTCCCCCGACCGGTACGCCATCCCAGTCGTCGAACATTCGCGCGAGAGCGCCGTCGACGTGCGCCACGATCCGCTCAAGGGTCTCGTGGTGGAACGCCGGCTGAACGAGTGGGCGCTGGTGTCGCCACGGCTCCGTGTCAGCCACGAGTAGGCCATCACCGGTGACGAGAGACAGCGAGCGGTACTGGATTGTCGACTTCCCGTAGTTGCGCGCATTGCTGACGAGGACGCGCCGGACAGCTTCCGGATCGTTTACGAGGTAGCTGGGAGGCCGCGGGATGGGAAACTGAACAATGTCGCCATACGTTCGCCACACGTCGGCCAGGTACTCCACCGGATTGCGGCGGATGGCCGCGAAGGCGGTCAGCATCTGCGGCCCCAGCGGACCTGGTGCCGTCGCAGGCGTGCCGAGGAAGGACCGACCCTCGAAGTCGCTCACAGCACCGGTACCGACAGCGGATCCTCGACTCGGTGTCGGTAGAGCGTCGTTCGCTCGACCAGTCGGCGTCCGAGGGGTTCGACGATCGCGCGGAAGTCGTCCTCGGTGATGCCCTGACCATGTGCTGCGCCTGCAGCACGGGAGATGTTCTCGTCCATGAGGGTTCCGCCGAGGTCGTTCACTCCCGCTTGGAGGAGCTGCTGGGCTCCGCGGACGCCGAGCTTGACCCAGGAGGCCTGGACGTTCGATACCCAGCCGTGGTACGCGATGCGCCCTACCGCGTGCATGAGGACGACCTCGCGCCACGTGGGACCGCGTCTCGCGCGGCGCTTCAGGTAGATCGGCGAGGCCATATGGACGAAGGGCAGCGGGATGAACTCCGTGAAGCCACCGGTGCGCTTCTGCAGGTCACGCGTACGCACGAGATGACGCGCCCAATGGACCGGCTGCTCAAGATGGCCGAACATGATCGTGATGGTGGAGCGCAGGCCCACCTCGTGTGCGGCCTCGTGGGCATCGAGCCACTCGCTCGTCGTGATCTTGTCCGGGCACAGGACCTCCCGAACGGAGTCGTCGAGAATCTCCGCGGCAGTGCCCGGCAAGGTGCCCAGACCGACGCCCTTGAGCCGCAGGAGGTAGGCGCCGAGCGGCTCACGCAGGCGACGGGCTCCCTCGGTGACTTCGAGTGCTGTGAACCCATGCACGTGAATCTGCGGAAAGGCCTGCTTGACCGTGCGGCACACATCGACGTAGTAGTCGCCGTCGAAGTCAGGATGGATGCCGCCCTGGAGGCACACCTCGGTCGCACCGAGGTCGACAGCCTCCTGCACGCGCGCGAGGATCTGGTCGTCGTCGAGGAGATAGGGGCGGCCACGCAGGTTGAGCGAGGCCGGCCCCTTCGAGAACCCGCAGAACGTGCATCGGAAGGTGCACACATTCGTGTAGTTGATGTTGCGGTTTCGCACGAAGGTGACGATGTCTCCGTTCACCTGTGCACGAAGGTCGTCTGCGAATCGCGCAATCGCAGCGACCTCGGGGCCGCGTGCAGCGAAGAGGGTGACCAGTTGCTCCACCCCGGCTTCCTGCCCTGCCGCAACACCGTCAAGGACTTCCGCCACGGCGGACCCGGCCCTTCCTGACGCCGGAAGAATCACCGGAGGAGGTCGGTCGGCTCCCGAGTACCACTGAGTGGACCGTCGCCCGATCTGAACGACCTCGGCGCCCGTGCCGACATTGGCTGCCGCCTCGTAGCGCTCCGGGAATATCGCGCCGGGATCATCGCGGGCCAGGCCATCGGCGTCAGAGCGATCCTGAACGGCGAATCGGACGTCTGGGTGCAGCCATCTGTCGGCCCGTCGGACGTACTCCGGATACACCGTCAGTCGCGGAACGAGGGCCATCCCCCGCGACTCCACGGCCTCCCGCAGCACGTCGAGGTGCGGCCACGGGCGCTCGGGATTCACGTGGTCAGCGGTGATCGGCGAGACGCCGCCGAAGTCGTCGATGCCCGCGTCGAGCAGGATGCCCGGATCATCGACCAGGTTCGGCGGAGCCTGAACATGAATGCTCGACGGAAGGATCGCGCGTGCCAGCTGGATGGCATCGACAAGGTCATCGAGACTGCACGCCGGAGCGTCGCGCATGAGCGTGCCCGGCTTCGGGACGAAGTTCTGGACGATCACCTCCTGAACGTGACCGTGCTCGGCGTGGGACGCGGCAATCGCCTCCAGGGTGGCCACCCGGTCCGACCGAGTCTCGCCGATACCCACGAGGAGGCCCGTGGTGAAGGGAATGGCGAGCTCCCCGGCCCAGCGCAGCGTCTCGAGCCGACGCTGCGGATCCTTGTCGGGTGCCCCGCGATGGGCGGGCAGATCGGGGTTGACCGACTCGATCATCATGCCCTGGCTCGGCGACACCGAGCGCAGCATGGCGAGCTCTTCGCGGCTGATCGCGCCGGCGTTCACGTGCGGGAGCAGGCCGGTCTCCTCGAGCACAACCCGTGCAGCGTGAACCACATACGCGACGGTGGAGCCGAACCCGTGCTCGGCGAGCCAGTCACGTGCCTGGGGGTAGCGATCCTCGGGAGCCTCGCCGAGGGTGAAGAGCGCCTCGTGGCACCCCACCTCCGCTCCTGCGCGGGCCACCGCCAGCATCTGGTCGATTGACAGATAGGGAGAGGGCAGATGGGCTGGAGCCTGGGCGAAGGTGCAGTACCCGCATCGATCCCGGCACAGCTGGGTCAGCGGGAGGAACACCTTGGGCGAGTAAGTGATTCGCCGCAGGGGGTCGGGCACCCGCACTCCTCGCGTCGATGGTCGTCCCCGGACGGACCTCCCGAGGGGCTCCATCGTGGCACAGCCTTCACATCACGCCCATGTGACGTGGGTCACCGAGCGAAGCACGTGATGTCCCTCACGATCGGGCAGATTTGTTTGCGCTAAATACAAATCTGAGACACAATCGTTATGTCAAGGCGGGCGAACCCCGCGACGAACCAGCAACACGACAGGAGTGATCCTCCATGAAGCCGCTAGCCAAGGTCTTCACCTCGCTCTTCGGAGCCGAGGCCCCGGACCATGAATCTGCCCGTATCCGGCAGATGCACCGCGAGTGGGACCGCATGCGATCCCAGGCACTGACTCCCGCCGAGCGCGAGGAGATCGACGCCATCTTCTCCCGCAACCTCTAGCAGCGGATCCGGTGGGCGACCGCCGGACCTCGCACGCACGAGCCCTCAGCCCACAAGGCTGGGGGCCTTCGCGTTGCGGGGCTCAAGGGGTGTGGTCCGCGCGGTCCGTCTGCTCCTCGTACGACCGCGCGCACGCCCGAGATGCGATCCACGTCCACCCCGGCTCACGGTCGGGAGTCGTCTCCGCAACGATCGGCAGACCTGCTGCGGCCGCATTGCCAAAGCTGTCGTCGACGTGGATCACATTGTCGAAGCCGTGCCTCTGGAGCAGGGACGACACAGCCGATGCCCGGTAGCCGGATCCGCAGTACACGAAGACAGGACGGTCCCGAGGGATCTCACTCATCCTGTCAAGCACGTCGTAGAACGCGATGAACACCGCCCCATCGACATGACCGCCCTCCCACTCGCGGATCTGCCGAGTGTCGATGACTACCGCGGCCGGGTTCGACGCCCACTCCTTCCGGAGGTCCGCGAAGGTCACGCGGCGGATCGTGCTTGGAGACTGACCTTGCTCAATCCATGCATCAACCCCACCGACGGCATGGGCCGCCGGCCGGTCGATGCCGATGCGGACGAGTTCACGCTGAGCCGCAGCAACCTGCTCGGTCGTCGCACCAAGAAGGGTCACAGGCGCGCTCCACGGGATCATCCAGCCCAGGTAGTTGATGAAAGCGCCGTCGAGATCGAAGTTCAGTGCCCCCGGCACATGCCCCGCCGTGAACACCTCACGTGAACGCAAGTCCACAACCCACTCCCCCACGGCGATGCGGCGCCGCAACTCGGCGGGATCGGCTAGAGCGGGCAACGAGAGGTCAATCTCGCTCGGACCTGCGGCGTTGGCGGGACCCATGTGGGCGTAGTAGGCAGGAAACACATCCAAGCCAGAGAGGAGCTTTCCGACGAAGGCATCCTCCGGCTCGGTCAGTGCCGGATTTATCGACCGCTCCTCTCCGAGTGAGGTCTGTCGCCCCTCGGTCTGGATCGAGGAGCAGAAGGACCCGAATCCGTGCGTGGGGAAGATGCCCGTGTCACCGTCGAGAGCTTCGACAAGGCGATGGGCTGAATGCCACTGGTCGTGTGCCTGCTTGACGGTGAGGTCGGGCGAGACCAGGTCCGGTCGCCCGACGGTGCCGTACAGCAGGGATCCCCCTGTGAACACCGCACCCGGAGCACCGTCGCGCGACACTGCGTAGGAGACATGGTGCGGGGTGTGTCCCGGGGTGTGCAATACCTGCACACCCAGGTCTCCCACCACGAACGTGTCGCCGTCGGCCACTGCCGCGACATTCGCCTCACCCAGGTAGGCAAGGTCGACGTCGCCAGGAACGATGTACTGGGCGTTCAACTTACGGGCGAGCTGGTATCCGCCATTGACGTAGTCGTTGTGAACATGTGTCTCCGCGACGTGCGTCAACTGGAGGCCGTGCTCTAAGAGAACGCGCTCCACCCGATCGGTGTCGCGCTGCGGATCGATCACTAGGGCGTGGACACCGTCGTGGACGACGTAGCCGCGGTCGCCGAGTCCGGGGGTCTCGATGGCGATGACGTGAGGGGCAGCGGTTGCGACCATTCGTGGGCTCCTTGCTCAGCCTGGACAGGTGGGCTGATGCTATACCCCTGGGGGTATAGTGGCAAGCAGGTCTCAGGCGAAGTCCACCACGACGGGAGCATGGTCGCTCCAGCGCTCGGCGTAGGATGCGGCGCGCCCGATCCGCGCCGAGCTAGCGCGCTCCGCGAGACCGGACGTGGCGATCTGGTAGTCGATCCGCCAGCCCGC
>Ga0315906_10001605_pt1 | contig 33306 bp, 58 predicted proteins | sample LakEriMetagenome_4_FD_203526 | JGI IMG/M metagenome (GOLD analysis project Ga0315906, IMG submission 203526) | Freshwater fungal communities from buoy surface, Lake Erie, Ohio, United States - Buoy 2 MA122 | ecosystem: Environmental > Aquatic > Freshwater > Lake > Lake biofilm | place: USA... | reverse complement strand
ACGAAAGCGTCACCACCGATCAGGCCCGCCTTCTGAAACACCCCCCGGATGGGCGCCGTTCCGACCGTGGTGAAGTCCTCCAGGCCGGGCCGCGCGATCAGCGCCGTGGGGGCGCTCGGAAGCGTGGGCGCGTTCTCGGATATGCAATTCAGCGCAATGGCTTCCGGGAAGCCGGTGCGCTTGTAGGCGCCGAAGTAAACGAGCGCGTCGGCCATCAGATCAGACCCTCCTCGCGCGCGTGTTCGGAACAGTGGTTACGGGACCAGAGAAGCCCGTCGATCAGCCTTGCCGCCCGTACCGCCCACCGCTTGCCGTGGTGCGCTTCCATGCCCACGCGGGCGGAGAAGCTGTTGCGCGGATCACCGCCGGTCAGGGCGTTAACGAGGTGAGAGAACCCGGCGAGGACGCGCTCCAGATACCGCCTCACGGCCACCCCGCACCCATGTCGATAGCCTCCAGCTCGGCCCGCGTCGTGACCGACCGACATTCGTCCTTGAGCCGCCACCAGTTGGCCTGCGCTTGCATCGCCCACGCCCGAAGCCCCTGCATCAGGGCGTAGGTCTCGGCGTAGGTCGGGCGGATGAAGTTGTTCGACGTCGTGCGGATACCCGGCGCGTCAATCGTCAGGTCGCCTACACCCGCCGCGATAGCCTCGGCGCATATGTCCTTGAGCGTCAGCCAGTTGGTCCGGTCCAACTCATTGCGGATTTGCAACGTCTCGCCGGGGTAGTCATCGAGCGGAAAGCCCGGCGCCAGGAACGCCGCATAGGCCGCGTCCGCCGCCAGGATGCGCCGGTCCCGCTGCGGCGAGGTGGGCGCAAGGGGACGCAATTAGTAGACCGCTATCATCGACGTGGCCGATTGGCCGGTCGTGCTTGTGCTGTTGACCCGCTTGAACTGGATGGGGAGCAACGTCCCCGCCGGGACGGCCTCCAGAATCTTGGTCGTGTTGTCCGGCGCCACCAAGGCGATGTTGCCCGCCGCGCCAACCCAAAGGGCGCGCGGATAGTTGCCGTTGAGCTTGGCGATGTCGGTGCTATCGGACGCCGTGACGGTCGCCAGGGATGCGCCGGGGCGCGTCATGTCGGACATCTAGGTCTCCATATTCAGGTCTTCAGGCCGCAGGAGCGCCCGGTCGAAGGTGGGGGTATATTTCTGGTGGAACGCCGCCCGGATGGCCGTGCGTCCGGCATTGGCGAGCGCCATCACGTCATCCGGGGCCGCACGCTGGAACACCGGCCCCGCAATCCGCGCCGCAATCATCGCCGCCACGTCGCCGTCATGCGTCGGGCCGAACGGCTGCTCACTTGTCAGCGCCAGGCCGGTCAGCGTCATCCACGTCTTCAGTTCGGAGATGTAAATCTTGCGCGTGGAGCCCGAGGTTCCCGTCGTCTCGACAATCGCGCCGTTGTACGGAAGCCGGTCGGAGCCGTCCTCGGTGATGGTCGTGGGGATAGTCACCGTGGGCGAACCGCTGGTCCACGTGATCCGCTCGTTTTCCTTGGCGGTGTAGTCCGCCGTGATCAGCACGTCGGTCAGCTTGCGGATCGGGAAATAGAGATAGTAACTCTGGGCGTCCTCAAGCGCGGCGTCCATTTGCTCCGCCTCGGGCGTGTCGCCCATGGGCAGGGCGCGCGTCATGCGGATGGCCCGCGTGAGGATAACTCGCATCGTGGTCATGCGGCCTCCGCCAAGTCACCGCCGGGCTGCCGGCGTAGGTAGGTGTGAAAGCTTCCCGAATAGGCCGTTCCGTCCGCGCCGTGGTGCGTCAGTTCAAGCCTCGGGTTGATCCATATTTCCCCGCCCCGCGCGTTCCATCGGCGGGAGAAGGCGTAGTCCTCGCCGTACCAGACGCCATCGAAAGCGCCGTGGTTAAACAGGTCGTGCGAGAGGCGATAAAGCGGACCGTAGTTCAGTTCCGGGTAAGCCTTCATCATTTCGTTGACGGCGTGCGGCGTGACCTTCAGGAACCCCGCCGGAACCCATTCGCCCCGGATGCAGCCGTCTTCGCGTTGTTCCGGGTAGCCCTCGGCGTCCGTGCGCCAGGTTCCCATATATTCGACCTTCTCGGTCTTGAAGCGGTAGGTCCCGCAGACAACGTCACCCGGCGTCTGCACCAGCTTGACCAGTTCGCCCGGTTCCCAAGACATGTCGTGGTCAATGAACACCACCACGTCAGGCTGCACGTCCAACGCCTTGCGCAGCATCGAGGACCGCGCGTGTGAGATGTAGGCCGAGCCGACCTCGTTGACCGCGTAGTGTTCAAACCCCGCCGCGTCGAGGTGCGGGACCTCAGCCTCCAGGGCCGCCAGATAGGCGTCAAACGGGCGCTTGATCGTCGGGGTGCAGATGACCAGCTTCAAGGCTTTCGCCCCGCGCCTAGCAGCGTCCAGAACTCCAGCGACGTAGCCGAAACATCCTCAAAGCCCGCCGCCGTCATGGCCTTGGCGAGCGTGTCAGGCACAAACCCGCAATGGTGCGCCATGTAGGGCATTTCGCGGATCAGCCGCGCCATGCCGTAATACATATCAAGGCCGCACACCGGACCCGCCGGGGAGTCGTACAGAACCTCCTCGTCGGGCTTCACGCCGTCCAGATTGGGGACAACGACAATCGCCACACCGCCGGGCTTCAGCACCCGGTAGAACTCGCCCAACGCCACCGGAACCTCGTGCGGGTAGACGTGTTCAAGCGCGTGGCTGGTATAGAGAACGTCGAACCCCCCGATGTCGCCCATGTCGAGCATTGAGGCGACGATATGCGGCTCAACACCGGGTTCGATGTCGAGCCGCACCTCGTCATGGCCCGTCAGCCACGCCGGAAGCGGATCACGCCCACAACCGACGTGGAGAACGGTCTTACGCGGCTCTAGCAAACTCACCCACCATTCTGTCGGCGGCGGCGGCGTAAGCGTCCGCAGCCTGTTGTGCCGTGTCGAAACGGCCAAGGTGATGATGCCGACCGTTGACCACGATCTGGGCAACCCACTTGTTGCGCTTCTTGTCGAAGCTTGCGCCTTTCAGCCCGCTCGTGTTGCGGTCGCGCATCCCCATGTTGTGAATGTTCTGCCAACGGGACGCGGCGCGGAGGTTGCTCCAGCGGTTGTCGGCCCGTTCGCCGTTGATGTGGTCAATGTCTTCAGCGGGCCACTCGCCCGTCATGTAGAGCCGCGCGAGGCGGTGCGCCCGATAGGGCCTGCCGTCCACGGTCACAATCCGATAGCCGCCGCCGTCGTGTTTAGGCCCCGGCTTAATGTAGCCAACCGGCTTGTTCATGTAGTGCGCCGACTGAGGGCGGGCCGCGCCTACCCGGCGAAACTCCCCCGTCTCCGGGTCGTAAGCCAGTAGCTCGGTAAGGCGCTCGCGCGTCAGGGGCTTGCGGTCAGCGTTTGAAACGCGTTTACGTTGGGTAGCCATTTGAACCTCTGCGAAGGTTTGAGTGGTCAGGTCCCCGGTCGGCGTTAGCGCGCCTCCGGGGACCGCCAATATAGCGGAAAGCTTAGTTAAATCAAGTACTAAGCTGACCCTTTCCACAGACCGAGATTGGTCAAGGTGTTCATGATCTCAATGATCGCGGCCTTGACGTCGCTGGTGACGTCCGCCGAAGAGGCGGTGCCAACGAGCGCGGTTCCCTGGGCGGCGCCCGCACGCTGGCTGATTGCCGTGGTGCCGTAAAAGCCGATCAGGTGAGAGGTGGCTTGACCCACCTTGAGGCCGTCCGCAGGGGCGCGGCCAACAACTTCAGCAGTCATGAGACTGTCCTTTCAAAAGATACGGGCGGCCCCGCTAAGGACCGCCCAAGTTGGGGGAGAAGGCTTAGGCCGTGCCGGAGAGGCGGACGCCGCGACGCTTGTCCACGTTCTTCACGCCGTACACCACGTCGAAGCGGTGCATGTGCGTGTCGTTGGTGGAGTCGGACGAACGCCAGTAGCGCAGCGTCAGGCCGGTTTCGGGGTCGGTGGCGTACTCCGCCTCGCCCGAATACGGCATGATCAGCTTCGCGGACACAAGCGCGATGGCTTCCGGGCGGAAGACGGTCGCGAACTTGTACGTGGTGTTGTCCGTGTCGGCCTCGGTGTCGGAACCCATCCACTGGATCGCGGCGTTGTCGTCGGGCGCCGTCGAGGACGTGCCCCGGCAAGAAACCGTCTGGAACGCACCCGACGAGATGATCGGCGGGCTGATCGTGATGTCCAGGTTCTGGTCGTTGCCCGTCCCGGTCGCCGCCGAGGTGCCGCCCGTAATCACCGTGAACTGCTGGAGGTAGTCCAGGCGCTCCTTGGTGATCGGGTTGACCGCGTAAACGTCCGCAATCGTGAACACCTCGCCCGCCGCGACGGTCTTGGCGTTGCCGACGTTGTCAATCGACAGCGTCTGCGTCCAGTTGCCCGAGGCGACTTCCGAGTAGGCCACATCCTGGTTGGCGCCGTCGATGACCGCGTTCCCGTCGCGCGTGCCGGTCGTGACCGTCGCCGCGTTCTGGGTCGAGTACCAGTCGATGTTGCCCAGCACCGGGAGCTTGGCGCGGGTCAGCGCGTCAGTGGCTTCCTTGGTCTGAGCGGTCAGGCCCGACAGGCTGCCGAGCATGGCCCACGCATCCGAGGGGTGCATGAAGCCGACGCGGCCATCGGTTTCCACCGCTTGCTCGTCCAGGCGCTGCGGAGCCTTGGTCAGGTCCGCATAGCTGTTGATCGCCTGGCCGGGCGTGCCGACCCAAGAGTAGAACTGCTTGGTAACGGCATGGATGTCGCCGTCGATCTGGTTGGCGAGGCGGCTCATGGCCGACGCCATCACCTTCGACTTCAGGAGGCTGTCAACGGTCAAGGTCTCCTCAAGCGAGGTGAACTCGACGTCGATACCCTTCTGCTTGTCGATGGTCACGGCGATTTCGCCTTCGACCACGTCTTGCACCGAGGCGACCGCACCGTCACGAACCGTGAACTCGGGCGGACGCTTGACATAGACGGTCGTGCCGTTGGCCTGGCCGTTCCGCTGGATCGGCTTGACCACCATGTCCTTGTACTCGCCGGAGACCAGCTTGGCCGCGACGAGGTTGTTCTTCAGGAGTTTAAGGCCGACGTTGGCGTAGACCTTGGGGGAAAGGAGGGAGTTAGACACCTTTGGGGTTCCTTACGGAAAGGAGCCGCCGACTAGCCGTAGGTTTTCTCGAAGGTCGCGAAGTCGTCCGTATCGGGCGCGACTTGGAAGCGGCCTCCGGTCCCCCGCGCTTGCGGGGGTGGTTCCGGGGCGTCGGTGGCGGTTTTGGGGGACGGTCGTGACGCCGTGGGCGCCGACAACCGGGCTGCGAGTTTTCCGATCTCAACGGCTTGGGCGTAGGGATTGAGTGCCGCGATGCGACGCGCCTCTGCCGGGTGTTTCGCCATGTGATACGCCAGGGCCGGCGCTTCATCGGCTGCGCGAGCGGCGTGCTGCATGACTTCCGTCATCACAGACGCGGCGCGCTCGTAGTTGTGACCGACCACGTCATAGAAGTCCGGGGTCTGACCGGCGAAGGTCTCGGCCCGCTCGTTGAACCGCCGACGTTCGGCCACTTCGGCCTCACGTTGGGCGCGCTCGCTGAACTGGCGCGTGACTTCCTGCCGGGCTTCCCAAGCGGCCTGCGCCCGAATAAAGCGCACGTCGTTTTCCCCATGCTCGTAAGCGTAGGGGCTTGGTTCCGGGTCTTCATCGACCTGGGGCTCGGGGTCGCGCTGGCGCTCTTGCGGCTGGGTGGCTTTCGCCCTCCAGAACTCCGCCTCGCGTTCGGCGTCCCGTTGCTTGCGGGTCAGTTCGTCGATGCGGTCTTGAACCGTTTTCTTGGCTTTGGGCTTTTCGCCCGCGCCTTCTGCGGTTTCGGCGGGGGCATCGTCCCCGAATTGCTCGTCACCCTGAGCGGGGGCTTGTTCCGTAACCTGATCGGCAACGGACGCATCTTCGGTCACGCCTTCCGGCGCGGTGTTGGCTTCTGACATTGGCGCTTTCGCGAAGTCCCGAGGCGCGTGATCCGGGGGCGGGACGAACCCCCCGGCGCGAAGCTTTAGCGTTGGCCTAGGCCCTCAGTTGGGCTAGTCTTCGCGGATGCAAGACAACACTATCCGCGCCGTTCACAAGGCGCTGATCGAAGCGGTTCCGTCTCAAGGCTCCGTGGACATCTTGGGGCTTGCCATCGTCGCCACGCAGACGCTGCGCAAATACCGGGAAGACATGACGTGCGGGCTAAACATCGACCAGCTAATCTGGTTGATTGACGATTACCGCGAGCGCACCGGCCTAGACGTTGATAGCGTCCCGACCCGGCAATCGTCTATTAGCCTGCCTCTTGAGACGTCGGCGGGTTGAGACGTTCGGCAAGGTCCACTTCGGCGGTCATCGCCTCAAGCGGCTTGCGTTCCAAATCCATGATGTCGCCCTGCAGCGCGACCTGTGACCGTTGGGCCTCGACCTCGGCCTTGACGGCGTCGGCCTGGGCCTTGCGTAGCTGCGCCATCTTAAGCGCCTCATCGAGCGGCGTGACGGCGGGGCCGGATTCCTGACCGACCGATTCGGCCTCGCGCATGGCCTTGATCGCTTCGGCCTGGGTCTTCTGAACCTGGGCTTCCTTCTCCGCGAGCGCCAGTTGCCCGGCCTGCATCTGCATGGCCTGCTGCTGCTGTTGATCGGCCTGTTGGGCTTGCATCGCCTGCTGACGCTGTTGCATCTCCTCGGGCGACAGGTCTTCGTCCTTCTCCTCGGCCATGCCGGGCGGGAGCGCCTTCTTGAGTCGTTCCGCGATCATGTCCGCGCCGGGCCAATCCATGTTGCGCGCGATCAGGTCGCCCGCCATCTGGGCGGCGCCCGGAACCGCCTGCATAAATTGCATCATGCTCTCGGCGGCCTCGACGCGCTTTGTGCTGTAGCTAGCGCCCGTCTCGACCACCACGTCATAGCGGCCACGGTTGATGTCGATACTCTCCGGGTTCATCGGGTCGTTGATGCGCTTGACCTTCACCGCCTCGTCCTCACCGATCACGCGGATCGTGCGCGCGGTGTCGTAGGCAATCGGGATCAGCGCGTTGATGACCCGCCCGGCCTCGGCAATCGCGGCCTGGAGGTTGTCGTGATAGATATAGCTCGCAACGTCGCCTTCACGCTGGCGGGCGATGATGGCCTTGCCGCTGGTCTCGTTGGACGTCATGCCGAGCGAGGCGTCGTGCAGCCCGGTCGTGTCCTTGATATCCTGGGTTAGTATCTGGCTCTCTTGCAGCACCGCGCTGTTGAGCGTCGGCGGCCCGACGAACTCCGGCGACACCTGACCCGACCAGATCAACAGGTCGTCGTTGTTCTTGTAGGCTTCCCGGAACGCCTCCTGATCGCCCTCGGTGTTCTCGTGCAAAATCCACTTGCCGTTGCCCGCAAGCGCCAGCATTTCCGCCGACTTCGAGCGCCAGTAGTTCCGCAGGCGGTAGCTGTCGCGGGCGAAGCGCACAAGCCCGAACCGCACCCGCTTGGCCCTGACGTTGATCTCCCAACCGCGCGCCCGAAAGATCGGCAGGCGGGGAATAGGTAGCTCGTGCGGGCCGGACAGGATCGCGTGGCCCGTCATCAGGTACATGCAGGCGTACTTCCGAACGCCCTTGCGGATCATCGGCTCGCCGTCATCGTCCAGCGCAACGGGCGCGGGCAACGGGCGCAACTTCTGGCCCTTCGACGTCCGCACGATCATGGCGGGCATCAGCGGGTCGGTCTGGTCAACCTCAACCGTCGAGCCGGTCGCAAGCCGCGCGTACGTCGTCGGCTCCGACTTCATGCGCCAGAACTCGACAACGCGGACCTCGTCGCGCTTGTACCAGCCGTTCGCGTCGGCCTTGGGGACCTCTAGCTCCGAAGGCAGCTCGTCCTTCCAGCGCTTCTCAAACGCCTTGCGGGGCATCGCCTCTTCAACGAAGCACCACTCCGCGTCACGCGCCGTCCGTTCGACCGCGAACGGGTCCCACACCACCGCGAAGGCGTCGGGGATGTTCTTGATCTCGATGTCGCGCTCGAATCCGGTGTCGTCGGCGTACTTCAGCCCGACACGGAAGTTGCCGATGCCGCACCCGACCTGGTTCTCACCCGCCGCGATGTAGACACCCTGCGCGTCGTTATCCCGCTCGATGGCGCGGATCAGCCCCTCGCGGACCTCGGCCAAGTCCTTGTCGGCGTCTTCAGCAGGGCGCACGCGGATGGACGGGCGGTTGATCCGCATGTCGCCCACCACCTGGGCAATCTTCTGCGGTAGGTCGTTGATCGTCAGCCGGGGCTTGCCGGCGCGAGCCTTGACCGCATCGTCATCCCACTGGTCGCCGGCCAAGAACTTGAGGTCTTCGTCAGCCTGGTCGCGGTTCTCGCGGTCGTAATCGACGCCGTTCTGAAATAGCTCGCGGACCTCCTGGCAGAACTCGGCCTCGTCCTTGTAGCCCGGTGGCACCTTGGCTTTGCGGGCGGGCTTTTCGGCGTCGTAAGCCATGATCACCTGCCCATCCATGTGTTGCCGCCCGCGTGAACGGGCCGCCGTGCCGCTTCCCGCTTCACGCGGGGCTCTTCATACGCAACCGCCAGATACCGGAGCGCGTCAGCGGCGTGTGACGTCCAGTCGTGCAGCGGACCCATCCCGAGGCGGCGCTTCTCGTCCCGCTTCTCGCGGTAGTCGCGGATCGCCCGAAGCCCCAGTTCGCACCGCTTCTCGTCAATCCATGTGCGCGGGATCAGCCGCCGAACCGCCTCGATGCCGTCCTCGACACTCAGCTTCGGCGCGATGCGCGTCCGAAAACCCAGGCCCTCCAGCATCTCGACCCGAGACTTGCCGGTCCCCAACTCCCGCGCCTGCGCGTCATGCGGCAGGATCAACGGCGCATAGGTGTAAGGCTTGTTCCGAAGTTCCCGAGCGTACCAATCGAGCGCGACCCCGTTGTTCTCAATGTAGTCAATCAACCGGACCTCACGCCCGACGAACTGCGCCAGCCAAATGACGGTCGAGTCGCCAATCCCCAGGTCCCAGGCCGCGTGGACCTCGATGCCCGGATCATGCGGCACGTTGCCGATCCGCTTCTCGGTCTCCGCGTCGGTCAGGACGCGGGCGTAATACGCGCCCTCGATGGCGGCCTCGAAACTGGTCTCTAGTTCCCGCGCGTACTCGTCCTCGCTCATCGTCGCGCGCATCTTGTCCAATTCCGCCTGGGGCAAGATGCCGGTCTCGCTCGCTCTCAGGCGCATCGAGAACCATTCCGGGTCCGCTTGTGCTTCGTCGTAGAGCTTCCAGAAAGCGTTGCGGCCCTTCGGCGTTCCAATGAACAAGGCCCGGCCTTCACGGTCCGCCAGAGCCGGGCGGATGACCTGGGACCACGCGCGCGGGTCCATGTCCGCATATTCGTCCAGCACCACGTCATCGAGGTAGATGCCGCGCAAGCGGTCGTAGTTATCCGCGCCGTAGAGCCTCACCCGCCCGCCGTTGGGCAGATCAACGCGAAGTTCGCTCTCGTTCGTCATCACGCCGGGAATCGAGGCGGTGTAGTGCTTCAGATAGTTCCAGACCACGTCCTTGGCCTGGGCGTAGTAGGGCGCGAGATAGGCCGCGCGAGGGTTCGGGTTCGGGCACGACAGAACCGCCCGGATCAGATCGTTGATCGCCGCAACCGTCTTGCCGGCCCGGCGGTGCGCCACGACAACCCCGAACCGCTCCGTGCGCTGATGCAGCGGCAGGAACGCGCGTCGAGGTGCGTAGGGGATGACTACCCTTCTGGCGGCAGCCACGAAAACGCTACCGGGGCTCCGTTCGGATCGCCGCCCACCTGAAGCTTGTCGCCGTACTTCTTGGCGTTCAGCTTCGACGCCGCCCAGCGCAGCGCGTCCATGCGGAGACGGCCAATCGCCGCGTCGGTCGCTTCCAGGGCCTCGTCAACCGCGCGGTCGGCGTAAGTGTCGCCCTGCATTTCCCGCGCGCGCGCATATTGCTTTGCGAAGGCGTCGTTCTCGTTCAGCCACTTGTAAACCGTGTTTTGGCCAGGCAGCGCGTCGCGGTCTCGGTTCGGCCCGCAAATGAACCGGAGGCTTTCGCCTTCAGCTATCCGAAGGCAGATGGCGTCGGCTATGTCTTGGTTGAACTCATACGGAGGGTTCACGGTTCCTCCTTGGCGGGTCAGTTAACCGTCGCCGCTTGGCGCTCGCGTGCTGCGGCTATCTCAGCAAGTGCGCGCATGTTGGCGGCGTAGACTTCCGATGCAATGCGGGCGTGTTCGATGCAGAACGCCTCGGCGTCGTCTAGCTCGGCTTCGGTGAGTGTGCTGATGGGCTTGCCGGCGTAGGTCATGTGCGCCTGAACCCTGCCACGCGATTGATCTTCGGCGGGTCGTTGCGGTCGTAAGCCTTGCACGCGGCCTTGCTGGTCGAGCGCAGTTCCCAAAGGCGCGACTTGGTTCCGGTGTCGCCGGCGTCCCGCATTTCATGGGTTGAGCCGAAGCCCAGGATGACAGGGAACTCGGGCCAGTAGTCCGAGCGGTTAGGCATCGGTGGGCCTCTGAGCGTTTGGGGTGTGTGGAGGTCGCCCGGCACGGACGCGCTGCTGGGCTTTAGGGTTTTGTTGCCCTATTCGCGGGCAAGTGTCAAGGGGCTAGTCAGGCACTCCATCTGGCGGAACGGCGCCCGCAAGCATCATCCCGACCGCTTTTGAAACTTTTTTCAACGCCGCAACCCCGCGCGCATCAATTCGAGGGCATCAACCACGCGCGTTTGCGCGGCGTGCGCGGCGCGTTCGTTGCCGCCGTACTGCCGGGGCGTCATACCTTGCCCCGCAATCGCCACCAGAGCGCCCCAGACGGCGGGAACGCGGTCTAGACGTAGGGACATAGCCAAAAGCCGCCGTTGGGCCTGTACGCGCGTTTTTGCGGCCTCTATGGCGTTTCCCGTTCTGTCGCCACCACCGCCCACGGCGTCGTTGATGCACGAGCGCAGGGGAACGGGGCCGAAGCCTTCGCGCCAGAGGTCGCCCCATTGCTCGCCGATCTGGGCAAGCTCACGGTCGATCACACCGCGCGAAACGAGATAGGCCAGGCCGTTGAGGCGACGAACCGGCTTGGCGCGCTCCCCTGGTCGTTGCTTCGGACGCTCGAACGCTTCCCCCCTGCCCTCGGCAAGCGCGACAGTTTCGTCAACTCCGGTGGACACCTCCAGAGCCTCGGCCTTGGCGCGTTCCCGTTCGGCCTGGCGGACGAGGTTTGCGCGGGTGCGGGCGTGGTGGGCTTTTGCGACCGAAGCGAAGGCGCGGCTCTTGGCGTTACGAGCGGTCATTTACCAAACCCCTCCAACCGCCCGCAAGTTTGCCGCAGGACTGGCACTGGCTGAGATGGACGCTGGCGCCAAGCTCGCCGGGGTCGTAAAGTGAAAACCAGCGCCAGCGGTGCGCGCCGAACAAGCATTTCCAGGTCATCCCTCACCCCTCGCTTGCGGGTTGTTTGGCGTAGTCGAGGATGGCGTCCCGGACATTCTCGATATCGAGCATCGCCCAATCATAATCCGACGGGTCAACGTCCAGCTTCTCGGGATCGAACGTATCCATGGGCTCCCCAAGGATATCCACAATCTCAGCCCTCAAGGCGGCGAAGGCGGCTTTCAGCCGGGTGTCTGCGTTGCGGTAAGGTTCGGTCATGCGTCTAGCTCCGTTGTCAAAATGGGATTTCGTCGCCGTCCTTAACCCAGGAGCGGTCAAACGAACCTTGGAACTTGGAACCGGGAAACACGCGCTTTGCCTCCACCAGCGTCGGGGGCAGGGCGTCAATGATATTCCCGATTTCGCGCGCCGTATAGACCGCAACGAACCGACCGGACGCTTCAACGTCCGCGACTTCGGCGTCGGTGCGGACAAGCGCGGCGACGGTTCCGTTCGCAAGCGGCACTTCCCAAACCCAAGGCTTCACGGCGCGGTGGCCGGCGTCGCTTGCGGCTTGTGATAGCGCGGCCCATGCCCGCTTCATGGCGCCCGCCTGCTTTTCGACTTCCGCCAGCATGTCCCGCGTCAGCACGTCCGCCGCCCACGCGGCTTGGTACGCTTCCGACCACTTGGCCTTCTGCCGATAGAGCTTAGCGCGCAAATCATCAGAAACCAGCATGGGAAGGCGTTCAAACCCCCATTCCGTCTCGGCCTCCGAACGGGCGTTCTCGACGCCCTCGAACACGGCCTGGAGGGTTCCGGCGTCAGTGGGTGTGGGCATTTTCGGTCCTGTCATTTTTGAGGCCCAAGCAATTCTTTCCCGTAAATGGGGGGGGGATACCCTCCCCTCTCATAAGATACCCCCCAGGGAAAGAGGGAAAGAATTGCTCAGACTTTGAAAACATTGAAAAAAAGGGGGCAATTCATTGGATTCTTTCCCGGGGAAAGAATAGGTTTTTGGGGCTTTTTCGGCCCTCCGGCAATTCTTTCCCGAGGCCTTTCGGAAATGAATTGCCCTAACCGAGGTACGCATAGGCCCTCCCTTTTCGCCCCGCGCCGGGTGTCTGGGTTTCGATCAGGGCGACTTGTTCGGCCCCGATCAGGCCTTCCAAAATGGTGACGATAGCCTTCGCGTCGAAGCGGTGTTTCAACTTCCGCAACAGGTCGGAGTGCTTGATCTGTCGGTCGGGCGCCTCGCGTATCAGGCGCAGGATTTGCATTGCGCGGGCCTGGTTTTCGGTCTCGGCCATGAAGTCCTGGGCGTCCTGAATCATACGTTCGGCGGACCATAAAGCGAGGTCGCGGCCCCACTCTATGTCATCTTTTCGTACGGCTACGGTCGGTTCCTCAAGGTCGCGCCCGATGGCCCGGATCGTTGCCAGGCGGCACGCCATCTCCGCAACGCGGGACACAAGCGCCGCGTCATCCTCGCGCCGCTCCATATCCCGGCGCAGGACGGTATAGACGGCGGCGGCTTCCGGTGACGCCCAGTTCAGCCGCAAGATGGGGCGGGATTCATCGTGAAGCGCGTCCGCAAGCGCGCCCGAAACGCGGTCCTTGATCCGGGCAATGCCCCAAAGCAACGAACCGGGCGGGTCGAACTCATCCTCTTTGGGCTCGACCTCGTGCGGCTTCTCCGAAATGCGGATGATCAGGAAGCGGTTCAGGAAGCCGTTGAAAACGTCATCACCCGCGAGCGCCTTGTAAAACTCCTCCGGCGTACTCATGCCGCAGATCGACAGGGCCGGGCTTATGATGGGCTCTATAACGCGCCCGTCCGCGTATGACAGGGGCCGAAGCTCTTCAAACGACGCGCCCCAGGCGGTGCGGAGAATGTCCTTCACCGCCCGTTCGTGGGGGCTCCCCTTGGCCGATGCGATGCGCGTCATGTAGCCGCCGAACTCGTCGATAAACGAGACGTGGCGGGGGCTTTTGCCGAGCGTAGCGAACACCGCGCTCATGCTCATATATTGTGAGGGGCCGATCAGGTCGCCCAACCCGGCCGCTCGCAAAAGCCGCTTGGCTTGCTTGGGTGCGTGGTTTTTCCCCGCCCCCGTCGGCGCCAGGGCCAGCGCATAGATGTGCGTGCCGGACTTTGTCGGTGTGGCGTACTTACGCCCCGCGACGGTCCCCACGACACCCAGGGCGACGCCTAGAGCCATCGCCCGCGACGGGTGGCGCGATGTCGCCTCAATCCAGTCTATGATGTCGCCCAGCAGGCCCGGCGGGCGCGTCAGGTGGTCGGGAAAGTCGGAAGCGGGCGGCGGACCCGGTTCGGGCTCAAACACCTCCCCCGTCTCGGGGTCGTGCAGCGTTCCGTCGTCGTCCCTTGTGTAAGCCTTACTTGGCGGCGGCTCGCCCGGTCGGGGTTCGGCGGCGGCTTCCTTTAGCTTGCCGTTCCATTGCTTTACGGCGCGCTGCCACTTCCGGCGAAACTCGCTCTTTCCGCGCCCCTCGCGCTCCAGCAAGGCTTCCTTTGTCGCGTTGGGGTCGGTCAGGCGGGAACCCACCTTCTCTAGATAGACACCCCATGCGCGGTCAAACTCATCGGCCGCGTCGCCCGGAAATGGTTCGGTGTCATCCGGGGAGCGGCGACGGAGGTCACAAAGCACGCCCCATATCAGGCGGTGCATAGTTTCCTCGCGCTCGTCTATCTCCTCAAACCGAACGCCTTCCGCGCGGTACTTTTCGGCTCCTTCCGTCCGCGTACGCGCGGCGCCCCCGCCGGCCAAAGGCGCGTATTGCTCGCGTAACGCTTCGATGGCCTCCACAAGCCATTCCGGGGCCGGGGCGATGTCCGTCAGCCACGGCTCGCGCCCTTCTTCCCAGGCGTACTCGCGCCCGCTTTCGTGGCGGCTGGGCGCGGCCATCATAAAGCCGCCCTGCCCCCGGATGTCGATGCCTACGGATGTCTTGAATGTGGGCGACGCCCACCCTTCCGGCGCGCGGAATAGAATGTGCCGCCCGCCGCCCCCCGTGCGCTGTGACGGCGTAACGGGCTCAACACCGTGGGCGTTTTCCGCCAGCAGGTCGGCCCACCATTGGCGGGCCATTCCAGTGTCTTTGTGGAGGTCCAGATCGACGCAAAACACCCCGCCGGACGCCAGGCCCATGATCAGGCCCATATTGTCTCGCGTGCGGTGTTTGCCGATCTCGGGGTCGTACCAGCGCGAGAACGTCGTTTCGGGCGCCAGGGACGTTTGCAATTCCGTCCATTGCGGGAGGCTGGGGCGCTTCCAGTTCGGCCCTTGTGCGGGGTCGCCCGCCGGGACCACTTGAAGCCCCAGGCCGCGATACATGGCCGCCCACGCGTAGGCGTTGGCGAACTCATGGTTAAACGTGTCGGCTGCGGCGGACATCAAAACTCGGCCTCCTGAGCGGCCTTTCGGACCTTTGCTAGAATGTTCTGAAACCACGCGGCTTGCTTTTCGGTTAGCTCGCCTTCCCATGATCCCAGGTTTTGAAGAAAATCGGCTTCCCTTTCCGAATACCGGAACGGTTGCGCCAAGAGCCATTTTAGGTCGGCGGCGTGTGAGCCGCGCGCTTTCGACGTTGCCTGCTCCCGCCGCTGCCGCTCTGCGCAAACGCGGCACGGCTCGCGGCGCGCGGGCGTTGAACCCCGAGCTAGGTCATGGAAGTCCATACCCGCACCGCCTAGAACACGCTTCAACGCCCGCAGCGCGTTCATTGCCTCGCCCTCGTTGTCGCTGGCGAGCATGGCGATCAAGGGTGCGGCTTTAGGGGGAAGGGGCACGCCCGCACCGCCTAGGCGTCGGTCTTGAGAAGCGCCTCGGCGGCTTCAACGGGGATAAGCCGTCGCCTTCCGACCTTGACGGATGCCAGCTTACCGGCGTCCATTAGGGTGTAAACCGTTGAGCGAGAAAGGCCGAAAGCCCGGCAAAACTCGTCGATCCGATATGCTCGGCGCGGGTGTTCTGTCATCATGGTTCCACATTGGCACGCACGCCAACGTCCGTCAACGTGCAAAAAAAGACGGGACGCTTTCACGCCCCGCCAAGTTGGCCCAGGGGAGGGTCTCTTAGAACTCGGTGTCGTCGTCACCCGCGACCGTCGCCGCGACGGGCTCCGGTTCGGGCGTAGCGGCCGGCGCCGCGTCGAAGTCTGCGGGACGATCCACCCACGACTTGATCTCGAAGATCGGGGCATAGTTGGTCGAGGTCTGCCCCTTGCCGGTGGACTTGATCGCCGTGGTCCCGGTCATGGCGACGACGGGAACCTTGCCGGGGTTGTCCTTGAGCCCCGCCGTGTAGGCGTCGTGCAGCTTGTCCACCGCGCCGATCACCGACTTGGCCTGCGACGCGAACTCACGCACGTCACCGCCACACGCCTTGCCGAGCTTCACCTTGAGGCGAAAGCACTGCTTGTGGTTCTCGGAAGGCCTGGCCGGGAGGGGCTGGCCGAGCGGCACGAGCGCCCACGACGGGCCTTGGCCCGCGACGAAATACACCCAGCCGACCTCGATGGCGCCGAGGTCGAACGCGCCCTGGAACGTGGACGTGATGTCCACGTCATCGGACGACCAGTTGCCCGCGCTGTCCTGATGGCGGTCGATGCGGAACACCCGCCCGGCGCGGGCGTCGTACTTGACCACCGGAAGGAAGTTTTCACCGCCACCGGCTTCGGTCTGCAATCCTAGTGCCATTTTACATTTTCCTCAGTTTACACATACCCGAAAGGGTCGGGACCGCCCATTCTATGCCGCGTGTTCGGGGAACCGGCGGCGGGACCAATCGGCAAGAATCATCGCCGTCCGGTCAAGAATATTCTCACCCGCGATGACGGGCGGCTGGCCGTTCAATTCGCGCAGAGCGACCTGAATAGACGCCGCGCGGTAATCGGGCTCAATGAAGCCATCGCCGCGCCAGACTTCGCGGTCGCCGTCGTGGATCGTGAAACCCAGGAGCGGTTTCCCGCGCGTCTTGTGTGAGTGCTTGCGAACTTCAAACATGCAAGGGCCTTTCAGTAACCGAACACTTCAACCGACTTGGCGCGCGTCGCCGGGTCGTTGAAATAAAAGCTATCCGACGAGTGCGGAACAATGGCGGCAAGTTCGCGCGGGTCGGTCGAGATTGCAAGAAATCTCTGCAACCGCAAAGCCGCGCCCGTAAGCTGGACAATGGCGGCGTCGTATTGCTCGCGCGTGAGCGTGTGCGTTTCCGACTTCTTGTCGCTGACGTAAACGAACCGCACGCGCTTATCCAGGTGCGCCCGCTTGTAGACGGACGCCTGGCGCAGATGCGTCTCGCTCATGGCGGAGGGAACCCGAAGGGTGGTCTTGAGGTCTAGAATCTCATCGGCGAACATCCAATCGAGATAGCCGATCACCGGCACGCCGACGCCATCAAGCGACGTTTCGACCTTGTGCTGGTCGCCCTGGTTGGGCCGGATCGGGACGCCGTGCGTACGCAGGGCGAGCCCCTGCTTGACCATGCCGGGGATAACCCCGCGCTCGGTTTCGCGCTTAGGGTCGCCTGACAGCGCCGTAAGCCGGTCATAGACGGGCAAGGCGACGGCGACGCAGTCGTCAAGCGTCAGGTCGTGGTCGAACAGCCCGGCGCTGACGCCCGCCTCTGTCGCCGTGCCACGGTGAGCGGCGGCGCCCATACCCCCACGGTGGCCCAGGAGCTTCTCCATCACCCACAGCGACGGCGCGTTAAGCCAGAGGTTAATGGACGACGGCGACAGGTGGCCGATGTTGTGTGTTTCAAATGCGTTCTTCATGCAAAATCCAATTCTAAAGGAGAGGGCGCCTGCTCCCATCGCGCCGGGCATTGCGCCGCATCCCAACGGGCGGCCATGACTTCGGGCGTGTTCTGCGGGCGGTTGTGATTGCGGGCAACGTCGGTTGAATCGACGGACGCAAACGGCCACCGCGACCGGACGAGTTGCATCCCCCGGAACATATGGACTACCGGCGTGCGGCTATGATGCCTCGCCAGCTCGTTCCAAAGCGCATCCATCGCGCGCTCAAACGCGACACCGTTGATCGGGTGTTTTGACGGTGGGTGCGCCCAGCCGATGCAGACGCGCGGCCATTCCTGTGTCAGCCGCACCAACCGCGACAACGGCTGCATGAAGTCTTCGGTCAGGTGATAGACGGGCGCTCCACGGTCGCCGTGCGGCCATAGCCGGATGAGGCGGTCTTGCTCCTGGGTTCCCGAGGCGATGGCGTCGGGGATGACGGCCCACGTCGTCGGGCGGTCCAGCAGCGGGTCGCACCAATCGAAATAGCTGGACCAGTAGGCATCGCTAAGATCAACGCCCGCCTGCCATGCCGAGAACGCGCCGTTATCGAGCATGAGGCTGGACGCGATGCCCTCGATCAGCGGGAGGCTGGTCTTTGTCCGGTTGAAATACGAGACGCAGAAGTGACGCCCGGCGAGCTTCAAGAGCGAGCTTTGTGGCGTGATCGGCGTTCCGTGGTAACAGACCGTCATCACAACCAGACCTCGCAACGCAGGCGCTCCGAAGGCCGGGCGATGTCCACGCGAACGCATCCGTCGATCAGTGATCCGATGGCGCGGGCCAGCGTTTCGGCGCGGGTCATTTCGTCGGGCAGCGTCACATGGTCGAAGCCCTTCAACACGTCGCGCAGGGTCCATTGCAGGACCATCGCATCGCGCGGCGGCTCCGAGGGCCAGTAGGCGGTGACCTCGTAGGAGTGGCCGTGCAACTCCTTGCGGATCGGGTCGCGGTGAGACGCGGAGAAATACCAGCCGGCGCCGGTGAGGGATTGGGTCACGCGGCCCTCGCTTGCATCTGCCTTGAACCATAAAGCGCGATCAACGCGGCTTCGGCCCGCCCGTCATCCTTCACGCGCGCCCACTCGCCTGCGTAGCGCGGGAAGTAGCGGGACGCGACGGCGCGTGCGCCATCCTTTTCCGCTGGTACGCCTAAGGCGCGCTTCCAGACCTGCGGTGTTACGTCGTGGATCGTCAAAAAGTTGGCGGCGCAGATACCGCGTATCAGCCCATAGCCGCGCCCGAACGTGAACGCCCCGACCGCGCCTTCGCCCGGCCGCACGCCGACTTGCTCCAGCCAAACCTCGCGCACCTCAATCGCCCACTCGTCAACGATTCGCGCGAGCGCATATTCGTCGATCACGCGCTTCTTTAGCTGGAGCGTCGGGATGTCGATGACGGTGAGATTGCCGGACGGCTTCAAGAACGCAAGCGCGCCCGAGAGGCCGGGGTCTATTGCCAGGATGGTCACGACAGGTCCCCTAACAGAGAAGGTTGCACTGGCTTTGGGGGTGGCTCGTCAAAGAGCCGGGGCTGTTCGTAAGCCTTGGCGATGCGGCGGCAGGCCGTCTCGAAATGCGCCGGATCAATCTCGCAGCCGATGAACGCGCGCCCCCGCTGCACGCAGGCGACCCCGGTTGTTCCGCTTCCTGCGAACGGGTCGAAAACGACACCCTCCGTCCAGCCTACAATCGCCCACATAAGCGCCACAGGCTTCTCGGTAGGGTGGTAGACGTTCCCGGTGCGGGGACACTCCACAACGTCGGTCGGTCGCCCTCTAGGCCACCTGTGCTCGGGGCCTGGATAGAAGCACGCGACCTCAGTCTGCCGCGCGTGCTCGTGCTCCAGGTCGCCCATTGACCAGTTATTCTTAACCCATGTCACGAGGCTCTTAGGCTTCGGAAGTGCGGCGATATTGTCCCACCTGCAGAAGACATAGCTGGAGTGGCGGGCCGGTATTTCGCATGCCCACCGCAGCAGTTCATCGGTTCCGTCGTTGGCGATTTCCGCGTGCTGCACCGTCCGGTAATTGCTTTGGAACGCCATCCCGAACGGAGGGTCCGTCACAACCGCGTCAACCTTCCCCAACGTCGGAAGGATGTCCCGGCAGTCGCCCAGATACAGCGTCGCATCCCCGATCACCTCCTTGCGCTGGTAGCTCATACCACCTTCTCCAACCCTTCCAGATCGCTACGCGGTGCGCCGAACATGACGGCGCGGTGTTCGTCGCAATAGGCGGCGGCGTCCGGTGTGGTGCGCCAGCCCTTGCGGCAACACGAAATCAGATCAACCCCGGCGCCGTCTACAGGAAACGCACATTCACCGAACGCGCGTTCTAGCCAATGCTTGGCGGTCGGCGGTACGGCGTGTGTCTTGGGGACGTAACGCGCTACGTCGGCGGGGGCGGGGACCTTGGAGATTGACCAGTTGGCGACGCGCTTGCGGGCGGGCGACCGTTCGGAGCGGACGGATGATGCGACGGAGTTAATGAGCCCCCGGCTTGCCGCGTCACGTTTCAACCCCCGTCGCGCGCAGGCCCCGGCGATAGCACCGCGCCCCTTGCCGAGGATGCGCCCGATCTCGGTGAGAGAGTGGCCGATCCGCCAAAGCTCTTCGAGCTTCGCCTCCTCCTCCGGCGTCCACCATGTTACGGCGCGCATGGGCGGCTTGTCGAACCCGCCGTGGTTTATGCGTGCCTTCACGGCGTCCACGCTGCGGTCGAGGTCGGCGGCGATGCGTTGCCGCGCCCACCCTAGCCCGACAAGCTCTTGCAAGCGTGTCAGCTCTTCCGGCGTCCAACTTCTCACGGCCGCACCTTCGCGACGGAGAAACCGCGTCCGTTGTTCGCGCGGGCGATAGTGTCGAGGTGCGCCTGGTGGTCGTTCAGGCTTGGCAGGTATTGGTCCGCCAGCCGGTGGATCGGAAGGTCCGCGTATTTTGGGAACTTCCGCGCGTTGTTTTTGCGTTCGGTCACTTCGTTTGCTCCTGAAGGGTTGTTTGTGGCGACAGGTTTCACGCCGCCCCCACAAGCGCGCCAATCGGCAAGCCGGTGACGCGCTCAAGGCGCAGGGCGACGTCAAGCGACGGCTTACGCTCGCCGCGACGGATGCGGGTGATTGCCGAGCGCGACAGGGACAGTTCGTCCGCAAGGCGCTGGTCTTTGTAGCCGTTGGCGGCCATCCACTGAGCTAATGTCATGGCCCTAGTGGTGACGCATAGGCACGGCGGGGTCAATCATTAAAAACGGCCTGGGGGCGCATTTTTTTGTTGACCGTCACGCTTGCGTGGTGACTATGGGGAACAACGCAAACGGAGAAAACGAGATGCCCAAGTTTGTTGGATACCGCGCCAGCCGATCCGCCCTAGGCGGCCTTCAGAACGGCTATCAGACCCCCCGCCGCACGCAGGACTGGTCGAACGGCGAGACGGTCAGGGTCGGCTTCCTGACGCTGGAAGTGGTCGAGAAGGTCGGCCCCGACTACCGCCTTTGGAACCCCGCCAACGGTCGGAAGTATGTTTTCACCCCGCACATGGGGCTTAACGCGGGTTGGGAGGTCTAAGATGCCCGCACACATCATCGCCACGTCGCACGGCGACAAGCGGACGCCTTATGACTGGTCGCGCAAGGTGTCGCTACTCGAAACCCCGGCGGGGTTTGAGGTCGTCACGGAACAATGGTTCTTTAGCCGCGACGGCGAGAAGGACTGCGATATAACGGTCAGCCGGTTCGCCAGCATTACGGAAGCGGCGGCGGCTTATGGGGAGGCGGCTTGATGGCTACTATCACCACCAATATTCACCTGTCGCCCGGCGACGAAATTGATATCGAGCGCGTGGACGGCCACCAGTGGTTGCGACTTAGCATGAGATGTTCGGTGTTCGCTTCCGACGCCGATCTTGCCCGCATCCGCGACGAGATCGACCGCCACTTGACCATGGTGCGCGACCGTGCGGAGGCCGCGTGATGACGCGCAAAGCCTACGTCATCCATTCGGAGTCGCGTTGCAGCGAATGTTGCGCCCGCGACTTCTCACCCAGCGTCGAGGTTTACGAACTCACCGGGGAGCTTGTCTGCATCGATTGCGCTGATGAGGTCTTGGAATGGGAAGCGGCCAAGGCCGAAGAAGACGCCCAATGACCCGCTTTCATTGCCACGCCGGCCAAGTCTACCTCGACCACACGCGCCTTGCGCCCGAGGTCGTGCGCGGGCTGATCCTGCTTTTCAACCGTGAGCGCGCTTGGGCGTTGCTCGATGACATTGGAGCCGCCGCCGACGAGGCGGGGGTGTTTTTGGAATTGGAGGTGGCGTGATGCGCCCTTGGTCCTGGTACGCCTACCAAACGGCATCGTTAATCGTGATCACCGCTTGCATTGGGCTGGTGGCGAAACTGACGGGGTTTTTGTGATGACCCGCACATCCTATCACGTGGTCACGGCGGCGGGCGCTGTCGCCTGCACTCTTGAAACGCTCTCGCACGCGGTCGAATGGGCGAAGAACCACGCGCACGTTGTTCCGGGCCTGGCCGTGAAAAGAATTGACACCGTAACATCGGAAGCCGTTGTTTGGACCGACAAGGAGATTGAAGCGTGAGCCCCACAGACACCCGCCCGATCCCGCTAACCTGCGGCGGCACGGCTTACCATGACCCCGACACCGGGACTCTGTGGCTGTGTGATCAGTGCTTCGCGCCGGTCGGTAAGCCGGGGATGCCGCCGTTCTGCCGCGACCTGCATGAAGCTGGAGGACTGACGCCGTGACGTGGCAACCGATAGAGACCGCGCCGAGGGATGGGCGCGATATTCTGCTTTGGGGCGTCCGAAGCTATCCGCGCCGCCCTCAACCCCACCAAGCACGGAGGCGAGCGTGAGTGAGCGAGAGAGGATTGCGCGGATCATGTGGGAAACCTGGGTCCGTGAGGCGGACGCAGGCCCGATCAGTTGGGAGGATGCCCCGCTGTACGCCCCCGAGGACGCTAGGTGCGTGCTGGCTTGCGCCGACGCAATCCTAGCCCGACCAGAGCCTTCCGAGGCCGTGGTGGATGCGGTGGCGCGGGCGATATACCGGCGAACCGAGGTCTACCCGGAGTACGCTTTGGCGCAGATGAACGGCATCTTGGCCGAAGACCTAGCCCGAGCCGCTATCGCTGCATATGAAGGGGAGAGGGGGAAGTGAGCGCGTCCGCTGCCGAAGCCAGAATCCGCGCCAAGGCCGAGGCGGTCCTACGGGAGCACTTTCCCGACGCCCGTATCGTCCACGAGTTCCCGGTCGCAAACGTCCGCTTAGACCTTGCCGCCATCACCCCGGATCGCCTCGCCTTGGTGGAAATCAAAAGCGAACTCGACACCCTCTCCCGCCTTGAAGGTCAGGTGCGTGGGGCGCTGTCTGTGGGAGGGCCGGTTCTGGTTTGCTTCGCACCGCGCTGGGCCGCCGCCATCCGTGAGATTTGGACGAGCAAGGGGCTCTACAACGTCGAGTGGCTTCCCGAAACGGACGCCGGCTTTGCGAATCTGCACCCTATGCGGCTGGCTCCAAACCAAGATCGGTACAACAATCGCGCCTTGCTCTGGTTGTTGGTGAAGCCCGAACTTCTGGAAATGGCGCGGCCATTCGGCGGAAAGTCGGGCCACACCGTTACGGAACTCCAAGCGCTCGCGCACGATAACCTGACTGGCCTGGAAATACGTCGTGGCGTTATGGCCGCCCTTCGCGCCCGGCGGTTTGGCTGGACGTGTGACCAACCTGCAAAGGACGCCCCATGACCCGCGCTGACCTGATCGCCGCCGTCCGCACCGCATCCGATAAGCCGTACCTGCCAGAGCGTGAGTGTCTGGCTATCGTGCGGGGGGTGTTGGGAGTGGTGAGAGAGCCTAGCGAGGGCGATACCTACGCGGTTATGAGGGCTCGTCAGGAAGGCGGCGCGTTGCTGTCCTACGCGATGGACGCGGCTACCGACACCCCGCCACACTCGCCTCTAGCTCCGCCTCCCGCCCGATCCTGAGAGCACGTCCGGCGCGGTATAGCTTGGCAAGCTCAAACACGTTCGGAGCGCCAGCAATCGCCGCATCGGTGTCGGGGTACTCGGGCCTAGGGCCGGGGTCGGTGGCGCACTTGACGGGGATGGGCACGCGGACTTCGCGGACCTCAATGCGGGGTTCGGAAGCCGTAGCGCAGGCGGTGAGGGTGAGGGCGGAAAGGCCGACAATTGCCGCTTGAATTGCTGGCCTCATTACTGGCCTCCCCTCAGAACATCCAGAGCCCCCGCGCACACGTCCTCGGGAGCCGGCCTCGCCAGCACCCGGTCAGCATGACGGCGGGCACTCTCTGCCACAGCGCGGGCGTCTCTGGCGGCTTTGGCGCTTTGGGCTACACGCCTATCGGATTCAGCCTTAAGGCCCGCCACGGCGCGGCTCTGAGCCTCTAGCGCGGCCTCTAGCGTCGTGGTGTTGGCTTTGCATGTGGTGAAGTCGGCCATAGCCCTCGCCGCGACCGCTTCGGCCTTCGTGACGCGGTTCTCGGCCCTGATCGCCCGCGTGCACTGTCCAACCGCAAGGGCCATGAACAGGACGGCGACACCGGAGGCGATAGGGCCGGCGAGTCTGCTAGTCAGTAGCGTCAGGATCATCAGAACGCCCTCTCCACCCACATCTTAAGCACCCGCAACGCCCCGACCAACGCGAGCGCCACCAGCTTCACCGCGATCAGGAGCCCGAGCAGGACGCCGAGGATCAGGACTAGCCACTCGGAACCGTCCATCACGCGGCCCGCCTGCCGACCGACCACTTGCCCCGACGCCACGCCAGGTAGTCGGTCGCATCTTCCAGCGAGAAGAACGGCTTGATGTAGCGAACCGGGTCGCCAATGTGGTCAGGGTCAATGACGGCGGCCATCGAACGCGCCCAGTTGCCGTCCTGAAAGCCCTTTTCCTTGGCGTAGTGGTCGAAGTCTTTGTACGCGCCCACCCGGAAGCCATGGCAGAGCCGGCGCGGGTCGTTGTGGAAAATCGGTATATAACCAGTTGTATGTCGATGACCGCAGGCCAGGATATGATCCCGGTGGCCGAACAGGGTCTCCCGCACCAGCGCGTGCGCCGGGTTGAATTGCGAGCCCCCTGGAAAGTCGTGGCGGACGTGTAGCCGCACCGCAGCCCCGCTCGGCATGTTCAACTCAAGCCGGGCGCCGCTTTCCTCCAGCCCGCCGATCTGGCCGAACAGGCGGTGGATATAGTCCGATACGTCGCCCTTCTCGGTGTTCCAGTTGTCGTGGTTGCCCTTGATCCGCAGAAGCCACGGAAGCGAGCCCATGAGCCACTCGATCAGCTTGAGCGATTGCTTGGCGGTTATCTCCTGGTGGGCGTAGAGCTTGGCGAGGCGACCCACCCAATTGTTGCTATCGTCGCCCACGTCCACGGCTAAGACGCCCTCGGTCTCGCGGCAAAGCCTGACGTCGCGCTCTAGGTCGCCCCACGCGCAGCCGGGGTCATCAACGTGCGGATCTCCGAAAAACGCCAGCATGATCGGCCCGTCGATATTGACCTGCACCTGCCGCAGTTTGCCCGCATCGTGGTGGGCCTTCCGCTTGGCGTGGCGCTCGGTCAGTTCGGCGATCAGTTCCTCGGCGGACTTCTCCCCGTCATGCGGGAGGTCGTCGAATGTAAAGGCAGGCTTGACGGTTTCGTCCAGTTTCAAACCATAGCGGTTGACGGCGACGTTCAAGCGGTGCGTCGTGGTGTTGAGGTCGAGACACAACCGGCGAGCGGTTTCAGCGCGGGCCGAGAAGTTCCGCCGCCCTCCCCGATTCGCGCCCGTCCCGAAGCCCTCTGAAACGCACTCGTTATAGACCGCGACCGTGCGTTCGGCCTCTTCGATGGAAAGCTGTTTCGCAGCCATTACGCCACCATCTCAAAGTGCGGGCCGTCGTACTCGCCCCGCTGCCACGGCACGCCGTCGCGGTTCCAATCCGCACCCCACCTGACATTGACCCCCACATCCTCGGCGGCGGCCATCATGAGGTCGCGGATCACCCGAAAGCGGGCCTTGTCCGACCAGGGGACCGCGCCGTCGATCAGCGGCACAAGGTCAACCGCGTGGCCGGTCCCGTCCGCCTGGATCATGTGCTTGCTGTTCCGGGTCCAGGTCACAATCTTGCCGGGCTTGGTGCGACCTTGGGCATAGAGCTGGTTCTGCCTGGCCGATGACCGCAGCCCCTCGGTCACGCGGATGGGAAACGGGGAAGCCTTCGCGGCTTGCTTGACCGTCTCCACTAGCTTAGGATTCACACCCTTCAAGCGTTCGTTCGATAGCGCCTCAAGTTCCGGCATTAGCTGCCCTCCTTTGGCTCTGTGTGATTGGTGAGGCCGATCAGCGCGGCGACCCCGCCGGCCACGCCCCCGTAGAAAACCCCGAGGGCGGAGAAATCGAGCGTCTGCCCTTGGGCGAGCGCGACGAACGGCAGGCCCAGGCCCGAGAACAGGGTCGGGACCGACGCCACCCGGCCAATGGCCCAGGTCACGCCGTCGGGACCAGTTAAGAGGTCACGAACGAGTTTCATCTGCCGCCCACGAGATCGACAATCCACTTGCCGACGCCCAGCACGATCAGCCCGCCGAACACCGTGAAGAACACGCCGACGGTCGCGAACACGCCCTTGCCGACCTTCTGCAGGCCCATGAGGTCCTGGATGTGCCGCGCCGAGCGGCGGACGTCGCCGATCAGGCCCCGCCCGCCATTGCCGTCGCTGTCGGGCTCCTCGCCCAGCTTGGTTTCGATCGCCTCCAGCGCCTCGCCGGTCACGCGCAGGCTGTCGGCCATGGCGCGCAGGGTCCTGGCGGTGTCCTCGCGATAGGCCGCGCGCTCGGCCTCGGCCTTCTCAAACCTGTTTGACAGAGCGCGGATGTCGGCCTGCAGATCGTTGTGCGAGGCTTGGACGGTCACGGCGGATCATCCGCCGCAGGCTTCCCCGCCCCGGTCGCCACGGTGTTGCCGCGGCGGATCACGCCCGCGCAGCCGATCAGGTTGATCGACGCCCGCCAGCGCGAGCCCGGATAGGTCGAGACCGTGTTGTCGGTCACCACGCAGTCGCGGCCGTCCTGCAGCGAGATGCCGTTCGGATAGCCGCCGACAATCCGGTTGCCTCGGATCGTGATCCGGTCGAACCCGCCGTCGTCAATGCCGGCGCGGACGTGGTTGAAGCCGCAGACGCCCTGCGTCTCGCCCACCACGAGGTTGTCCTCGATGACGATGTCGGCCGTGGGTGGGCTGGTCGGCCGGCTCCAGAGCTGGATGCCGTCCGGGTGCTCGTCGCCCAGGATGCGCGTGCCGTGGATCACATTGCCCGCGATCCGGCCGTTGCGGCTCTCGCCGACCTGGACGCCATCGGAGCGCATCCGAGACAGGCCGCAGTCCAGCACCTCGAACCCGTCCACGCGGCTGATCACCACGCCGGACTTGTAGCCCGACGCCCGCAGGCCCGAGATCATCACGCCCGAGCCGCCATTCACAAACACGCCGTAGCCGTCCGCCAGCCTGGCGTCTTCGGCGCCGGGGCCGACCATCTCGGCGTCCTTGATCGTCAGACCGACCACGCGGTCAAGGCGCAGGCCCACCCATGTCCCGCCGATGATGGTCAGCCCTTCGACGCCCGCGCCGGGATAGAACAGGCCCCGGATCTCCGCCTTGCGGGCGTCGATCGTCACGCCTTTCAGCGCCGCCGCCTTCGGCCGCCAGGGGCCGTCATAGACGCCCTCCAGCACCAGGGTCTGGCCGGGCCGCACTGAGGCCCGGGCGTCCGCGAGTGTTGAGGCGGCGATCATCTCAGACCCACCCCCGCGCCACCTTCCAATCGGTGATGGCGCTTTGCAGCACGTCCCGATGGACCAGCCCGCTGGGGTGGATGTTATCCCCCCACACTTCGCGCACCGTCTTGCCTGCCGCTGCCGCGCCGCCCAGCGATCCCGTAAGCGTCACCGTGTAAGGGCCGGAACCCGTGACCGCCGTCACATCGCGCAGGGTTCCATAGCTGCCGCTGTCAAGCAGCACCGCCAGGGCCATCCCCAGGCTCGGCGCGTCCGTGGTGACAATCGTCCCACCCGAGACATAGGCAGAGGAAAGCGTGCTCGAATAAGGCCGCACCGGCCAAAGGTCCCGCTGCGTCGATGTGTCAACAGAGCTGTATCGCCACGGCGCGATGGAACCGATGATATAGCCCCCGGCGCGATAGTACGCCGACGCATCGCCTAGGCCGTCCACGCCGCCGACGTCGGCGTTGAAGTCCCACGCCTGAACGTCCGTCCCCGAACCGCCGTAGTTGTAGCCGGATTGCGGTGTCTGGCCCCCGACGTCCGCGTAGCCGTTCGAACTGGTGACGGCCGGCAGGCACTCGATCTGCGTGATCGGCTTGCTCCAGAGCAGACCGTAAAAATCGACGAAACCAGCCCGAACATCGCCAACAAAAGGAACGGTGTTCGAGATGTGCTGGCAGAGCACTTCATCGAAGGGCAGCTCGCCATAGGCATCGACCACCTGCTGCACCGCGTTCCGCTTCCCGGCCCAGTTGGATGTCGTAGTCCAAGGCGAGCCGGTGCCGACCGCGCGCTGACCTGGGATGCACATGATGTGATAGCCGAGACGCTGGCTGCCCGAGTTGTTATCGAGCCCCCGCGCAACGTAGCCGAACTCGTTCCGGCTGCTCCAGTTCGAGATGGCCCGGCTGTCTGCGGACCCGTAACCGATACTGTCGCCGACAACTATGATCGCAGGCCGTCCGTCGCCGCCCTTCGCAATCATCATAACAGGCTTGTAGAAGATGCCATTACCGCCGCTGTTCGTCACGGCCACGTTGTCGGTCAGCCGCGCAAACCACGTCGTCGTGGCGCCGTTCATTCTCTCCTGCCCCAGCGGTGAGGTGGGGAGCGCCTGCTGGGTCACACGCGGGATTGTGACCGAGGTTCCCGAGACCCTGAACGTGAGCCGGGCGACATAGCCGGTATTTGCCGAAAGTGTCGCGGCGACCCGTGGTAGCCACTCGCCACCGTTCGCGTTCGTGACCGTCGCGCAGCCCCCTTCCGCCGCCCCGTCGCAGGCCGTCCAGACGCCCGAAGACGTCTCAATGGACCAGCCTTGAACAATGATCGAAGCGCCCCCTGCCAGGAGGGTTTCGCCGCCCGACGACGGGCTGAAAAAGGACGGGCAGAACACGCGCGGATCGGTGACGGCGTAGTCCGGCGTGGCAAAGCGGAACTCTACGACGAAATAGGTGTTCGTCGCATGGCTCGCGCCCTCTGTCGGCCAGCGGAAGCCGGTCCCCATCACGCTGAATCGATCCGCCGACGTGCCGCCGGAGGACGCCGCAGCCGGAGCCCCCCCGAACGGTAGCCCGATCCCGATGCCGAGTGACATTGCCATCAGACTTCCCCAAACCCACGCAAAGCAACGAGCCGATATTTGAACGTGAAGTTGTTGGAGGCCAGCAGCAGGCGGATGTTTGTCGCTCGCCCGTAGGAGCCTTTTCCGTAAGCCGTGGCGCGGAAGATCGAGCCCGCCCCGGTGTTGATAATGCCCGACAGATCGGCGTCAATTTTGGTGAAGGCCGTGCCGCTGTCCGGCGTGATGACGCGGAACACGCCGCTGCCAAGCTGGTTTGAGGCCCCGTTAAGGTTGCTGCAAAAACCCATCTGGGCGGCAGTCACCATCGCCGTGCCGGTTACGGTCCCGCCCGTCGTTTCCGAGGTGAACCAGAAGGAGTCATAGTCAGTGGCGCCGGATTTATACGTCGCGCCACCGTCGAAGCTCAGGCGGCCTTGCAGGTTGCCGATCCCGCTTTGCGAGTAATCCCAGATATGGATTTCCCAAGCCCGGCAGCCGGTCGGGTCGTTCGGGAGCGCGATGTCAACCGAGGTCTGAGCCGTGACCTGCGTGGCTTCTGTGTAGACCGTGCCTTGGAGCTTCTTGCCCTGCTCCTTGAACCGTCCCGTCACGTTGACCAGTGCGAAGTCGAGCGTCAGGGTGTCGCCCTGCGTTCCGGCCCACCCTTCGATGGTGAGCGTTCCCCCGGTGTTGTCGGGGCTTGGGTCGCCCACGCGGAACAACACCGCGCCCGCCGATCCGGTGATGGTGAAGCGTCCGTCACCCGTCACCGTGCGGGAGAGGTCGCCGGTCGAGGAGCCGAGGAACGAGACATCCTCATAGCCCCGGTTGGCAATCGAGGCGTCCGCGCTGGTGAGGTACTGAATATCGACCAGAAGCCCGTCAGCGGCGAAGATTTGCGGCGTGATGCCTGCGGAGTTGGCGACCACCGGATTGGCCAGCGGTGTTGACAGGCTGGCGTCCGAGAACAGGCTTGAGGGGTTGGTCGTCCCGGCATCGTACACGCGCACCTTGCCCCCGGAGACGGGGACGTTCGAGGCGTCCGTGATCAGGATGCGTCCGTCGTATAGAAGGCCCATGGCGCCTCACAGTGCGGAGTGATAGGGTGGGGGAATGGCCGACGATGAAATTCGCTGGGAACTAGGCGAGCGGATCGTGAGGGACGGACAATTCGTCCCCGGCCTGTTTGTGTTTTTCTATGCCGGCGTGATCGGCTGGAAGTGGATCGCTAGGGCTGTGCGAAGACGTTGGGCGGCGCTTCGGAAGCCCGCGCGCCTCCTGCAACTCCCGCCGCCGTTGAAAGCCTTGCCGCCTCCCGACCCGCAATCCCGGCTATAGGCGGGCCGTATCCAGGCGGCGGCGCGACCCTGCCCTCGGCAATCAACCGCTGAAGCGCCTCGATGTCCTTGGCGGTCACGTTTTCCGCCGCCTTGCGGAAGTATCGGCCCGCCAGTTGCATCAACGCAGGAACGGCCACGGCGGGGACGCCGCCGCCCGTAAAGCCGCCAGCAATGCCGCCGACAGTGTTGAACAGTGGATTGCGAAGGAGATTGCCGGTGTCACGCAACCTGTTCGCCTCTGGGCTGCCCACGACCACGCGCTCAACGGCGGCGGCTTCCTCTGGCGTCCAGTTGGTGATTTCGCTGCTATGGAGAGGGTCAATCGTCGGGCGGATTTTCGCGCGTTGGGCGTTGACGACGTTTTGCCCGCTGTTGGCCGACGCCGCGCCAAGCTCGCCGGAGCGTTGGCGGTTCGCAATTTCCCTGGCCTTCATCCATTGCGTGTTCGCCTGGCGGGCTTCCTTGATCAGCGGGACGTTGTAGCCGTCCATTAGCTGGTCGATCTCGCTGCGGAGGAAGCGTCCGATAATCGACTCGGCTCCACCTTGCGCCACGGCCATTTCGTAAGCGTCGGCCCGCAGGGCGTCCAACTGCTCAAGCGTGACGTTCCCGGTTTTCGCCATTTCATCCAGTCGGGCGCGAAGGCTGTTGCCGATGGGGAGCGCCATCTTGCCTTCCGGCCCGCTGCCGGCGCGCTTCTGAAACTCAGCCGTAACCCTTTGGGCCAGGCCCTGCATATCATTGTCCGCAAACGTGAAGCCGCTGGCGTTGGCTTGCGTGTAGAGGTCGCGCTTCTTTTGCTCCAGTTCCGCAACCGTTGGAAAAGCCGGGGCGGGTTGAGGCTTGCCTCTGCGCGGGGTCGCCAGCGCGCCACCACCCGCCCCAAGGGCCAAGGTCAGGGGGTCGACCGCCGCACGGCTAGAGGCCGACAGACGCTCTTGAGCCGTTCCCCGATCCGCCGCCGCGTATAGCGCCGCCTGACCGCCTGCGAGGGTTGCGCCGCGCGCCGCGTTGGCAATGCGCCCACCTTGGGCAAACACGTTAGCCGCGCCACCGACCGGGACAACGGTTGTCGAGCCCATGCCCAGGCCCTTGAGCCCCAAGGCCCACCGGGGACGTTCCGCCGCGAATTGGTCTTCCGTGCCGCGCTGGTAGGCCAGTTCTTTTTGGTACGTCTCGACAACGGGGTCGGTCAGCTTGTGGCGTCCAGTGACAACGCCGGTCAGCACGCCGCCCGCCGCCGCCATCTCATCGAGAAAGCCGGTCCCACGGTTGAAGTTCGCCATGCCCCCGGCGATGGTCTCGACAACGCCAGCGGGGCGACGGGCGCGGCTGCTGAAGTCAAGGCCGCCGGTCGGCTTCCCGCCTTGCGGCTTCACGGCGCGGTCTGAGAAATCGAGCGGCATTTAGCGCTCCTTCGTCAAGATGCGGCCATCGGCGGGGTTGATGAAGCGCGACCCGACCGGAATCTTTTCAAACTCAGCGGCGGTTGTCGGCGCCCACGGGTTCGCCTCGGTTCCTGATGGTGCCTTTGCACCCTTAAACCGGGCGGCGGCGGAGCGTTGTTGCGGCGAAAGGCGCTGGTCGAACCCTTGGGGCGGCGCGCGGCCATCAGCGTTGCGGGGCGACGTGTTGCCCCCTGGCGCTGCCCGCGCTCGCCCGCTTGGACCGTCGCTCTCGAAATCCCACGTCCCCATCTGCGGGAAAGGTCGGGGCCGCCCGCCGAGGTCCGCTGCGGCGTTGACCATCATGGCGCGGTTCATTGCCTTGCGGGAAAGGTTATCCGGCGTGTCGCCAAGCTGGGGAAGGTTCGCCCTGATCTGTCGCTGCGCTTCCGATGCGGTCACGGCAGCACCGGACATGATTGGCAGGAGGGCGGCCTCGAAACTTTTCATGGCTTGGTCGTAGGCTTGGTAGTCATCCCCACCGATGGTCTTGGCTATCGCCATTTTGTCGATGCCAAAGATGGTTCGCTTGCCGCCTTCTTCCTCCGCACTGAGCGCCATGTTTGCGGCGCCCCAATCCTTGTTGAGAGGGTTAAACCCGCCGCGAAGGCGTCCGGTCGGCTGCGTGTTCCAACCTTCGGACTTGTACATCTGGCGTTGCGCGGAAACGACGGGACCAAGCCCGAGCGCGATGCGGGCGCGGCTTTCGGAGCCGGGCGTTAGCGGCGCGAACGGCTGATCGGCGCTTGTGCGCGGAACCGATTGCTCAAACTGAGCCGCCGACATCCCCTTCGGAATGGGGTTCTCAATCCACTCTTGCCCATTCCACTCGGCAAAGGCCAAGCCGTCCTTGCGGACACGTCTTTCGCCAGGCTCGGGCATTAGTAACCCTCCGGAAGTTGGGCGCCGAGCGAACGCCCGCCGCTGGATGCCCCGCTACGGCCCGGAGCGCGCGGCGCGAACGTCTTAGGCCCGCCACGCCCGACCACCTCGCCGGTTGACGGCATGACGGCGATCCGCTCGGGCGCCAGGATCAGCGGCTTTTCGGGGGCGTTGATGACCAGTTCCGCCTTGCCCGTCCGCCCACTGGCGCGCGCGAGACCCGCCGACGTGGAATAGAACTTCCACTCGTCATCGAGCTTCGCCCCGAACGCCTGCAATTCGGCGTCGGTCAGGTCGGCCTCGGTCTGGCTGTCGATCTCCTCTTGCGGTACGCCGTAGGAAAGCAACTCGGGCGCGCGACGCCGCCACGCGCCAAGACGTTGGCCTTCCGGCACGGCGGAGAGGTCTTGTTTGATGGCGCGGAGGGATTCGATCCGCTCCTTGACCAACTCGCGCTCATCCGCCGTCGCCTGGCGCTTGTCCTGCATGGCCTGGCGCTCGTCGAGCCGCCCTTGACGCTGCAAGCCCTCCGCCTGCCCGCGAAGGGTCAAGGCGTCATCCGCAAGCCCCGCCTCCCCATAGACGCCCGCCGCGCCCTGGTAGTCACCCGACGCAATCATCGGAGCGGCGCGGGTGGACGCGCGGCGGGACCGGATGCGGTCGTCAAAGGCGTTGGCGAAGTCGGCCCCGGCTTGCACGTTCGGAAGCCATGAGCCTTCCTGAGCGAAGATGTTGCGCGCCACTAGAACACCCCCATCGTGCGAAGCGGGCCGGGGTTGGCCGCCGTCTGCCATCCGCCGCCGAACGAGCTATTCCAAGCATCGCCCACGGTCTGCGGGTTCATCGGCGTCGTGCGTCCGATGCCGCCGCCCCAATTCGCAAAGGCGTTGCCCGCCGCGCCCGCAACCGCTCCGAATAGCTGCTGATTGGCGACCGAACGCGCGTTCGCCCTCGCCCCGGTTGATGCGGCCTGATCGCCGTAGATGTTGGAGGCGTTGTTGGCGAAGTTCGTGCCGGCGTTGCCGACCGAACCCGCCGACATGCGGCCAATGTCCGTCAGCTTGAACAGGTTATTGT
>Ga0315906_10001604_pt1 | contig 33339 bp, 29 predicted proteins | sample LakEriMetagenome_4_FD_203526 | JGI IMG/M metagenome (GOLD analysis project Ga0315906, IMG submission 203526) | Freshwater fungal communities from buoy surface, Lake Erie, Ohio, United States - Buoy 2 MA122 | ecosystem: Environmental > Aquatic > Freshwater > Lake > Lake biofilm | place: USA... | reverse complement strand
CGGCTCGCGTTGCGGCTGGCGCTGCATCTTCTCGGCGATCGCTCGGGCCTGACGGCTTCGCCCGATCCTGCGCTGACGCGACTGGCGCTTGCTGGCAGCCATCCGGACCTGCGCGTGATCCGCAGGGCGTTCGATGACAAGGGCAAGCAGAAAGCCGAGATCCCGGTCGATAGCGTGCGTGAACTTGCGCAGTTCTTCTCGCTGCGTCCCGCCCTTGGCGGCTGGCGGGTGGCGATTATCGACGCTGTCGATGAGATGAATCGCTTCGGCGCCAACGCTGTGCTGAAAACGCTCGAGGAGCCGCCAGCCAAGGCTGTGCTGTTCCTAATCTCGCATGGCGAACAGGCTCTGCTGCCGACCATCCGCAGCCGTTGCCGCGTCTTGCGCTGTGGAACGCTGAGCGAGCGTGACGAACTGGCGGTACTCGCGCAGGCCGGCCATGCGGGCGCGAAGGCCGAGTCCGTCGCAGCACTGGCGCCGGGCCGACCGGGACGCGCGATCGCGTTGATGCAGGGTGACGGAGCAGCGGCTGGCTCGGCGATCGACGCGCTCTTGCGTGCGGATGGCGTCGATGCGTCGACGCTGCAGGGTGCGCTGTCTCAAGCAGCGCGCAGCGATGGGGCGCTGGCCATGTCGCTGGAGCATCTTCGCGGCTACTTTCAGAGGCGCGCGATGCGTGAGGGCGATCCGGTGCTCGCCGGCGATCTGGCCGATGCGGCGCTTGCGGTGGCGCGTATCAGCGCCGAAGCGTCGGCGCTGAACCAGGATCGCGCGCAGACGGTTGCAGCTGCGCTTCAGGCCGCGTCTGGTCGCCTCGGCAATGCGGGGGCCTGACGCTTGCTGTTCGACACGCATGTGAATCTCCACGCCGAGCAGTTCGCGCACGATCTGCCGGATGTCCTGGCGCGCGCGCGGGCGGCTGGCGTTACGCGCATGGTAACGATCTGCGACCGTCTCGACCGCTACCCCGCCGTGAAGGCGGTCGCAGCGGCGAACGACGACATCCACTGCACGGTCGGCGTGCATCCGCACTATGCGAAGGACTTCTGGTCGCTGCAGGCGGAGACGCTGGTCGAAGAAGCGCGCGACCCGAAGGTCGTTGGCATTGGCGAAACCGGCCTGGACCGACACTACGGCTATAGCGATATCGTCCTGCAGGAGCGCAGCTTCGTCGAGCACATCCAGGCGGCGCGCGAAACGCAGTTGCCGCTGGTCGTGCATACACGCGAGGCCGACGACCTGACGGGCGACATCCTCGAACGCGAGTTCAAGCGCGGCGCGTTTCCGATCCTGATGCATTGCTACACGAGCGGTGAACGGCTCGCGATGCGGGCTATGGATCTTGGGGCGTGGTTCTCGGTCTCTGGCATCCTGTCGTTCAAGAACGCGACGGACGTACGCGGCGTGATCGCCAAGGTGCCGCTCGACAAGCTGATCCTGGAGACCGACTGTCCGTACCTTGCTCCGATCCCGCATCGCGGCCGTCGCAATGAGCCGGCCTATGTCGCGGATGTGTGCCGCGCATTCGCGGCGCATCGCGGGCTGGAAATCGATGAAGCGGCCCGGCTGACGACCGAGAACGCCCTCGCGATTTTCAGGCGGGTCCAATGAGCGCGACGGCGCCAAAGGGCAGGTTGCAGGTCCGGATCCTCGGCTGTGGATCGTCCGGCGGCGTCCCGCGGATTGGCAATGACTGGGGTGTCTGCGACCCGGCCGAGCCGCGCAACCGGCGGACGCGCTGTTCGGCGCTGGTCCGCTACTGGTCGACCGGGGTGTCCGAGCCGACGCTTGTGCTGATCGATACGTCGCCAGACATCCGGGAGCAGTTGCTGGCGGCGCGGGTCACGCGGCTGGACGCCGTCGTACTCACGCATGAGCACGCCGACCAGTGCCATGGCATCGACGATCTTCGTGCGCTGGTGCTGCGCGCCATGAAGCGCATCCCGCTGCACATGGACGCAGAGACGGCGCGCGTCGTCGGAGACCGGTTCAGGTACTGCTTCGAGGGCGCGGGCGCATACCCGGCCATCCTCGACCGCCATGACGATCTGGTGGCGGGGCAGGCGATCCGGATCGGAGGTCTGGGTGGCGAGCTGGAGATGCTGGCGTTGGCGCAGGACCATGGCGGGATCAGCTCGCTGGGTTTCCGGCTGGGTACGTTTGGCTACTGCAACGATGTGGTGAGGTTGCCCGAGACGACCCTGGAGCGGCTGTATGGGCTCGACACCTTGGTGGTCGATGCGCTGCGCTACAGGCCTCATCCGACGCATGCGAGCGTGGCGGAGGCGCTGGCCTGGATCGAACGGCTCAAGCCGCGGCGCGCCGTGCTGACGAACCTCCATGTCGATCTGGACTATGCGAAGCTGCGGTCCGAGCTGCCGGCGGGCGTAGAGCCCGCCTATGACGGGATGGAACTGGAGATGCTGCTACGTGACTGATTTCAATGGTAATACAATTGCCCATAATGTTGATTATGCGACTGGCGCTATGAGGGGTTTGGGGTGTGACTGAGACGGGTTCGACATCGACCGGCCGCGACGCCGAGCCTGACGAGGGCCGCTCCCTCCCCTCATCTGGAGACGCCTTCCGCGATCTGGTGGCGTTAATGGCCCGGCTGCGAGACCCGAAGACCGGGTGCCCGTGGGACGTGGCGCAGAACTTTGCCACCATCGCGCCGTACACGATCGAGGAAGCCTATGAGGTGGCCGACGCGATCGAACGCCATGACATGGGCGAGCTCAAGGGTGAGCTGGGCGACCTGCTGTTCCAGTCCGTCTTCCACGCGCGGATGGCGGAGGAGGCTGGGTACTTCGACATCGACGACGTGGTTCGCGGCCTGGTCGACAAGATGGTCGAGCGGCATCCGCATGTCTTTGGGTCGGCTACCATTTCGGACGCGGATGCGCAGACCGGCGCCTGGGAAACGATGAAGGCGGCAGAGCGGGCCAGGAAAGCCGAAGGCGGAACGCCGAGTGCCATAGACGGCGTCGCGCTGGGTCTGCCGGCGCTGATGCGGGCGGAGAAGCTGGCGAAGCGCGCGGCACGGGTTGGTTTCGACTGGCCGTCGCCCGAGCCGGTTTTCCACAAACTTCAAGAGGAAATCCAGGAGCTTGAGGAGGCGATCGCAGCGCCTGTGCGGGACGAGGCGCATGTGGCTGAGGAACTGGGCGACATCCTGTTCGTCGTCGCCAATCTGTGCCGGAAGCTCTCAGTTGATCCGGAAGAGGCTTTGCGCGCCGCCAATTCAAAGTTTGGCAAGCGTTTCCGTGCTATGGAAACGCTTGCCCGAGCACGAGGTCAGGACTTCGCGGCGCTGTCGCTCGATGAGCAGGAAGCGTTGTGGACCGACGTCAAGACGGCCGAGCGTTCGCCCGGCGGGGCGTAGGCACCGTCTGCTCGTCTGTCGCTGCCGGAGGTTTCGACGCAGCAGGATAAACTGCCTCTGCCGGCGGCGCGATCTTGAGCTCCGGATATTTCTCCCGAACCTCAAGTTGCCGCCTCGCAAAGCCCAGCCCGTCGCGCGTGTCGACATCGAGCAGCAGCGGCGATGGCGCGTTGAGCCCGAGAACGCGGAAGCCACCCTGCCCGATGATTTTCTTCGCGCCGTCGTCTCCGTCGAGCTTTCTGAGCTGATCGAAGCACGCTGCGCCGAATGCGGTTGGCGGGTGCACGCGGCCTGGTGCGCCCGCGTGGACGATGTCGGCGTCGCCAAGTTTTGCTGTGAGCGCCTCGATCAGCCACGGCTCGATGAACGGCATGTCGCCCATGCACACCACGATGGCGTCCGGCTTGAACTGCAGCGCGACCTGAACGCCGACCGCGATCGAATGGCCGAGACCGTGCTTTGGCTTCTTGTTGAGCGCAATGACGAACCGGCCCGCCAGCCTGTCGCGGATGTTATGGTGATCCGGCGGACAGACGGCCACGCGCGCTAGCACAGGGATGCCGGCGATCACGTCGGCTGAATGGTCGATCAGGTGCTTGTGGCCGAGGCGCGCCATCAGCTTGTCACGGCGGCCATAGCGGCGCGACAGGCCGGACGCTAGCAACATGACGGCGACGCGGTTCAGCGGGATGCTCATCGCGGTCCTCCGCGCGCGGTCCAGACCTTCACGATCTCCGATAGCGCCGAAACGGCCAGCGAGCGCGGATCCTGTGAGGGAAAGAGTCCGATCGGCCCGGTCAGGCGGGCGATGTCATCGGGCCCGGCGCCGAGTTCGCGCAGTGTTTCGATGCGGCGCTGGTGCGTCTGCCGCGAGCCAAGCGCTCCGACATAGAAGGCTGGGCTGCGGAGCGCATCAAGCAGAATCGGCGCTTCCCATTCGTGTTCGTGGAAAAGGCACGCCACGGCGGTGTTCGCGTCGAGCGGTAGAGACGGAGCCGCCGCCGGCACTGTGAGCTGGATAAGATCGTCGGCGTGAGTCCGGCAGAAGTCGAGCGTCGCCTGCTCCTGGCTCGCGACCACGAGTTCGACATTCGCTGTGCGCGCCATCTGGCTCATGGCGACGATTTCCCACCCACGTCCCGCCAGGACGATCCGCAAGCGTGGGTCGTAGCGCCGGACGAACTCGCCTGCCCGGCCCTCAGCATGGGCATCAAGCAACCGAAGACTGCTGTGGGTGGATTTGGGTTGGAAGCCGAGCGTGAAGGCCTGGCGCGAGTGGCCGAGTGCGATTGCTTGTCTCAGAACTTCGCGGCTCGGGGACGCATCGATATGAAGATCGAGGCCCCCGCCGCATGGCAGGCGCACATCCAGATAGGGCGAGCCACGACCATAGCGAAGCGTGCGGTTAGTGCCTTCGCGAATGGCGGTCTGGGACTCTTCGGTCAACGCCTGTTCAAGGCATCCGCCCGAGATGCTGCCGGCGAAGCGGCGATCGCCGGCGACAGCCAGCTGGGCGCCTAGCGGCCGCGAGAATGGGCCATCCAGGCCGACGATGGTCACAAGCGCCGCAGGCCGGCCCGCCGCCAACTCGGCTTCGGCGAAGACCAGCACATCTAGATCGCTGGCGAGGCCAGGAGGAAGGGCGTCTTCCGCCATGTCAGCAGGCGCTCCGTCGGCCGCCACTCCGTGTGGCGACGTCATTCCATCCCAACCCGTTCGCAGGACCTTGCCTCAGATACAGGTTAGGCCCTAGCGCTAATGCGTGGATTCGTATCGGCCAGACGGGTGCGGGTCAACGTAACGGTACCGCGAGGATGTACATGCAGGCAGGTGTTCAGCAGTATGCCGAGGGTAGGATCCTCACCGAAGCCGAGGGCATTATCGGCTGGCTCACGTTCAACCAGCCTGAACGACTCAACGCCGTGCGTCGCGACATGTGGGACGCCATTCCAACGGCGGTGGCTGCGCTTGTGGCTGATCCTGGCGTTCGATGCATCGTGCTGCGCGGCGCGGGCGAGCGGGCATTCATTTCGGGCGCCGACATTGCCGAGTTCGAGGTTCAGCGGAACGATGCGGCTTCGAACCGGGAATTCACCGGCGCGGTCAGCGCGGCCACAGCGGCCCTGCTGTCGGCTCCTTTGCCGGTCGTCGCGATGATCGGGGGCTTCTGCATTGGCGGCGGACTGGTGATCGCCAGTGCGTGCGACATCCGCATCTGCACGGAGAGCTCGCGCTTCGGCGTACCGGCAGGGCGTCTCGGGCTGGGCTATGAGTTGGACAACATGCAGCGCCTTCAGGGCATTGTCGGATCCGGAATCGCGCTCGACATGATCGCAACGGCGCGGCAACTGACTAGCGCTGAGGCTTGGCGTCTCGGGTTGGTCAACGACGTCGTTTCCGAAGCCTTGCTCGACAAGACAATCCGAACACTGGCCGACCAGATCGCAGCAACAGCGCCGATGACATATGCCGCCGCCAAGCTTGCCAGCCGCGCCGCCAGCGATCCGTCCCTTCGACCTGCTGCGCAGGGGGCGATCGACGCATGCTTCGATAGTGAGGACTTCCGGGAGGGCCGCGCCGCTTTTCACGCACGCCGCGATCCCGCGTTCAAGGGCAGATAGACATGCCGAGCTTTGACGATCTGATGGCGCAGTCCTTCGCCACCATGCCGGACCTGATCCGCGCCCACGCCGCCAGCCGTCCGGATCATCTGGCGGTCATTGATGGCGATCGCATGGTGACGTTTGCTGAGCTCGACGCGCTGATCGACCGGGCTGCGGCGGCGCTTCAGCGCGATGGTGTGCAACGGCTGGATACGGTCGCTATCTGCGGGCCGTCGTCGATCGAGTACGTTGTGATCTTTGTAGCCGCTTTACGCGGCGGCGCGGCCGCCTGCCCGCTTGCACCATCTTCAACTGCCGAACAGCTGGCGATGATGGTGAGGGACTGCGGCGCCAGGATCGTCTTCGTCGACGACGCGGCCTCTATGGCGATCGAATCTGTCACTGAGCCGCCCGCTGCGAAACGTGTCGCGCTTGAAGGCAACCGCGACGAATCCTTTGAAGCGTGGCTTGCGCCGGAAGGCGCCACGCCTGCGCACGTCGAGATCGATCCTGACCAGCCATTCAATATCATCTATTCGTCGGGCACGACCGGAGCGCCAAAAGGCATCGTCCAGCCACACAAGATGCGCTGGGGCCATGTGCGTCGTGCGGAGACGCTCGGTTACGGACCCGATGCGATTACAGTTGTCTCGACGCCGCTCTATTCGAACACGACACTGGTAAGCTTGATCCCAGCGCTGATGCGTGGCGGAACGGTCGTGCTGATGCGTAAGTTCGACGCGCGGGGGTTTCTCGCCTTGTCGCAGAAGCACCGCGCGACACACGCAATGCTGGTGCCCGTCCAGTACCGCCGATTGATGGACCTGGCGGACTTCGACAGTTTCGATCTGTCGTCCTTTCGCATGAAGACATGCACCAGCGCGCCGTTTCCGGCCGACCTCAAGGCCGACATCCTGAAGCGATGGCCCGGCGGGCTCGTCGAGATCTACGGCATGACAGAGGGCGGCGGATCATGCCTGCTGCGCGCGCATGAGTTTCCGGACAAGCTGCATACGGTCGGTCAGCCTGCGCCGGGACACGACATCCGGATCATCGGAGATGATGGCAAGGAGCTGCCGCGCGGCGAGGCCGGAGAAGTCGTCGGCAGGTCGATGTCGATCATGACGGGCTATCACAACCAGCCGAAGAAGACCGCGGACGCCGAATGGTACAGTCCGGAAGGCGAACGGTTCATCCGCACCGGCGACGTGGCGCGATTTGACGCGGATGGCTTTCTGGTGCTCGGCGATCGGAAGAAGGACATGGTCATCACGGGCGGCTTCAACGTCTATCCCAGCGACCTGGAGGCCGAGTTGGCGAAGCATCCGGCTGTCGCGGAATCCGCTGTGGTCGGCATTCCATCACGCGAATGGGGGGAGACGCCGGCGGCGTTCATCGTGCTGCGGGCCGGTGAGACGGTGACAGCCGACGTGTTGAAGGCGTGGTTCAATGGACGCGTCGGCAAGACGCAGCGGCTGACCTACGCGATCGTGGTGGAGACGCTGCCGCGATCCTCGATCGGGAAGGTGCTCAAGCGGCAGTTGCGGGACGAGTTCAAGCCACCGGCCTGAGGCGGACCACAGCGCGATTGCCGCATGGGGTTTCCCCGACATATCCTGCGATCCAGCGGGGCAATAGCCCGTGCGAGGAAGCGTGACCGATGACAACTAGCCTGACCGACGAACAGCTGATTGCGCAGGGTATGACGGTCGCCGCTCACGCTCGGCGCATGCCAGATCGGCTGGCCATCATATCGCCGTCGGGCAATCTCAGCTGGAAGCAGCTGAATGAACAGGCCAATCGCATGGTGCGCCTGTTTCGACGGCGTGGATTGCAGGTCGGCGATGGCGTGGCGCTGCTGGCGCACAACGGACCGGAGTTTGCCATCGTCTGGGCTGCGACCCAGCGATCAGGGCTGCGGCTTACGGCGGTGAACTGGCACCAGACGCCAGAGGTGATCGCGTATGTGGTCGACAACTGCGATGCGCGTGCGCTCATCGCGAGTGGACGGTTCGTGGCGGGCGCCACGGCGGCGGCCGGGTTGTCGGACAAGCTGGCAGTGAAGCTCTCCTACGCCGGCGCCATTGAAGGGTTCGACGACTTTGATGCGGCTCTGGTCCGAGAGACTGGTGAGGACATCGCGGACGCCGAGCCTGGTTCGACGATGCTCTACACCTCGGGAACGACGGGTCGGCCGAAAGGCGTCTATCGCCGGACGCGACCGGTGGTGTCCCAGCTGACCGGCGTCTGCAACGAGACGGCGAAGTGGAATCCCGCCGTGGACATATCGCTGCTGACGGGACCGCTGTATCACGCAGCGCCCCTGGGCATCAATTTCGTGATCCCTATCAACGCCGGCGTCACGACGCTGCTGATGGACAAGTGGGATGCGGAAGAAACGCTGCGGTTGATCCAGGATCACAAGGCGACGCACACGCATGTGGTGCCGACCATGATGCACCGCATGCTGCAGCTGCCTGAGGAGGCGCGGAAAAAGTACGATATCTCGTCGATGCGCTGGATGGTGCACGGCGCGGCGCCCTGCCCTGCGCATGTGAAGCAGGCAATGATGGATTGGTTCGGGCCGGTGCTTTACGAATACTACTCATCCACCGAGGGCGGTGGAGTGTTTGTCGGTCCACACGAATGGCTGCGCAAACCGGGCACGGTGGGCAAGGCGGTGCCGGGGGTGGAGATCAAGCTGCTGGACATCGAGGGAAAACTTACGCCGCAGGGCCAGGAAGGGCTGATCTATGTGAAGGCGCCGGCGACGGGGCGGTTCGAGTATTACAAGGAACAGGGGAAGACGGACGCGAGCTATCGCGGCGACTGGTTCACGCTTGGCGACATGGGCCGGCTTGATGCCGATGGCGATCTGTTCCTGACCGGTCGCACGGCGGAGCTGATCATTTCTGGTGGCGTGAATATCTATCCCGTAGAAATTGACGAGGTGCTGATCCGCCATCCGCTGATTGCCGACGCCGCCGTGGTTGGCGTGCCCAACGAGGATTGGGGCGAGGAGATCAAGGCCGTGGTGGAACTGAAGTCCGGCGTCGAGCGATCGCGTGAGACGACGCAGTCGATCATGGATTTTGCGAAGGACCGCTTACCCGGCTTCCAGCGGCCTCGGACGATCGACTATGTCGACACCTTGCCGCGCAACGCTGCGGGGAAGGTGCTCCGGGCGCAGGTTCGTGCGCCCTACTGGGCCGGCCGATCGAAGAGCATCTGATGGCGCGCAAGGCCGCGTCGGTATCGGACTACCGCGAACTGGCCAGGCGACGCGTGCCGCACTTCCTGTTCGAGTACGTCGATGGCGGATCGTATGATCAGGTCACACAAGGACGTAACGAGAGCGATCTGCGCGAGATCGCACTGCGCCAGCGTGTGATGCGCGATGTCTCGCGGCTTGATCTCTCGACGATCCTGCTCGGGCAGAAATCCCGTCTGCCTGTGGCGCTCGCGCCCATCGGGCTGGCTGGCATGCTTGCGCGCCGTGGCGAAGTTCAGGCGGCGCGGGCCGCGCGCGACTTCGGCGTGCCGTTCACGCTGTCGACTGTCTCGGCGTGCAGTCTTGCAGAGGTCACTGGCGCCGTGCCCGGCCCCATCTGGTTTCAGCTCTACATGATCCGCGACCGCGGTTTCATGCGTGACCTGATTGCGCGGGCGCAGGCGGCTAAGTGCTCGGCGCTTCTCTTCACCGTCGACATGCCGGTGCCGGGAGCGCGTTACCGCGACTATCGCTCTGGTCTGGCGGGCGCCGGTGGGACTGCAGGCACGCTGCGGCGCATGGGCCAGGCGATGCTGCGGCCCGAATGGGCGTGGGATGTCGGGTTGATGGGTCGGCCACACAAGTTGGGGAATGTCGCGCCGGTGCTTGGCAAGCGCTCCGGTCTCAACGACTTCTTTGGCTGGATGGGTTCGAATTTCGATCCGAGCGTGACCTGGCGTGATCTCGAGTGGGTTCGCGCCGAATGGAAAGGCCAGCTCGTTCTTAAGGGCGTGCTCGACGCCGATGACGCCCGCGCCGCGGTGGACACCGGCGCCGATGGCATTGTCGTTTCCAATCATGGCGGGCGGCAACTGGATGGCGTTCTTTCGAGCGCCCGCGCCCTGCCCGCGATTGTGCAGGCAGTAGGCGGACAGACGACCATCCTTGCAGATGGCGGCGTCCGATCCGGGCTTGACGTGGTGCGGATGCTGGCGATTGGGGCCAACGGGGTACTGCTCGGCCGGGCGTGGGCTTATGCGCTGGCGGGACGTGGCCAGGCCGGCGTCGCGCATGTCCTGCAGCTGATCGAAGCCGAGATGCGCGTGGCGATGGCGCTCACGGGCGCTACACGGATCGCCGACATCAAGCCGGATATCCTGTCGCGCTAGCCTTCAAAATCAATCCGCGTCCTGTTCGATCGGTTGCGCGGCTAGCGGCGCGGGCTCGCCATTGAGCGCCGCCTTGAGCTTGACCTTGTCCAACGCACCTTCCCAGCGGCTGACGACGACGGTTGCAACGGCGTTGCCGATGAAGTTCGTCAGCGCGCGGCATTCGGACAGGAATCGGTCGACTCCAAGGATGATGGCCATGCCTTCGATCGGAATCGACGGGAACACCGCTAGCGTTGCGGCCAAGGTGATGAACCCGGCACCGGTAACGCCGGCGGCACCCTTGGAGCTCAACATGGCCACTAGGAGCAGGATTATCTGCTGGTCCAGCCCGAGCTGCGTATTCGTCGCCTGTGCGATGAACAGAGCCGCAAGGGTCATGTAGATGTTCGTGCCATCAAGATTGAACGAATAGCCGGTCGGAACGAGCAGGCCAACGATGGGACGCGCGCAACCTGCTCGCTCCAGCTTGTCCATCAATGCCGGAAGCGCCGATTCTGACGACGATGTGCCAAGGACGAGGAAGAGTTCTTCCTTGAGATAGCGGATCAGCTTCAGGATGTTGAACCCGGCCCAGGCAGCGACTGCCCCGAGCACGATGATGATGAACAGGATCGAGGTCGCGTAGACGGACAGGATCAGAATGGCGAGATTCTGGATTGCCTCGAGCCCCTGGCTGGAGACGACAAACGCAAACGCCCCGAAGGCGCCGACCGGCGCCGCGCGCATGAGTATTCCGACGACGCGGAAGATCACGGTTGCGACCGAGCCAAGAACGGTCAGCGCTGGTTCAGCGCGATCGCCGACGAGCGCCATCGCCACGCCGACGACGATCGACAGGAACAGGACCTGCAGGATGTTGCCGCTCGTGAAGGCTCCCACGAAGGTATCTGGGATGATGTTCAGCAGGAAACTGACAAGCGTGTAGTCCTGGGAGGCCGCCTGGAACCCCTGCACGCGCGAGACATCGCCTGCGGCAAGCGTTGCGATGTCGATATTCATGCCGGCGCCCGGCTGCACCACGTTGGCGACGATCAGGCCGACGATCAGCGCCAGCGTCGAGAAGAACAGGAAATAGGCGAAGGCCTTGAACACTACGCGGCCGAGCCGGCCCATGTCCCGCATGCCTGCGATGCCGATGACGATGGTGAGGAAGATCACTGGCGCGATGATCATCTTGACCAGTTTCACGAAGGCGTCGCCGAGCGGCTTGAGGTACTCCGCTATCCACGGCTCCCCGCGATAGAAATGCCCGATGAACCCGCCGATCAGGATCGCCGCCAGAACCTGGAAGTAGAGTTCGGTGTAGAATGGGCCTTTCCGGCGCGATCCAGCCGCCGGCGTCTCCAGCACCGCCATGTCGCCACCTCCGCCCCGGGATCGCGCGCCATTGGTTGCGGCGCATCACCTTGCTTTGTCGCAAGTAATACGGGCATCGCCTGCCAACGCCAGCCTAAAATCGAGGTTGGCCGGTCGGACTAGGTCGCGCTGGCCGCGGTTTCGGCAGGCGCGTCCTCGTCGCCGCGATATTTGGCGCCCGGAATCCGGCCCGGAAGGTGGATCAGCAGGGGCGCCGCAACGAAGATCGATGAATACGTGCCGATGATGATCCCGAACACGATCGAAACTGCAAAGCCGAACAGGACCGGCCCGCCAAGGAATGCCATCGACGCCGCCGCCAGCATGGTCGCCAGCGAGGTGATCAGCGTCCGAGAAAGCGTCGACGTGATCGAGATATCGATGACGCGCGTTATCGGCAGCTTGCGGTATTTCTTGAGCATCTCACGGATGCGGTCGTAGACCACGACCGTGTCGTTGATCGAGTATCCGGCCACCGTCAGCACGCCGGCGACAATCGTGAGGTCGAAGGCCATCTGCGTGATCGAGAACAGGCCGATCACGGCGTAGACGTCGTGTAAGGTCGTCAGGAACGCGCCCGTCCCGAACTTTACTTCAAAGCGGAACCAGACATAGACACCGATCGCCAGCACGGCGAGGAGGCACGCGAGGATGCCCTTCCCGAACAGTTCTTCGCTGACCTTGCCGCTGACATTGTCTGTCTTCAGGATCTTGGCGCCAGCTCCGAGCGCGGTTTCCAGCTTGGCTGCGGTCTCTTCGACGGTGGAGTCTTCCTCCAGCGGCACACGGATAACGACTGTTCCATCGCTCGTGGGCGTAACGGAGCTTTCGCTGAAGCCTTGGGCTGACACCGCGGCGCGAACAACTTCGACTTCGAATGGTGTGTCGCGAGACGCTTCGATCTGAACCCCGCCCGTAAAGTCGAGGCCCATGTTGAGCCCTTGGGTCATAAGGGACCAGGTCGTCACAATCGTGATGAGGGCCGTGACCACGAAGCCGACCCAGCGGATCTTCATGAAGGGGAGTGGCTCAGCTTCCTTCGCCGGGGCCTTGTTCGGTTTATCCCACCACATGCGTCTCTTGCCTGCACATCTCGAAAAGCCAGCAGGGAGCCTTACGGCCCCCGGATCAAGGCCCCTGCGCTACCAGTTGGGCGCGCAAAGCGCCATAAAAAAGGTCTGCTCCGGGCGCTGCGCTGAGGACAGTTTGCGACATTCGGGACCAGTCAGGGGGTACTTCTGCGACATCAAGGCCCCACGGTTGTCCAATCGAGGGACGAATCAAACGACTTCAGAAGGAGCCTTTTCGCATGAAACTTGCACTTTCAATCCTCGGCGCGTCAGCCTTAGCGGCAAGCGCCCTGGTCAGCGTGGCGATCGCCCAACCACCCGGGCGTGGCCCGGGAGCCGCCGGCTTCGCCCTGCTGCAACACGACGCCAACGGCGATGGCCGGCTCACGCGGGCGGAGTTCGACGCGGCCCAGAGGGCCCGCTTCGACGGGGTGGACGCAAACAAGGATGGATCTGCCACGCCGGCGGAATTCAAGGCCAGCCGCAAGGCGCGGGCCGGCGCAATGCGAGCCGCTTCGATGATCGAGCGGTTCGACGAACTCGATACTGACAGGAACGGCCAGCTGAGCCGGACTGAGTTCTCCACCCGCCCGGTTCTCAATGGTCGCGAGGGTCACCAGCGGCATGAGGGCGGGCACCGCGGCGGGCGTGACGGCCCCGGACCGAACGGCCCCGGTCCGGCCAAGCGCGCAGGTGCAAACGCCGACGTGACGCTTACGCTGGGCGAGTTCACCGCCCGCGGCGCCGAAGTATTCACCAAAGCCGACGCAAACAAGGATGGCGTGGTGACCGTGACTGAGATGCAATCGATGGGGCCCTCCCGCCCCTGAGCGTCGACAGAATGGCCCTCCCCTTCCCGTCCCCCCGGGGGCGGCGACCCCATTCTCGTGTGCGCCTGTTGCATCGAGTGATCCCGATGCAGCAGGCTGTACCCGTTTTGAACTGGACGCGCCGATGAGCCAAAGCCTGTTGATCGTCGAGGACGAGGCTTCCATCCGGGAGCCGCTCGTCAAGTATTTCGGGACACACCAGTTCCGGGTCAAAGGCGCCGCCAATGCAGCGGACGCGCGGGCGCTGCTGTCGGCACATACCTTCGATCTTGTCATCGCTGACATCATGATGCCTGGCGAGGACGGGCTGAGCCTGTGCCGGCATATCCGCGCGACCAGCAACCTGCCTGTCATACTGCTGACGGCGCGCGCGGAGGAACTGGACCGCATACTCGGCCTGGAAGTTGGCGCCGACGACTATGTCACGAAGCCCTTCAGCCCGCGCGAGTTGCTTGCGCGCGTCAAGGCCGTCATCCGCCGCGCCAACAGCCTGCCGCCGCGCCAGGCGACGCCGGAGACCGCAACCTACGCCTTCGGAAACTGGCTGCTGAAGACGGGCCAGCGTGAACTCGTTGATCTCGACGGCGTCACCGTGCCTTTGTCCTCGGGAGAATACAGCCTGCTGCTCGCACTCGTCGAGCGCCCGCGGCTGGTCTTGAACCGCGACCAGTTGCTTGACCTGACGCAGGGCCGCGAGGCGACCTTGTTTGATCGGTCGATCGACAACCAGATCAGCCGCCTCCGCCGGAAGATCGAGGAAGACCCCAAAACCCCGAAATACATCAAGACAGTCTGGGGTGGCGGCTACAGTTTTGCGGCAGAGGTTCGCAAGCTGTGAGGAGGCTGCTTCCCCGAAGCCTGCCCGGACAACTCGCCGCCGTCATGGCTTGCGCCCTGCTTGTTGCGAGCATAGTAAACGTGGGGCTCGTTCTGGGTGAGCGCCAGCGCGCCGCATTCATCGAACAGACCGGCGGTCCGATTGCGCGCTTTGCAGATGCTGCAGCCACGATCATCGCCCGCCCCCCTGCCAGCGGTCGCCAGTCCTTCGAATTCTCGCGGCGATCTCGTTATATGTTGCAGCAGACCACACCGGTCGCCGACTTTGGCCTGGCGCGCGACCAGGGAGTCGAGAGCCGTCTTGCCACTGCTCTGCGCGAGAACGGCGTCGAAAGTCCGGTTGTACGCGCGTCCGTTCGCCTCGTGTCTGGGGCCGACAGGATTGGCCGGCAATTGTCGGAATTCATGCGGGACGCTGCACCCGGACCCTTGCCGCGGCTATTTGGCCCGCCGAGACGGTCCAACGAGCCGTCGCTGGAAGTCGTTCTCTCGGTACAGTTACCCGACGGGGGCTGGCTAAGCAGCCTGACGCACCAGCCTGAGCCTGCACGCGGCGACGCCTTCCTTATCGGCGCGAGCACGATCACAACATTTGTTTTCGTGCTGGGCGCCGCGCTCTGGATCGTCGGGCGTCTTTCACGGCCGTTGCGCGAACTCGCAACCGCCGCCGCCCAGGTCGGCGACACGGGCGAGCCTCAACAGGTCGTCGCGCGGGGGCCCGGAGATGTGCAGCAGACGATTCACGCCTTCAACGCGATGAGCCGACGCGTGAGCCAGCTGCTGCGCGAGAAGGACGTCATGCTGGGCGCGCTGGGCCATGACCTGCGAACTCCGCTCGCCTCGCTCCGCATCCGGCTGGAAACCATGGAGCCGGAGGCAGAACGAGAGAAGGCAATCCGCACGATCGAAGAAACAACCGTATTGCTGGACGACATCCTGGACCTCTCGCGCCAAGGACGATCACGCGAACCCGAAAAGGCGATGGATATCTCCACCCTCGCCCAGGATGTCGCCGAAGACTATGCGGAGACGGGCGCACCCGTGACGATCGGCGACATGTGCAAGGCGGTGGCGGCCTGCCGTCCAGTTCTTTTCCGCCGTGCGCTCCGCAACATCATCGATAATGCCGTCACATATGGCGGCAGCGCGCGCGTGTCAGTGGAGTGTGACAGTGATCACGTTGATCTCCATGTGGATGACGATGGCCCGGGCATGTCGGCGCTCGAGCTGTCTTTGGCAGCCGAGCCGTTCTTCCGGGGGGAGACATCGCGCAGCCGGTCGACCGGCGGCACGGGGCTAGGGATCACGCTCGCCGACGCCATTGCCCGCGCTCACCGAGGCGCGCTCGTCCTGCAGAACAGAACGCCGCACGGGCTACGCGCCACGATCCGTATCCCCTTGGTTGCGAAGCGTGCAGCTGCTCAGGCCGCGTCGTAGGCTTGCTTCAACCACGATTTCACGAACGATTATGCTGCTCCGATGGAAGTCGCATAGCATGATGGCGAGGCTTCCCGCGCAGGGATTTCGGAAGAAAACTTGGAAGCCCGCATCGCGGCAGAACGCGCCGATGCTCTCGGAAAGGTTGAGCAGACGGCCGCCCGCAAAGGTGCCCCGCGAGAAAGCTCGACAAGACGCGTCGAGCCAGTGCGCTGTTGTGGGCGCTGTCGCGCTGATCGGCAGCCAGGTTGCCTGCAGCGCGCCAAGAGCGAGAGTGGCGCTTCTATTCGTGCGCGGTCTTCGCCCGCCGCGCCGCGCACTTCACGCAAAGGCATTTGTCCTTGCCGATGAAGGCGTCGAAGTATTCCTTTCCGTAGTCGTAGGTGATCTCCTCGCCTGGCTGGATATTGCGCAGCGACTTCACGAAGATCCGGCCGCCATAGACGTAGATGACGCCATTCGGCTTGCATGAATGGTTGGCGTAGCGCCCGATGTTTGCTCGTGGCGAGCCATCTAGAGTGTGCGTTTTCGAGAGATCATAGAGATAGCGCGGCTTGCCGGGCATCGCGTCTGCCTCGACGTTGGTGATGATCTTGCCAGTGTATTCGAAGATCCGGACCCCTTTGGGGATCACTTCTGTCGCAAAGAGGCCGAGGCCTGTCGTCGAACGGCCGACACGGAAGGGCTTGCTGGACATGTCGCGGAGTTAGCTGGGGATTCGGCTTTGTTCAATCCCGAAGCCGGCAGCAGACACCCTGTCTTGAACGCTTTTCGGAACACGCCGGTCCGGAACCCGTTTTCGCCCGTAGAGGTATGTAAAGACCGTGCAGCTAGGAATGCCATGACCCCCGCCAAACCCCTCTTTCGTACCGTTGCGATCATCGCTGCCGCCGCGTTTTCAGTTGCGGTGCCGGTCACCCAGTTCGCCCTCGGTATGACGCCAACCGGCGAGACGGATCTTGTCCGCGATGGCGACACGACGCTGGAAGCGGCCGGGTACGCGTTTTCGATCTGGGGCCTGATCTATGCAGGTCTGGTCTCTTTCGCGATCTATCAGGCGCTGCCCTCGACCAGGGAAACACCTGGGTTGCGCGTACTGGGTTGGCCGTCCGCCGTGGCCATGGCCGGCTGCGGTCTTTGGCTGATCGCCGCCGTGTACGACATCAAACTGGCAACCATGCTGATCATCATCGGGTCGGCGGCCGCACTCTGCATTCCCCTCTCCCGCTGCTATCCTGTTCAACACCAGATAGAGTTCTGGCTGGTTGCGGCCCCGCTATCGATGTTGGCCGGATGGCTGACGATCGCCTCCGCCATCAACACGCTCACGGTCCTGACGGGGTGGGGCCTCATCAACGTCAGCACTGCCCCGGGCTGGGCGGCAGGCGGGGTGATCGCCGTTGTCTTTCTGGGTGCCGGCGTTGCGGCTGCATCTAAGAACTGGATTTACCCACTTCCGATCGCCTGGGGACTGGCCGCGGTCTGGGTCGCCGAGCAGACTGACCGGCCAATCGTGGCGATCATGGCGGCGGCGGGAGCCGCCTTGCTGGTCGCGACGGCTGCATGGGTGGGAACACACCGCCGCGTATTGCTGCCACTTCCCCGTCAGCAATGACGCTGTGACGCGGTTGTGCGCTTGATGACCGACGCCATATTCGACTTTCAGGTGAATGTGCAGGCAGCCGGGGCGACAACGGACCATGTTCCGGTTATGTTCTTTGCCGTATAGTCGACTCAACGCACGTCCACCGGCAAGACAGTCCGAACAACGCTCCCCGGGTTAAACCATGTCCTCCGAGCCTAACGCCATCCGCGTGCGCGGCGCGCGCGAACACAACCTCAAGAACATCGACGTGGATATTCCGCGGAACGAGCTGGTTGTGATCACTGGCCTGAGCGGCTCGGGGAAGTCATCTCTCGCCTTCGATACGATCTACGCCGAGGGCCAGCGTCGCTATGTTGAATCCCTGTCTGCCTACGCGCGCCAGTTCCTCGAGCTGATGCAGAAGCCGGACGTGGAGCGGATCGAGGGCCTCTCACCCGCCATTTCGATCGAGCAGAAGACCACCTCGCGCAATCCGCGCTCGACGGTCGGCACGGTCACCGAAGTCTATGACTACATGCGCCTGCTATGGGCGCGCGTCGGCGTGCCCTACTCGCCCGTCACCGGCCTGCCTATCGAGAGCCAGACTGTCAGCCAGATGGTCGACAAGGCGATGGCGCTGGGCGATGGCGCGAAGTTCCACCTGCTTGCGCCCATGATCCGCGGCCGCAAGGGCGAGTACCGCAAGGAGTTCGCCGAACTGCTGAAGCGCGGGTTCGCGCGCGTGAAGGTCGACGGCGAATACTACGAACTCGAAGACCCGCCGAAACTCGACAAGAAGCTGAAACACGACATTGACGTCGTCGTAGACAGGATCGTGATCCGCGCTGGAATGGAACAGCGCCTGGCCGAAAGCTTCGAGGCTGCACTTGGTCTGGCGGATGGTATTGCTGTCGCGGAGTTCGCCGAGAAGGATCCGGATACCAAGGAGTCGAAACGGCTCACCTTCTCCGCCAAGTTCGCCTGCCCTGTGTCCGGCTTCACGATCCCCGAGATCGAGCCGCGCCTGTTCTCATTCAACAATCCGTTCGGCGCCTGCCCCGCCTGCGACGGCTTGGGCGAGCAGCTGAAGATCGATCCTGCGCTGGTCGTGCCCGAAACTGACAAGAGCCTCAACGACGGGGCGATTGCGCCGTGGGGTAAGTCGGCCTCACCGTTGCAGGACCAGACGCTGAAGGCGCTGGCGAAGAAGTACAAGTTCTCGTTGACAGTCCCGTGGTCGAAGCTGCCGGAGGCTGCGCAGAACATCATACTCAACGGCACGGGCGAGGACGAAGTCGACTTCGTATTCGATGACGGCATGCGTCGTTACGAAGTGACTAAGCCGTTCGAAGGCGTGGTCGGCAATCTCGAGCGCCGCTTCCGGGAAACCGACAGCGCATGGATGCGTGAGGAGATCGGCCGTTACCAGTCGGCAGCCCCCTGCCCCACTTGCATGGGCGAGCGCCTGCGGCCTGAAGCACTGAGCGTGAAGATCAACAACCACACGATCTCGGATTCCGCGGCGCTGTCGATCAAGGCGGCGCGCGATTGGTTCGAGGCGCTGCCCAAGAAGCTGACCAAGAAGCAGAACGAGATCGCAGTCCGTATCCTCAAGGAGATCCGCGACCGGCTTCAGTTCCTCAACGATGTCGGCCTCGAATATCTGACGCTGTCCCGCGGATCGGGTACGCTGTCGGGCGGCGAGAGTCAGCGCATCCGCCTTGCCTCGCAGATCGGCTCGGGCCTCTCCGGTGTTCTCTACGTGCTGGACGAGCCCTCCATCGGGCTTCACCAGCGTGACAATGAGCGGTTGCTCGAGACGCTCCGCCGTCTCCGCGATCTTGGTAACTCGGTGATTGTTGTCGAGCACGACGAGGATGCGATCCTGACCGCCGACCACGTCATCGACATGGGCCCGCGCGCCGGCGTTCTTGGTGGCGAAGTCATCGCTTTCGGCAAGCCCGAAGACCTGATGGCGAACCCGCAGAGCATCACCGGAAAGTACCTGTCCGGCGAGGAAGAGATCGCCATACCGGATAAGCGCCGCTGGGCCGACAAGAAGAAGATGATCCGCGTCATCGGCGCGACGGGGAACAACCTCAAGAATGTGACGGCGGAAATTCCGCTCGGCATCTTCACCTGCATCACCGGCGTCTCAGGCGGTGGCAAGTCCACGCTGGTGATCGAGACGCTCTACAAGGCGCTCGCCCGCCGCCTCAACGGCGCCAGCGACAGCCCTGCCCCGCACCAGAAGATCGAGGGTGTCGAACACCTCGACAAGATCATCGACATTGACCAGTCGCCAATCGGCCGCACACCGCGCTCCAACCCGGCGACCTACACGGGCGCATTCGGCCCGATCCGCGATTGGTATACGGGGCTGCCGGAGTCCAAGGCGCGCGGCTACCAGGCGGGCCGCTTCTCCTTCAACGTGAAAGGCGGCCGCTGCGAGGCGTGCCAGGGCGACGGCGTCGTGAAGATCGAGATGCACTTCCTGCCCGACGTCTACGTCACGTGCGATGTCTGCAAGGGCAAGCGGTACAACCGCGAAACGCTTGAAGTGCTCTACAAGGGCAAGTCGATCGCGGACGTACTCGACATGACGGTCGAAGAGGCGCGCGTGTTCTTTGGCGCAGTGCCGGGCATTCGCGGCAAGATGGAAACGCTTTGCCGCGTCGGCCTCGGCTACGTGAAGGTCGGCCAGCAGGCCACGACGCTTTCGGGCGGCGAAGCCCAGCGCGTGAAGCTGGCCAAGGAGCTATCGAAGCGCGCAACAGGCCGCACGCTCTATATTCTCGACGAGCCGACGACCGGCCTGCACTTCGATGACGTACGCACGCTGATGGAAGTACTTCAGGAACTGGTCGATGCCGGCAACACGGTGGTGGTGATCGAGCACAATCTCGACGTGATCAAGGTTGCCGACTGGATCGTCGACATGGGACCGGACGGCGGAGACGGCGGCGGTGAGGTGGTGGCTGTCGGCACGCCCGAGGATGTCGCGAAGAACAAGAAGAGCTGGACGGGCAAGTTCTTGGTCGAGACCTTCAGGCGCCAGGCCGAGCGGCGGGAGCGTCAGGCGAAGCGCGTCACGGCGAAGCCAGTTGCGAAGGCCGCGGCTAAATCAAGGAAGCCGACGCAGCAGGCCGCCGAGTAGCCGCCGCCTACTTCGCTACGAAGTCCGCTGGCCGCAGGCCCTTGCACAGGATTGCGCCCAGGACGATCGACGGTATGCCGACTATCGCCGCGACAAATGTGGCGACGGCGTTGAAGGCGATCAGCACGATGCCGGCATTTCCCTCCGAGGCAATGGGACGGAGGATGGCGACGCCGACCTCCACCACAAGGCTGTCGATCACGTAGGCCGGAAACCAGGTCAGCATCATCGCGGCAAACATGCGCAGGACATTGCCCCGCGACCAGCTCCAGGTCTGGAACATCACGACCCGGCGCTCGCCGATCGTCGCGGCGTTGACCATGAAGAGCCGCGTGAACAGGTAGATCGCCGCCGCGAACACCAGCATAATGAACAGCAGGAACGCTGCCGTGCCGCTGGGCCCGAGCGCCTGGGTCAATGCCGCGTTGAGTGCTTCGGGGTCCTCCAGCAGCTCCGCAAGCTCGTCGGGCGTGGCAGCGAGCCGCGACAGGACAGTTGTCGTGACGATGACAAAGACGAGCGTGCCGAGCGGAATGATCATACACGCGTAGGCCGCGACGATTGCGAGCAGACGCAGCTCATCGGCTCCAAATCCGAGGCCCATCGGCCCCGTGAACTCGTTCCGCACTGCCTTGCGCAACACAGCCGCGGCAAACACCAGGCTTGCCAGCACGGCGGGCGTGGCGACCGCCAGGTCCCCTACATTGCCTCCAAACGCGGGCTGGGAGCCCGCCCCGCCGCCGGACATCACCGCAAGTATGAAGCCGACCTGCGAGACCAGCGCCGTTGCGATGGCAGCGGGCACGAACATGCGCCAGTGGTCGCGCAGGAAAAGCCACGCGTCGCGCACACAAGTGATGATCGGCAGCTTGCCCGCAGCGTCGGCCATTCAGCCCTCCAGAGGAGATCTGCCCCTAGTTCAATTGACGGGAAGCAGCAACAGCGGCGAGCCCGTCAGCGGCCAAGCGCATACTCAAATGTGATGATGTGGATCTGCGGCAGGCGGCAGGCTGGCGGCTGCATGTCACCCTCGATCCGCCAGCGCCATGACGATTGCACTGCTTCTGTGGCCCGCACGAAGTCAGCATGCGGCGCCCATGCCATCAGGCGCGGGTTCCGAAGTGAGCCATTTGGCGCGACCTCGACCGCGTAGGTCACGGATCCGGCCAGGTCCTTGAACTTTGACACGAATGGGAAGCCAGGTGAGTCCGCGCGTGCTAGCGCGATCCGGCACCGGGGCAGACTTTTGTCGCCTGGCGCAGGATAGAGCAATTCATTCATGGGAGCACGGCCCGTGTTGATTGACGCGCTCCGGTTGCTCACGTCGCGCTGTCGCGAGCCCAGCCCGCCGTAGATCGCATCCGCCCACGCTGTCGAGGCGTAGTATTCTATCGCGAGGCGTACACGGCCGGCGTCGTCGGACGTCGCTGCCATCTGGTCATGCACTTCGCCGGCGATGTCGTAGAGCGCGTTGTAGGCGTCCGGCGATTTAGTTCGCATGAAGCTTGCCATAGCCTTGCCGCGCCGTGCTTCAAAGCGGGCCGGGATGCTGCCGGCCTCCAGATCATCCAGAAACCGGATGGCGTACATCGCCGCGCTTTCCGCCTGCGACCAGTCTCCGGCGGACCATGCTTCTGCAAACAACGCTTGCGCCGCACGGGGCGATACGAGGTCCCGCCCGGCGACCGTGGCGCGTGTGTAGAGCGACTGCATGAGGTTCGCGCGCGCCTGCGGAGATGCGGCGGCCGCGAGACTGGCCCAATCGTGTAGCACGCGGGACACTGCCGGTGCGGCATCGGGATGCGCCAGAGCGCCGCCCTGCTCCACCAGGAAGCGAGAGTACATCAGCGCCGACGCAGGTTCTCCCGCCAGCATGGCGATCCAGGCGAACTCGCGCGCCACAAGCGCCGCCGAAGGTGAAGCCCGGTCCACTGTCGGCCATGTCTGCCCGGCGACCACTGTCGCGCCACGGTAATCCCCTGCCTGCACCGCGGCATTGAAGCTGCGGATGTCGGCATGGGCTGTGGCTGCCACGAGGAAGCTCGCCAGCACCGCGATCAGCCGGATAGAGGAGACGATGCGCATCCAGCCACTTTATCGCTTTTGCCGCGCCGCCCCAGCGGGATTTTGCAGTTTGGGCGCGTTTCCCTGAGCGGCCGACATGGCCTATATCCGCGCCATGACAACAGAACCCATACACATTATCGGCGGCGGCATGGCGGGGTCCGAGGCGGCCTGGCAGGCGGCGAACCTTGGCGTTCCGGTGGTCATCCACGAGATGCGTCCGGTCCGGAGAACCGACGCCCACCATACGGATGGGCTGGCCGAACTTGTGTGTTCCAACTCCTTCCGGTCGGATGATTGGGAGTACAACGCGGTCGGCCTGCTGCATGAGGAAATGCGCCGGGCTGGCGGTCTGATCATCGGCATGGGCGACCGCCACCGCGTGCCGGCGGGTTCGGCGCTTGCCGTGGATCGTGACGCATTCTCCGCCGATGTCACGGCCGCGTTGACGAGGCATCCGCTGGTGACGATCGAGCGCGGCGAAGTCGACGGCTGGCCTCCTGCCGCGTGGTCCAGCGTGATCATCGCGACGGGTCCGTTGACGTCCGACAATCTGGCGAAGGCCATCCTCGCCAAGACCGGCGAGGACTCGCTCGCCTTTTTCGACGCCATCGCTCCGATCGTTCATTTCGAGTCGATCGACATGAGCAAGGCGTGGAAGCAGTCGCGTTACGACAAGCCGGGTCCCGGCGGTGATGGCGCCGAAGCCTATATCAACTGCCCGATGACAAAGGACGAGTACGAAGCCTTCATCGCCGCGCTGCTTGCGGCGCCGAAGACGGAGTTCAAGGAATGGGAAGGCACGCCCTACTTCGAGGGCTGCCTGCCGATCGAAGTGATGGCTGAGCGCGGCGCGGAGACCCTTCGCTATGGTCCGATGAAGCCCGTGGGCCTGACCAACCCGCATGATCCGGGCGTGAAGGCGTGGGCCGTGGTCCAGCTTCGGCAGGACAACAAGCTGGCCACCCTGTGGAACATGGTGGGCTTCCAGACCAAGCTGAAGCACGGGGCGCAGCAGGAAATCTTCCGCATGATACCCGGTCTCGCAGATGCGCAGTTCGCGCGGCTGGGCGGCATTCACCGCAACACTTTCATCAACTCCCCTGCCCTGCTCGACGGACAGCTGCGGCTGAAAGGTGACCCCCGCGTTCGGTTCGCAGGGCAAGTGACGGGCGTCGAAGGCTATGTCGAAAGCGCCGCGATGGGTCTTGTTGCTGGCCGGATGGCCGCCGCCGGACGCCTGGGACGTCGCGTGGAATCCCCGCCCCCCACCACCGCACTTGGCGCGCTGGTCAACCACATTACGGGCGGCCATGTGCTCGGCGATAGTGGTGTTGCGAAGCGCGGCTCATTCCAGCCGATGAATGTGAACTATGGCTTGCTGCCCGACATCGGCCCGGTCGATCTGAAGACCCCGGAGGGCAAGCGCCTCAAGGGCGCCGACAGGGGGCGTGCGCGCAAGCGCCTGATGTCTGTGCGCGCGCTTGAAGATCTCGGCGGTTGGCTGCAGGGGCAGATGACGACGGAGCCCGCCGCAAGCTAGTCGATGCGGTCTCCGCGCATCGCCTTCTCAAAGACCTCTCGGCCGCCCATCTTGTCGAGCGCTTTGCTGAAGTCGCTGTCGAAGCTGAACGCGTCCCTTGCGTTCGTGACGACGCCATAAACCGCGCGAAACAGGATGAGGGCGAGCACGCCAATCATCGGCTGACCCAGAGCGAAAAGCGCAAATGCTCCGCCAAAAATGGCGAGATGCAGGACGATGATGCGCCCATAAGGCGCAAACATTTCAGCCATCGGGTTCGTGGTCCTCCACTCGCCCTTGAAAAGGAACTCCCAGAAAAAGACTAGCACCTGGAACGTGATGATCGCGTAGATGAAATACTCCACATGCAGACCGCTGGTCATGCCGAACTGGAACATGCCGGGGATATCGAGCGTGAAGGTCGACTGGTCGGCGAGCGTGCCGTTGCCGAAGCCGGTGAAGGCGACCAGGAATGTGCCGTGCACGAAGCAGAACAGTCCGTAGTGAAACACGAAAAACGCTGACATCACGAGTCCGACAATCAAGCCTATCGCGCCGTAGCTGGCGCCTGAGATGACGATGCGCGGCAACGTCAGCACGCCCGCGATGACGTTCTCCATCCAGTACAGCATCACCAGCGGCACGGCGTTCCAGCCGAACGCCAGCACGCCGTAGATCGGGAACAGGTCGACCGCGAGACCCAGCAGGACCAGTGGCTGGCCAAGCGCCCGCATCCAGCTGGCAGGATTGAAAAGCTTGTTCACGTCCGCCCGCCCGTTTCGATTCCGCCCGCAGGGAGCAAACAGCTTTGCCGCCCGCTTGGCCAGCACGATATGGCCGGAGCCATTTCCGGCTAACGCATCAGAGCTTCCGGCCAAGCGCCGCGCGGAACATCCGCCAGCGTTTGCCAAACGGCGAATCCGCTCCTGCGGCCGCGAGGTGAAGAACCGCCGGCCACAACGCGGCTGGCGCTTGCCGCAGACCTGTCTTGGCGGATCGCCAGCGGGGCTCTGCGCCCTCCAGCCCCGCCGCCAGCGCGACACGCGCCGCCCCGGCCTCCGCAAGCGCAGCAAGGCCGGCTTCGTCCGTGTCCCGAACCAACGCCAGCCCCGCCAGTCGCATCAACCCGCCTTCCACAGCCAGATGCCGGGCCTCGTGGGCTCCGTCCGGTTGGTGCCCGCCTGCCTGAAGGTGATCGTCCAGGACGTCGTCATAGGCGTCCACCAGGGCGTGCATGGGCGCCAGTAGGTCCCCGCGGTCCCTCAGCACGCGCGCCAGCTCCTCCGCGAGGTCATGCCGCCTGACCGGCGCGGCGCCCCCCAGCTGGGCCAGCGTTTCCCGCCACCACTGCAGGCGGATCTTTCCCAGCATCGCCTCCTTGGCGTGCATGGCGCGCTGCAGCTCCTGATTCAGGAGGTAGAGTGCGACGAGGCGCTCGCGTGCGTCAGTGGGGGCGTAGCGGGTCGCCAGCCACCGATCCTCGTCCGTCCGCTTCAGGCGGGCGTCAAAATCGTCAACGCTTGCAAGGTTTGGCGGATTGGCCGTATCGCTCATGTTCAAAATCGGTAATTCGGCCCTATCTCAGGGTCTGCACGGCAAGACACGACAAACAGAGAGGGTTTCCCATGGCTTTCACGCTTCCCGCACTGCCATACGCGCGCGACGCGCTCGCGCCACACATTTCGGAGCAGACCCTCAACTTTCACTACGGCAAGCACCATCAGGCCTATGTGGACAACCTGAACAAGCTGGTCGCCGGTACGCCGCTGGAAAACGCATCGCTTGAGGAGGTCGTCAAGCAGAGCTGGGTCGACAAAAAGATGCCGATCTTCAATAATTCAGGCCAGGTCTGGAATCACACCTTCTACTGGCACTCGATGAAGCCAGGCGGCGGCGGCAAGCCTACCGGCCTGGTCGCCGACCGGATCAACAAGGACTTCGGCTCGTTCGACGAGTTCAAGCGGCTGTTCGCTGAAGCAGGCGCGACGCAGTTCGGATCGGGCTGGGCCTGGCTGGTCCTCAAGGACGGCAAGCTCGCCATCACCAAGACGCCGAATGCCGAAACGCCTCTGACCGAAGCCGGCGTTACGCCTTTGCTAACGATGGACGTCTGGGAGCACGCTTACTACCTCGACACCCAGAACGCCCGGCCGAAATACATCAATACATTCATCGACGAACTGGTGAACTGGGACTTCGCCAACCAGGGCCTTTCGGACGCGAAGTAAGATCATCCTGCCTCGATTCGAAACGACATTTCCGATGCAGTGCAGCAGTTTGCACTGCGCCGGTTAGCTGTTTTGAGACTCTTCCGTGGCGTAGTGTTGCCGCAAGCGACCGGCAGATCGCCGGTCGTGTTCGGGTCCTGCGGCGCGATGATTTCGAATCTTCACAGCGTGGAAACAGATGCGACGCGCAGGCCGCCTGCGGCCAGCGCCAGCCTGCTCGAAGCGGCGATCGAGCGCGGCGGGCTGCATCCCTTTTTTCACGCGAAGTTTTCGATCGTTGATCGCAAGCTCGTAGGGGCCGAGGCGCTGGCGCGGATCGCGACCCCGGGGTCCGGGCTTGTGTCGCCGGCCGCGTATGTCGAACTCGCCGAACGGAGCGAACGCATTGACGCGCTCACCTATGTCATGGCGCGCGCCGTCGCGGAGCACGTGGCGGCATTCAACGGCCTGCCCTGCTCGATCAACATCAGCCCGATGTCCCTTGAGCGCCCCGCCTTCGCCGACAACGTCGCGCGCGCCATCACGGATACTGGTCTCGATTGCAAGCAGTTCGTTCTCGAAGTGACTGAGTCGCGGGTACTCGAATACGGGGCCAACGCGTTCCAGACGATGACCGCGCTGCGCGGCCACGGTTTCGGCCTCGCCATCGACGATTTCGGCGCCGGCCCCAGCAATATCGACCGGCTTCGCAATTACCCCTTCACCGAGGTGAAGGTCGATCCAGCGTTCACGCGCCTTGCGATGAGCGAGAATTACGCCAAGGCGGCGCTTGTCAGTTGTGTGCGTCTCGCGCGGGACCATGGCCTCCGCGTCGTCGCAGAAGGCATCGAGACGCAGGAGATGCTCGACCTGATGACCTGGCTGAAGGTCGACCAGGTGCAGGGCTTCCTGCTGTCGCGCCCGATGCAGCCGACGGACTTCAAGGGCATGCTGAAGCAATCCTGAGCGGCAGGCTTTGGGTAAACTGCCCTTCGCTCAATCCACGCTACGTCCCGTTGAAATTCCGTCCTCTCCGCGCAATGCTCGGGCAAGAGGAAACCGCCATGGCCTACGACGCCTATAAGACCATCACCGTCAGCCCGCTCTCTCCCCATCTTGGGGCCGAGATCTCTGGCGTCGACTTGTCTAAGCCGCTGAGCAATGCCCAGTTCGACGATATCCATCAGGCCTTCCTGAAGCACCACGTCATCTTCTTCCGCGACCAGGCGCTGACGCCGGAGCAGCACCTCGCCTTCGGCCGCCGCTGGGGCACGTTGAATGTGCATCCCTACGTGAAAGGCATGGCCGGGTATCCGGAAATCCTCGAGATCATCAAGGAGCCCACCGAGAAGATAAACTTCGGCGGTGGTTGGCATTCCGACATGAGCTTTCTAGAGGAGCCCGCGCTCGGCTCGATCCTTCACGCGCTTGAGGTGCCCGAAGTCGGCGGCGACACGATGTTCGCCAGCCAGTACGCGTCCTGGGATGTGCTATCGCCCGGCTTGCAGAAGACTCTGGAAGGGCTCCGGGCCATTCACTCCGCGGCCGAAGAGTATGGCGCGGGGGGCGCCTCGTCGAAGAAGCGCGCTTCAATGGATTCGGAAGTCGTCGGGGATGAAGTCCCCGAGTATGAGCACCCTGTCGTCCGCACGCATCCAGAAACAGGCCGCAAGGGTCTCTACGTGAACCCCGCCTTCACGCTCAGGTTTGCCGGCTGGACGAAGAAGGAGTCGCGGCCGCTTCTCGAATACCTCTTCGAAGTCTGCCGCCGCGAACCCTTCACCTGCCGCTTCCGCTGGCGGCCCGGCTCACTGGCGATGTGGGACAATCGCTGCGTGTGGCACTATGCGCTGAACGACTATCACGGCCAGCGCCGGCACATGCGGCGCGTTACGGTGAACGGCGATAAGGTGCGGTAGCTACCACCCCAACTCCGGCATCGCCCACTTGGCGCTGACGCCATCCGCATCCAGTACGGCTTGAGCTGACGCCAGGAAGGCGTCGCCCTGCCCCATAGCATCGCCGTGGATTCCGCCGCCGATAAACAGGGCGTCGTACCCCTGCTTGTTGGCGCCGAGCACATCCGTGATCGGGCCATCGCCAATTGCGAGAACGCGCTCCGGAGAGATCGCGCGGCGAACGATCGCCTCAGCCTTCTCGATCGCCAGCCGATAAATCGGATCATCAGGCTTGCCGGGGCGGATCACCTTGCCGCCCTCCTGCTCGTAAATCGCCGCGAGAGCGCCCGCTGACCAGATAAGCCTGTTGCCCTGCCGGAATTGAACATCGGGGTTTGCGCACACCATCGGTAGCCCGTAAGCCGCCAGCCGCTTCAGCTCGTCGCGGTAAGGCTCGGGCGTGCCATTCGGATAGTCGCGCAGGCTGGTGCAGCAGATCACCTTCGCCACGGCCGGATCGTCGGAGAACTCCAGCGGCAATCCGGCATAGACGCCAAAATCTTGATCAAGCCCGATGCAATAGACCGGTCCCGGCGCGAGCCGCCTCAGCTCGTTCCGTGTTGCGTCCCCAGACGCCACCACGTCGTCGAAACAATCCATCGGCACGCCGAACTGCGGGAACAGCCGCGTCACACGATCCTTTGGCACGGGCGCATTGGTGACCAGGATCACCGGACCCTGCTCTGCCCGGAATTTCTGCAGCGCTTCGCAGGCTGTTACGAACGCGCTGCGGCCGTTGTGGATCACGCCCCACACATCGCAGAGCACTGCGTCATACTGGGAAGCGACGGCTGAAAGCCCGGACAGCAGTGATGTGCCCACGTTCTACATCGCCTGCGGGGCGACGCGGCGCATGAAGTCCGGCGGCGGGGCGGTCTCGTCCTGTAGCGAACCCTTGATCGGGCGCGGCGCACCGAACACATGGCCCTGACCGTAAGGGATTTCGAATTCCAGAATCTCGATCACCGACTTCTCGATCTCGACCTTCTCGGCGATCAGGTCGATGCCATAGCGCACGAACAGGGCGGGCACATCCTCCGCCGCGATATCGCGCGATATGGCGGAAACAGGCCGTTCTCCTCCCGGCGTCAGTTCTTCGAGCAGGCGCTCGCCATTGATCTTTACGAATTTCACGCCCGCGGCCTGCAGTTCCGGCAGGTCGAGATTGAGGCCCATGCCCTTGTCGAGCGAGAACCGGAAACCGAGTTCTTTCAGGCGGGACATGTTCCGCGCCGCGATGTCGGATCGCTGCTGGAATGAGCGAACGCTGATCTCGAAGATCATGGCATGCGCCAGGTCGCGGTTCTCGCGCATGAATTCGATGAAGCTCGAGAAGAACTGGTCGTCTTCCAGCGACGCCATCGAGACGTTGCAGAACACGCCAATGCGGCGATCGCGCTCCGAAAGCCGCCGCACGATCTGCACGCAGCGGAACAGCAGCATGTTGTCGATCACGCCCAGCAGGTTGGCCTTCTCGGCGGCCGCCAGGAACTCGGTCGGCATGATCACCTTGCCGTCGGCTCGGCGCAGGCGGGTGAACCCCTCGTAGAAGCATGTCCGGCGCTGCGGCAGGTTCACGATCGGCTGCAGGTGCAGGTCCACGCGATTCTCGCGAAGCGCTTCCTTCACCGCGTCCAGCACCGATGCGCCGTCCAGCGGCACGTCATTTGTGTGCGTGCGGACCGTATTGAGCCGGGTCTCGAACTTCTTGGAGAGGTTCTGGATCATCCCCTCGAGACCGCGCATCTCCTGTACGATCGACTCGCGGCGAGCGGCCACTTCCTGTTCGAACGCTTTCTTGAGGTCCGTGCATTGTTGTTCAGCGTGCGCGACGCGGCCCGTCAGTTTCCTGATTTCCTGACGCAGCTCGAAGATTTCAGCTTCCGGTCCCCCGCCCATGCGCGAGACAGCCATATGAAACTGGATCATCGCCAGCGCGCTGGTTGCGCCGATGATGGCCGCCGTTATGGGCGGGACGATGCCATTCACGCTCAGCGCCACTGCGCCGAGAGCCGACGCAGTAACGTAGACAAGCGCCAGCATTATGTGCGCGACAACAGGCATTTTAACCGGAGCAGCCCCTCAGGTTGCGGACGTGCGCATCCACGACTCGGTTGTGTTGGCATCCGGACCGAATGACAAGCCACGAACGTCGCGACGCAGGCGCGCGGCTGCAGTTTGAGACAAACTGTCCCCTCAACGCCAGTTCGTATTTGCCAATCTGTCCTTGTCGAAACTTCATTTTTTTGCTTTCGCAACTATCTCGACCTTGGGCATGCTTTTGTGGACTTTGCGCCACATCACGCAGGTCTTGGCCGTTAACCTGTCTTTCGGAAGTGGACATGTGGCTGAGTCGTGCCGCTATATCGCCACAATCGAACGCGCCGGCCCTCGGGGGCTTCCAAGGAAGCAAGGGGTTGGTGACGGGGGCGAACGGGGAGTGCGGGGGTTCTGACTTGGGTCAGGACCCCCGCCTGCTGTCTGGACCACCACGATCCCCTGTTTTTCCTCATTTTTGGCGCTCGCCGATGCGGGGCGTGCTGCCTTCGAACTCGATAAATGTGCCGGTCAGCCCGATCTGTGGGCCCGACGGTCCGGCGCCTGCGAGCAATTCCCGCCACGCCTCAACGGCGCGTAGTGCAGATGCCTGCGGATCGCCCGCAACGATGACACTGGACGCCGCTCTTGCCTGCCCAATGGCCTGCAAAACGGAGGTAAGGTCGATGCAGGCTGACGGCGAGCCCATCAGACGCTCCGAACCGGCAAACGCGATCGCGGCTGGAAACCTTGCTTCGCGAGCGGCGGCGATGATGTTTGCGGGGAGGGCGGTGCAGCCTGCCAACAACAGGGAGCGCCCCTCGAAATCGATCCGGTAGACCCGGCCGCTCCCGGGCTCTGCCCCGCCAAAGCCCCGGATACTTACGACACCGGAATCGAACACGACGCGGCCGTAGCCACCCTGGTCCTCCCCCTCGATCCCGGGCGCCAGCCGCGCCGGCTGGGTCGCCGAGACGATCAGATTGGCCCCATCAACGACCGGTAGCAGTCCCGCCGGCCCGAAAACTCTCAAAGCCTCGCGTCGCCCTGCCCGCGCGCCTGCATCTGCGATCTCCGGCAGTCCCTGCACAGTCTCAATCGCCAGATCGGTCAGCAGGAGTGCATCGACAGTCGGATGCATCAGGCCGAGTTGAGCGACCCCCTCGGCCGCGCCTTCGCCCGCGCCGAAAATGAAGGTGAGACCTCCCGCCTCGACGACAACGCACGGGCTTGCCGCGCAGACCGTCGCCCGAAAGGCATTTGCGGGCGGCAGGGCGGGCCTTGCCGCATCTGCACGCAGCCGATGCTCGCGCTGAAACGCTTCGATCGCGGCTCCCTGCCGGTTGGCCAGGAAAGCCCAGCCGCCAACAGCTGCCGTGACCACAACGGCGCCGAACAAGAGTATGTCTCGCCTGAGCTTCACGCGCCGGACGCCTTAGCCGATCCGTGTCTGTGAGGTTTCCTGGGTTATCACCGCCTCGATCGCCCCCAGTCTCTCCACCTCCACGCGCACCCTGTCCCCCACCTTCACGAACTTCGGCGGCGTGAACGCGGCGCCAACGCCTGCCGGAGTGCCCGTGAAGATCAGGTCGCCCGGCTCCAGCGCGAATGCCTTGGTCAGGTGTTCGATCTGCGCCGGCACATCGAAGATCATCTCGCCTGTATTGCCATCCTGGCGCAGATCGTCATTCACCCAGCATTTCAGGCTCATGTTCGACACCTCGCCCGCCTCGTCCGGCGTCGTGATCCAGGGCCCGACGGGCGCGTGCGTATCAAACCCCTTGCCCATGATCATGGTCGGTGTCGCGCGTTGCCAGTCGCGCACCGAATAGTCGCACCCGGTCATGTAGCCTGCGATGATTTCGTGGGCTCGCCCGCGCGGAACATGCCGACCGTACTTCCCGATCACCACGACGAGTTCAACCTCGTAGTCCAGCGCCGTTGATACCGCCGGCATCAGGACGGGATCGAACGGACCGTGCAGTGCGCTTGTTTGCTTGTTGAACCACATCTGTGTTGTTGGTGGTTCGCGACCCGTTTCCCTGGCGTGATCACGATAGTTGAGACCGATGCCGAGGATTTTGCCAGGGCGACGCAGCGGCGCCTTTAGCCGCGCCGCGTTCAGGGATATGCGCGGCGCCGACCGCGCCGCCTTCTCGATTGCCTCGACGCCGGCAGGGCCGCGCGCAAGAATATCCACAGGCCATTGCGACCCGTCTGCCGCAGCGCTGATGTCAACAACCTCATCGCCAAGGACCAAACCTGACCTTGGACCGTCAGTGGCTTCGAAAACACAAAGTCGCATGAGTCATCCTGTTCTCACCCGCCCGGGAGATTGGACCCAACCGGCTTGTATGGATAGGTAGGCGGAGTCCAGTTCGGGAAGCGTACCTCATGTCGATCGCCGCTGAAGTCCAGCGCATCCGCGATGTCTTCGGTCCGGGAACAGATATCAGGGTTCCGCCCTTCCAGCGTGCTTATGCCTGGGAAGACCCCGAGGTGGAGATCCTGATCCAGGATCTGCTTGAGGACTTTAGAACGCGGACCGTTTATTTCCTTGGCGCCATCGTCGTGATCCGCCCGCGCAACCGCGGGCCGTCCGACGTCGTCGACGGCCAGCAACGCCTGACCACGCTCACCATCATGCTCGCCGTGATGCGCGACCTTGCCAAGACCAAGGAAGAGGAAGGCCTGATTCACTCGATGATCGGGCATGAGGCGCTGAATGTCTTTGGCGCCTCGCATCGCTGGCGTGTGACCCTCAATCCGACCGACACGCCCTTCTTCCGACGCTTCGTTCAGGAGCGCGGCGCCACGCGCGAGGACGAAGGCGTGCGCGAGGCGGCTTGCGACCCCGGCTCGGAAAGTCAGCTGCGCCTGAGCGCCGCAATCGGCCAGATGCGGGACT
>Ga0315906_10001603_pt1 | contig 33345 bp, 16 predicted proteins | sample LakEriMetagenome_4_FD_203526 | JGI IMG/M metagenome (GOLD analysis project Ga0315906, IMG submission 203526) | Freshwater fungal communities from buoy surface, Lake Erie, Ohio, United States - Buoy 2 MA122 | ecosystem: Environmental > Aquatic > Freshwater > Lake > Lake biofilm | place: USA... | reverse complement strand
ACACGAGGTAGGCGTTCACCGTCATGTCCTCGTAAACCGTGTTACACTGCTCCAGTCCTTCGAGCGTCACGTCCGCGGGTGTGTAGCGTTTCTGCGCGATCGCGGTGAGCGCCCGCGCATTCAGCCCAAGTACGGGCGCGACTTTTTCCGCGACCGCCGCATTGAATTCGCCGCCGCGCAGGGTCTGCAAGTCCGCGAGCGTCAAGCCCGCACGCTGCGCGACCGCCGCCTCGTCGAGCTTATGCCCGCGGATGGGTTTGCCGATGATGTCAGTGAAAGTGTCTTCGAGAGGAATGCTCATGTGCGGAGTAAACCTGAGTCGCGGGCCGGTTGTCCAGAGTGAGCGTTTCTTTGGCGCGTTACTTCGCCTTCGGTGCGGCAAGCTCCTTCCTCTGCGGAATTCGCAAATCCCCTCGGCGCCTCTGCGTTGAAGCATCCCGCGCAATTTCCATCCTCATCGTCCCGCCTCAGTGCGCGGAACTGCGATGCGAAACTTCGATGCCATTGCCCCGCTGAAACTCCAATTGCCCGCGGGGAAAAAATGAGCGCTAATGTCTGCATGGACACAGCGACAGCGACCACTGCGAATCCTGCTGCGGTAAAACGCACCAAGCTTCACGAACTGCTCCGGCAGCATTCGCCGCTCGTCATCGCGTATAGCGGTGGCGTGGACAGCGCATTCCTACTTGCTGAGGCACGCCGTGAACTCGGCGACCGCATGCTCGGAGTCATCGCGGACAGCCCGAGCTTGCCGCGTCAGTCGCTCGCTGAAGCGGTCGCGCTCGCGCGGGCGATCGGTGCGCCGATTGAAGTGGTGAAGACGCAGGAACTCGAAAATCCCGACTACGCCGCGAACCCGCCGAATCGCTGCTATTTTTGCAAAGCTGAACTCTTCCAGACGCTCGATGCGCTTGCGCGTTCGCGCGGATATCCGGCGATCGCGTATGGCGAAAATGCCGACGACATGCAGCACGAGCGTCCCGGTCGCGTCGCAGCAGCAGAATTCCATGTGCTCGCACCGCTGCGCGATGCCGGGCTCACGAAGGCGGAGATCCGTAGGCTTTCGCGCGACATCGGCCTGCCCACCGCGGATGCGCCTGCGCAGCCGTGCCTGAGTTCGCGCATCCCGTGGGGGACGCCGGTCACGACGGACGCGCTCGCGATGGTGGAGCGTGCAGAGGAGCACATCCGCGCCCTCGGCTTCCGTGTCTTCCGCGTGCGTCACGTCGTGAAGCACGCCACGCCGCCGAGTGCGCTCGTGCAGATCGCGCAAGGTGAACTTTTGCTCGCTGCGCCGGTGATCGAGGATATTGAGCGTGGCGTCCTCGGGGCGGGCTATGCGTCCGTGGAGATCGATCCCGGCGGGTATCGCGGGCCGTCGCTGTAGCGGAGTGGCCCGCGCGAAGTTCGTGGCGCGTCCTAACTGCGCCGCATCCAGCGTGCGAATTTTTCCGCAGCGGCAAAGCCGACTGTCGAATAGAGCAGCCGATAGCTGAAAGGCGCGGCGGGGCCTGCGAGATGGATGAGCCCATTCGCCTTGCGTTCGGCGTGATACGCGGCGGCACTGGCGAGATCGTGCTTTGCAAAGGTGCGCGCCATTTCAAAACACGCGCGACCGAGTTCGTGGCGGTGCGTTTCGGTGAGCAGATCTTTTTCGGTGAGGTGCGCGAGCAGCGTGTCGAAGAGCCCGGTGCGGATGCGGATGACGAGCAGCGGATCTTTCCTGCACAGCGTGCCTTCGCTCCAGATGCGATAGATCGCGCCGGGCGTCGGCGTGAATTGGAAACGCAGCCCGGCCACGAGCGCGCGGAGGTAGAGTTCGTGTTCCTGGCAGCACGGCTGGCCTTCTTTCCATCCGCCGATGCGCGTGAGCGCGTCGCGCCGCCAGAGGCAGCCGCCGGTCTGCGGGATGTGCCAGCGGATCCATTGCGTGAAAATGTCCGCGTCGGGGCTGCTCTCGCTCGCGGTGCGGCTCGATGAATCGGCCGTCCACGTCTCGATCCACACGGGGCTGTAGAGCACGTCGGCGTCGCGTCCGTCGTTCGCTTCACGGAGCTGTGTGCTCACCTTCGCGGGTTCGAGGCTGTCATCCGCGTCCAGATACTGCACCCAGTCGCCCGTGGCATTTTGCAGGACGAGATTGCGTGCGTGGTTTGCGCCGCTGCGTCCGCCTTCGATCACCTTCACACGTTCGCCGAAATTCTTTGCGATGCCGACCGAGCCGTCCGTCGAACCGTCGTCCACCACGATCACCTGGACATCCACATCGCGCTGATCGAGTGCGCTCTGGATGGCCTGCGCGATCCATCGCTCGGCGTTGTAGCACGGGATGCCGATCGTGATTTTCATTTCAGGATCGTGCGCCGCCAGACTTCGTAGAGCCAGAGTGAGTAGAAGGTGCGCCCGCCGTCCCAGCGTCCGGCGACGGTGTCCTCCCATGCGGCGGTGAGCAGCTTGCGGTCGAGCTGTTCGCAGACTGCGGAATTTGTGGCGAAGAGATCATCGCGCACGCGGTCGTGCAGCGGGCCGGCGAACCACTTTGCGAGCGGGACGGGGAAGCCGAGCTTCGGGCGGTTCATCGGCTCATTAAGTTTTCGTGCGAGGACTTTTCGCAGGATGAATTTCCCCGGCCCACCGGGCGGTAGCTTGAGCGAGGACGGGATGCGCGCGGCGACCTTTGCGACCTCGGTGTCGAGCAGCGGCGTACGCAGTTCGATGCTCGCGCCCATGCTCATCTTGTCGGCCTTTTGCAGCAGCGACTCGGCGAGCTGCCAGCGGATGTCGAAGCACAGCAGTTCGCTGAGGCGGTCGCGCTGCGGTCTGAAAATATCAAGCCCGAGAACTCCCATTGTGCCGTCCAACTCGCGGAGCTGTGCGAACGTGAGCCCGCGCGGATTCGTCACGTCGCCGGGGAATCCTTCCATGCGCAGCATGGCGATTTCTTCCGCGGGGGAACTGTTTGCGCGCCATTTCATCCGCTGCGAGCGCGACGGGCTTGCGAAGGAACCGCGCGGCAGCAGCCAGCGCCAGCGGCGCAACCGATCGGTGCGCTCCATCGTCGAGAGCATTCCTGCGTAGCGATGCTCGTAGCCGCCGAAAAGTTCGTCGCTGCCCTCGCCGCTGAGGAGCACCTTCACGTGGTTGCGCGCGAGTTGGCAGATTCGCAGCACGGCGAATGCGGCGGGATCGCCGACGGGTTCATCGAGATGCCATGCGATGCGCTCGATGTTGTCGGCGAGATCGCGGGCGGAAAGTTCGAGTTCGTGGTGCTTCGATCCGATTTCCTTTGCCGTGGCCGCCGCGCCCGCCTGCTCGGAATCGCCTGCACCGAAACCGACGGTGAATGTCTGCATCGCGCCGCCCTGCAATTCCTGCGCATACGCGGATACGACGCGCGAATCGAGCCCGCTGCTGAGCAGGACGCCGACTGGCACATCAGCGCGCAGGTGCATTTTTACGCTGTCTTTCAGAACGGCGTCGAGCGCGTCGGCGGCCTCGTCGGCATTCGTGAGATCGGGAGCTTGCGTGAGATCGTAGCGCCACTTGCCGATGGCAGTGGCGGCGTCTGGCGTGTCGAGCAGAACCCACAGGAATGAGCCTGGCTGGAGTTTTCTGATTTCCGCGAAGTGCGTCTGACCATCGGGATCGATCGGCGGCACCGAGAGCCAGGCTGCGTATTCCAGAAACGCGCCGGGCCGCAGATCGCGGTTCACCCACGGCAAGGCGAGCAGGCATTTCAGTTCGGAGGCGAAGGCGAAACGGCCGTTGCGTTTTGTCCAGTACAGCGGCTTCTGCCCGAAGTGATCGCGCGCGAGCAGCAGCGTGCGTTTGCGTGTGTCGAGGATGCAGAATGCAAACATCCCGCGCAGCCGCTTCGTCATTTCGCTGCCTAGCTCCTCATAAAGATGCACGAGCACCTCGGTGTCCGAGTGTGTGCGGAAGACGTGGCCTTTCGTTTCGAGTTCGGCGCGCAGTTCGGGGTAGTTGTAGATCTCGCCGTTGAAGACGACGGCGACGGTGTGGTCTTCGTTCCATATCGGCTGCGTGCCGCCTTCGAGATCAATGATCGAGAGCCGCCGCATTCCGATCGCGAGGCCGTCGGATTTTGAAACGTGCGCGCCTTCGCCGTCCGGGCCGCGGTGGACGATGCGCGCGAGCATCCGCCCGAGCGCGCCGCCGGGGTCGAGCTCTGAACGATCAATGATGCCTGCGATGCCGCACATGGGAGTGGTGAAAAGGTTGGGCTGTTTTAGCGAAGTGCGTGCCAGTGCTCACGTCGCAAGCGCCGTGTGGTCGGCGTAGCGGTGAGGCGCCCCATGCGCGGCCCGAGCGCGATTGCGCGGCAGCGTTTCCGCGGGTGGGTGCCGGTATGCGCAGGCTCCCGGCAGCCCGATGCCAAAGACTGGATCATCGCGACTCTTCCGCGAGCAGCACGGGGCGCAGGCGCTTCATTCCTTCGCCGTAAAAGCGATCTCGCACCGCACCGACGTAGTGGCGCGCGATGCACTCCTCGGCGACGTTTTTATTCAGCGAGACCTCGTAAGTCTTCGGCAGCAGGCCGCCCTTGCCGTGCCGCGATGCGCAGAGCGCGAAGAGTGTCTGCTCCACGCGCCGCAGATGGCCTTTCAAAATGCTCGTCTCGCCGAGCACGCGGTCGCAGAACTCGAAATCAATCGCCTCCTTTGTGATGAGGCCGATGCCGCTGTTCACGCGCGGCCAGAGTTTCACACCGAGGTCTTCGAGCGCGTCCTTTTCCGAGAGGAGGCTGCCTTCGGCGATGTCCTCGTTGAACCAGCATTCCTTTGCGCCGTTGCCGACCCAGTCCATGATTTCTCGCGGGTGGTTGAAGAAGAGCACGTCGCTGTCGAGCATGATGAAGCGCGGAGCCTCGCAGTAGTACGGCATGTCGAAAATCTTCAGTGCGCGCGGGTGCATGCCGCGGTACTCGTAGGCGAATGGGAAAGGCTTCAGCACGGTATCGAGAGTGGCATCCGCCTGTGCGCGCGGGATGATGCGCGCGGTCTTGAACATGTTCGTCAGCTCGCGGCGGACTTCCTCGGTGAGCGTGCCGTCGTCGTGGATGACGATGGTCCACGTTTGCTCGGTGTGATGGAAAAAGCTGGCGAGCATCCACGCGCAGAGCTGCCAGTCCTTCTCGCCAGTGAGGATGTGGATCGGCACGGACATCGGTGCGTCGGTCCAAAACGGCCAGATCCATTTCTGGATCAGCGGTCTGACTTTGTGGTCGTGGTAACTGGCGCTCCATCCGCGTTTCGCGTCGCGTTTGAGCAGCCGCCACAGGCGTCCCGGTGAGATCATGTACGTTTATGACGCTCCAAACCGATGAGCCTTGCAAGCGCGGCTTTCCCGGCCGTTTTGATCCGCGACAGATGGTGGCCAAGTTGTCGCATTCCTTCGCAAGAGTCACTGGCGGCGGTCCGCGTCATTCCCGGATCCGTGCGATGATGCGGGGCTTCATCCAATGCTTTTTTCGTAGTGGGTGACGCAATGTTCGACGACCCGTGCCCAGGAAAAGTGCCGCGCGAAAGTGATGCACGCTTCGGGGGCGAAACGGATCGCACCAGTCAGGAATCGGAGTAGCTCGGCGGCGATGGATTCTGCGGTGACGGTATCGATCAAGATGCCGCTCACGTTATCCTCGACCGCTTCGGCGGCACCGCCGATCCGGGCGGCCAGCACCGGGCAGCCACAGGCATTTGCTTCGAGATAGACGAGGCCGAACCCTTCGTAAGCGAACGGTGTCTCGGAAGTCGGGAGGATGAACAGTTCGCTGTCGAGCAGGTGTTCATGAAGTTTTTGCCTGTCGAGAAAACCTGTGAAGGTGACCCGGCTGCCGAGGTTGAGTTCCGCGGTGAGGCGCTCGTATTCCGCACGGAGATGTCCGTCGCCGATCACCGTGTAGTGGAACTCGTGCTCGCCTTGGAGTTGCGCGAGGGCGCGGAGGACGAGGTCCACATTTTTGTGCGGCTCGGCGAGGCGGCACACGGTCACGAGCCGCGTCACTCCTGCCCGCCGCGGCGGACGAGGGAGTGCGAAGTATTCCTCCGAGACACCGACCATCGCGGCGGAGGTCTTGCCGCAGCATGAGGGGTTCTTTTCGCAAAAGCGCTTTTCCGTATAGCGGCTGTTGGTGAAAATGTGCGCGGCCCGGGGCAGGGCACGCTGGACGAGCGCACTCGTCAACCGGTCGCCGATCCAGCAGTCGAGCCGGGCGCCAAACCCCAGTCGCGGGGCAAAGTCGAAACGCTCGACGGGGAAATACGGAAGGAGAAAATCGTTCCCGTGAACGGTGACGAATGTCCGGGGATTTTCCAGCGCCAGCCAGGAATAGGCAGCGTTCATCGCGTGCCACACATCGAACGATTGATCCCGTAAAATCCCGCGATCGGTGCGCCGGCGAAGCTGAAGCACCGGCTCGACGTGAAACGGTGTGTCCTTCATTTCGCCCCCGTCATGCGCACGGGTGAAAACGGTGACGTCATGCCCGTGACAGCCGAGCTCTCTTGCGAACTCGTAACTGTAGGTTTGGATGCCGCCTCTCTCAGGTGGGAATTCAGGCGAAACGATCGCGATTTTCATGGCCGCGGATTGTTTGGGATTTCTGAACACGCAGCGGCCCGGTTCCCGTCAGCCGAGTGTTTTTGAAGGCTGTTGAGGAAGCCGCCCTTGACCAGACGGCGTATGCCTTCCCGATACATCAGGTGCCGAATAGGCCCTGTGTAATGGCGTGAGGGCGCGCCGGGTGCCGGGGTGTCAAGGCGCACGTCATACTCAGGCGGCAACATCGTGAAACCAAACCGTGCTGAACAGAGTGCGATGAGGGTCTGTTCGATCTGATGCGAGTGGCTCAGGATGCCCGGCAGCGCCAAAAATTCCTCGACCCAGTCGAAATCAATCGAGCCGCGGTGGATCAGCCCGAGTCCTGAGTTGATCAGCGGGGGAAGCTCAAAATCGAGGAGAGTCTGCAAGACGTCCTGTTCGATCGTGTAGCCATGCCCCCAATCCTTGTTCAGGCTGTTGTGGCGCACGCTGGGATCACGGATCAGCGTGAGCAGTGCACTGGGATGGGCGAAGAAAAGAATGTCACTGTCGAGCAGGCACATCCTGTCCGCTTTCAGAAAGGCGGCGAAGTCGAAGACCTTCAGCGCCAGAGCATGGTTCGTACGAAAAGACTGACAACGCGGATACCTCGCGAGCAGCGGCCCGATGTGGCGATCCGCCTCAGCGCGGCGGATGAGGCGGGCGTTTGGAAAGATTCTGCGGAGATGGCCGCACGCGGTTTCTCCGAGCGATCCATCATCGTGGATGCAGAGCGCGAAGCGGCTGCGGGAATAATGGTAGAATGTTCTCAACGCCCAGAGAAGGTTGATCCAGTCTTCCGCAGATGTGAGCACATGGATCTCGCAACTGTTGTCGTCGGTTTCGAGAAATGGCGTTGTGCCGAGAATCTGGGGCCGTACGAAATCGCGATAGTATGCGGTGCGCCAGCCATGACGAAGCTTGGTGCGGAGGAGGTAGAGCACGCGACCCGGTGTGACGCGGTGGGCTGTCAGCTCGTCGTACAGGACTCGCGCGGGGATGCTCAGGCGATTAAGCACGTTCATTTCTCTGCGGCGGCAGCACGGGCGGTTGCAATATGGCGGCGGCCTCCACTTGGCGTTTGGGATCGCGGTGCAGGAACGGCCGGAGTCTGCCGGGTGAGATCATTGCGCGGTGGTCATGTTGCTATCTTTGCCAGAGCCGCCCGGTGCATGAGTGGAGAAGGCGCTTCCACACGTCCGCCACGAACAGCCAGTCTGGACTGGCTGCGAGCGCACGGAGAAATCCGGGCTTTGCTTTCTGGCTGAGCTGGTAGGTGTCGTAACTCAGGCGTGCCCGGAGCGTGAAACGCTTCCACATACCGATGGGTGCGCACGCGTCGAGGTGTTGGCGGACGATGGCGCGGATTTCGTCATTGGCCTTCTCCCTGGCGCAGGATTTTTGCGCCGCATGAATGCGGAAGCGCGCAAGCACCTCGGGGATGTGGGCGATGCGCGCGCCGGCAATGAGGCATCGCACCCAAAAATCGTAGTCGAAAGCGAGGTTCCAGCGCGTGTCGAAGCCGTTCACTTTTTCCCAGAGGCTGCGGCGGAAAAAAACCTCCGGCTGCACCCACTGCCGGTTCCCCCACCAGACGTTGTAGATGTCGAGCATCTCGGTCAGCGAGCCGATGCGACCGCTGTGGGTGCCGGTGGGGTTGCCGTCGCGGTCGATCCACTCGATGCGTCCATAGACGAGATCGATGCCGGGATTTTCCCGGAAGAATGTGATGACGCGCTTCGCGGCGCCGGGTGCGAGCAGGTCGTCGCCATTGATGAAGCCGATGATGTCGCCGCCCATCATGCGAAAGGCGCGGTTGATCGCATCGGTCTGCCCGGCGTCCGGTTCGCTGTGCACGGTGTCGCCTTCGCGTGCGAAGGAGCGCGCGATTTCCACGGTTCTGTCTTTCGATGCGCCGTCCTGGAGCCACCAGCGCAAATGCGGCCCCTGCGCGTTGAGGGATTCCAGCGTCGGGGCGAGAAATTCCTCCGCGTTGAACACGGGTAGCGCGAGGACCAGTTGATGTCCGGTGCCCATGTTGCGCTCGGCGTTATCGTCGGGTACGGGCTTCGTCATGATGGGTCAGCGTGCAGACTTCCCTGAGAGTCGCGCACGGACGGCGGCAATGTCCTTAGAGGCGATCAGATTCACGTTTGGAAAATCCTCGCACAGTGGAAAAGGCTGCACCTCCTCTGCTCGGTCGCTGACTGTGTAGAGGCCGTAGCCTAGGCGCTCGAGCGTCCGATACAGGGTGCTGCAGGAAGTTCCGGCGAGCTTGGCCGCTTCCTCGGTGAATTCGACGAGCAGCAGCGGGGCATCGCTCCGGGAAAGAAACTCCTGCGCTCCGAGAAGCACCTGGTTTTCCCAGCCCTCGACATCGATCTTCACCGCGCAATTCAGGCTGGCAAGTCCGTGTTCGCGTGCAAATCGGTCGAAGGTCATTGTCGCGACCGTTTCCGAGCCGGTGGTTTCGCCCATGTAAGGGGTGCCAAGCGAGTTCCAGGCGTCAAATCCGCCGTTGGCAAGGGTTAGTTGTGCCTGTGCGTTTTCGTGTGAAAGCGCCACGCGGTGGCAGGTGACATTGCGGAGCCGGTTTAGCTTCACGTTCTCCATGAGACGCTCAAAAGTCTTCGAGCATGGTTCAAAGGCGTGGACATGGCCGCGCGGGCCGACGATGTGCGCTGCGACGAGCGCGTAAAGGCCGATGTTTGCGCCGATATCGAGGAACGTGTCACCGGGGCGGAGGAATCCCTCGAAAAAGCCCCGTGTCTCCGCTTCGAATCCGCCGAAATACAGCATCTCGCAGAGCCGGCTGTCACCGTAGAGATTCATCCGCACGCCGGGCGCGACGCTGCTGACGACTGAGTCCGGTGTGTTGCGGATTTTTTCCCAGCGAGCGGAGTGGCGGGTGAACCAGCGATTGTGAAAACCAACTCGGATACGCTGAGGCACACAAGCCTCGTAGGTGCGGATCGCGAGGCGGCGTAGGGTGGTAGATAGATTGTGTGGTTTCATCAGGAGGAGATGGCGGCACTTGGCTCCAAGGCTTCGACTTTCCAATCAATGGCCGGGCAGACGACACCGGGCCAGTTTTCCGGGTAATGCGACGCCTGGTTGCCGATGCCGGAGACGGTGAAGGAGAGGCACTCGCGCTCGGGGATCAGCCAGCGCACCCCCGGGATGCCGCAGCCAACGGCCATCACGTAGGTGCGGAGATTGAGCAGGCGCGCGGGGATCGTGCACTTTGTCCGGTAGTGGCCGGGGAGTTGTGATTCCGGCTGGTAGAGGTGATCCGTCGCTGCAAATGCCAGTTCGCCCTCCTGGGTTCGTAGCACCATGTGAAAGCGATTGCCTTGGATGCGCCGCTTCACATGGTAGTGAATCTCGATGCCGATTGGTTCGTCGGCGGCGAAGACCTCGAGTGTGTCGCCGTCATTGCCGACGAGCCTCACGCGCTCAAGTGCGATCTCGTCATTGCCAGGCGCATCGCCGTCTTTCCATGAGACATCACTGAGGCCCGTGGTCTCGCTTGGCGTCGTCACGGAGAGATATTCCCGGATGATCTCGTCGGGCTTCCCCTGGCGTGTGAGGCGGCCGTCGTGGATCAAAATCGCCTCGTCGCACAGCGAGCGTACGGCACCCATGTTGTGGCTGACGAAAAAGACCGTCCGTCCCTGCTGCGAAGCGACTTCGCCCATCTTGCCGAGGCATTTTTTCTGGAAGCCCGCGTCGCCGACGGCGAGCACCTCGTCAATGAACAGAATCTCCGGCTCCAGGTGCGCGGCGACGGCAAAGGCAAGGCGGACGAACATGCCGCTCGAGTAGTGCTTCACCGGGGTGTCAATGAACTGCTCGATCTCAGCGAACGCGACAATCTCGTCGAACTTCGCGCTGATTTCCCAGCGCTTCATCCCGAGGATCGTTCCGTTGAGGAACACGTTTTCGCGGCCTGTGAGGTCAGGGTGAAAGCCGGTGCCGACTTCGAGCAGCGAGGCGAGGCGTCCGCGGAGGATGGCGCGCCCGCTCGTCGGCTCGGTGATGCGCGAGAGGATTTTCAGCAGCGTGCTTTTTCCCGCGCCGTTGCGCCCGACGATGCCGATGATTTCGCCTGCCTTTGCGGAGAAACTGATGTCGCGGATTGCCCAGAATGTGTCCGGCTGTGGGCCTTGGCGTCCGGGCGGTGCGGTCGGCGTTTTTTTCTGCTGCGTGCCGGTGCTGCGGCGAAAGCGCGAGGTGATGCGCTCCAGCGTATCGCGCACGGTGGTCGCGCCGATGCTGCCGAGGCGATACAGTTTCGAGAGTGATTCTACTTCGACGCGCGGTTTCATGATGCGGGAGCCATTTGTTTCACGGTGCTGAGAGTGGTGATGGAATCAGGCACTGTCGGTCACCGTCCTTTCCGCGCGGCCGAATGCCACGATTCCGAGGAAGAGGATGATCACGCTCGCGATGGCCGAGACGCCGAGCATCGCGCCTTGCCATGTGCCGCGTCCGAGCAGCGAATAGCGGAAGCCCTCGACGACCGGCGCCATGGGATTCATCCACGCGATCCACGCCCAGTTTCCGTCGCCACCGGTGAGCTTCGAGAGCGGATAGATCACCGGCGTCGCAAACATCCAGAGCTGCACGAGGATCGGCGTGAGGTGGGAGAGGTCGCGATATTTTGCCGTCGAGGAGGAAATGAGAAGGCTCAACCCGAGGCTGAGCGCCGCGGTGATCAGCAGCAGCGGAAGCGAGAGCAGAATCGCCGGGCCGAAATAGACCGCGTCGCCGCGCAGCCCGAACCACGCCGCGAACGCGAAGAAGACCACGAACTGCAGTCCGAGCGCGAAGAGATTCGAGATGACGGATGAAACCGGCACGATGAGGCGCGGAAAATACACCTTGCCGAAAAGGTGCGCGTTGGTCGTGAACGTGGCTGCGCCGGTGGTCACATTCTGTGCGAAGTATCCCCACGGCAGCAGCGCGCAGAGGTAGAAGAGCAGGGGAGGAATCCCGTCCGTCGCGATGCCGGCGACCTTGTTGAAGACGATCGTGAAAACGAGTGTGTTCAGGAGCGGCTGCACAATGAACCACAGCGGGCCGAGCACGGTCTGTTTGTACTTCGCGAGAAAATCACGCCGGACGAGCACGAAAAGCAGGTCGCGGTATTCCCAAAATTCGCGCCAGTCCACGCGCAGCCAGCCGGTGCGGGCTTCGATGTGGATCTCGTAGTCCGGCGGCGCGGGCTTCGCGGGTGGGCTGGTTTGCGACTCTGGAATCACCATGGATTATACGTTCCAGTTCCAGCACGCTACCCGCCATCCGTCGCCTTCGCTCGCCACTGCGCCGGCGTAGCCGCGTGCGGGGCAGAGGTTTCGCACGCCGAAGCGATCCGTGCGGGTGTTTGTCCCGAGGCCGCAGCCCTCGGCTTTCACGCAGGCTTCCTTGCGCGTCCAGAGATCGAAAAATTTCTCCACGCGTTCGTGGGGCGGCGCAATGCGGAGATCCCACACCTCCGCGGGCTCGAAGTAATGTTCGACGATGGGATCGATCTCGATTTCACGCTGCACGCGCTCGATGTCCACGCCGACTTCACGCCCGCGCGTGACGGCGATGAGCGCGAGGTCGCCGGAGTGGCTGAGATTGAAACGGAGATCGGTGAATGTCTGGACGAGCGACGGCTTGCCCATCGGCCCGGTGCGGAATTCCAGCGACTCCGGATCCGCCGAGAGGTAGAGCCCGAGGACCATCCGCAGCGCGCCGTGTGCCGCGATGAAACGCTCGCGATCGCGGACAAGTGCGAAGCGGCCCGCGCGAAGAAGTTCCTCGCGCGAGAGCACGGCCTCCGTGCCCGAGAGGCGCACGGGATCATCGAGCGTGGCGCGCCAGAGGTGGATTTCCTCGGGTGCCAGAAGTGGGCGGACGGGGCCTGCGGGCCAGTTAAGCGGTGGCTGGAGCATGGTGGAGATTGGATGTGGCGAGGGTGAGGAGTTCGCGAAGCTTTGCGGCGGTGATGGCTGCGTTTTCACGGATGTAGGAGAGGTGAGTGCCAGGCAGGACATGCACTTCCAACTCGCCGCGATGCACATTCTCCCATCCCAAATTGGGGGGCGTGCCGTGCGAGGTCTCATCGATGAGCAGGGTAATCCGGCCCGTGTAGGCACCGAGCTTGTGGCCCATGAGCATGCGCGGGTATTGCGCCAGCAGCTTGTGCGATTCGAGCGGCGCCGTTTGTTCGCCTGCCGTCTTGGCATTCCAGAAGCGCTTGCGGTTCAAGCGCGTCCACAGATACCGGATTTTTCCACCAAGGGGCAATTTTGCGAGCTGCTGCATGTGTGCCTTGAAAGGCTGCACGATTCGCGCCTGCCAAAAGTCTCTACGATTTTCTGCGCGTTCCCACACGTGCAGGCGCCGCAGGGCTGCTCTGCTTGGGGGCTCTGTACCGAGCAGCGCGAGCAGTGCGACCTTTTCTCCCATCGCCTCCAGAACCCGCGCGATCTCGTAAGCCGCCACACCGCCCACGCATTCGCCGCCGATGAGGTAAGGCCCGTGCGGCTGGACCGTGCGGATTTCCGCCACGTAATCAGCCACCATCTGGGCCAGCGTATGGTGTGGTGTGGCGACACCGTCCGATCCGCGCGCCTTCAGCCCGTAAAACGGCTGATCGGCACCGACATGGCGCGCCAGCACGCCGTAAACGAGGAACTCCAGTTCCGCCCCCCACCCGCCGGGGACGAGGAAGAACGGACGTTGGTCTGGATTGCCCTTCTGGATGGCGAGCAAACTCTGGAACTGCCGGGTGGCTGGTGCGGGTGCGGTCTGGGCGGTGATGTATTCCGCGACGCTGGCGACGGTGGGCGTGCTGAATAGGCGATGGATCGGCAGGTCGGTCTGGAAGGTTTCCCGGATTCGGCTGATGAGCTGAATCGCAACCAGCGAGTGGCCGCCAAGCTCGAAGAAATCGTCGCTGATGCCGATGGGGCGGCGATTCAGCACTTCCTCCCAGATCTCGATGAGCTTGGCTTGCAGCGAGAATTGCGGCGGGACGTAAGCCCGTGTCCGCGCCACTTGGGTCGTGCGTTCAGCGATGACGCGCCGATCGAGTTTGCCGTTCGGAGTGAGGGGCAAGGCATCGAACCAGACAAAGGCGGACGGGATCATGCAGACCGGCAATCTGCTGGCGAGAAACTCGCGGATCGCCGCACTTTCGGCGCGTTGATTCGAGCGCGGAACCAGACAGCCGATGAGCACGGATTCGTCGTCGCCATGCTTGTCTGCGAGGATGGCGCATTGCAGGACAGCCGGGTGTTGCTGCAGGGCCGCTTCGATTTCACCGGGCTCGATCCGGAAGCCGCGGAGCTTCACTTGCGAATCCGCGCGGCTGCGGAACTCGATCGCTCCATCAGCGCGGCGGCATGCGAGGTCGCCCGACTTGTACAGGCGCCCGAACGGCGTGTCCGGGAAGCGGGCTGCGGTGAGGGCGGGATCGCCGAGGTAACCCGACGCAACGCCGGGGCCGCCGATGTGGATTTCTCCCGTCACGCCGATGGGCACGGGTTGCATGTGGGAATCGAGAATGTGGACCGTCGTGTTCGCGATCGGCCTGCCGATTGGGACCGTGACAGCATCACTCGCGACTTCCCGGACGAGGTGCCACGTTGCGAAGGTGGTCGTTTCCGTCGGTCCGTAAACGTGGACGAGGCGGCGGGGCGCGCCTTCCTGAAGAACCCGGCGGACGCATGCGGCGTTGCACGCCTCGCCTCCAAAAAGCAGATGGGTGAGCGGACGGAAGGCCGCCGGCGCCTGTCTGGCGATCTGGTTGAAGAGAGCGGTGGTAAGGAAGAGCGTCGTGACTCCGTGGGTGGTGATGAATGCAGCGAGGGCACCTGTGGAAAGGAGGACTTCCCGCGGCAGGACGGTCAACGTCGCGCCGTTCAGCAGCGCCCCCCAAATCTCGAAGGTCGCCGCATCGAAACAGACGTTCGACGCGAAGGCGACGACGTCGCCCTTTCCCACCGGCGCGTAGTCGTTGTTGATGACGAGACGGGTGATGCCGCGGTGTGGGATGATCACACCCTTCGGAGTGCCGGTGGATCCCGACGTGAAGAGCACATAGGCCGGGCCGTCGGGCCGGCCCGCGGGTGCGACAGCATCCGCGGACACCGAGGCGTCCGGTTCCGAATCGAGGATTAACGCACATGCGGCCTTCATCGTTTCGAGACGCGCGGCGGGTTCCTCCGCGTCGAGCGGCACGTAGGCGCCGCCGGCTTTTGCGATTCCGAGCACCTTGACGACGAAAGCCGGCGAGCGTTCGGCGCGGAGCCCGACGAAATCGCCCTCCCGGATTCCGTGCGATTGGAGATGGCGCGCCACGCGATTGGAGAGCGCGTCGAGTTCGCGGTACGTCAGGCGGGTGCCGTCATCGATCATCGCGATGGCCTCCGGGGTCTGCGCGGCGCATTCCGCGAAACGCGCGGCGATCGTCTGGTGCGCCGGGTAGGGGCGCTCCGAGCCGCTCCATTCGGTGAGGATGCGGCTCCGCTGCGCGGCGCCGAGGATCGGCAGGCGTGAGAGCGGGGTGGACGGGTCGGCGACGATTCCTTCCAGCATCAATTGGAGGCTTTCGAGCATCTGGTCCACCGTGGCGGCCTCGAACAGATCCGTCGCATACTCGATCGTCGCGCGCATTCCACCCGGCGTCTCCTCGACGCAGATCGTGAGGTCGAACTTTGCCGTGGTGACCGGGATCGGGAGGGGAACCACCGTGGCGCCTGGAAATGACGGCGTCGTGTTTCCCGCGGGCAGCAGGACAAAGGCGATCTGGAAGACAGGGTGGTGACTGGCGTCGCGCCCCGGCTGGAGTTCCTCGACGATCTTCTCAAAGGGCACGTCCTGGTGCTGGAAGGCGTCCAGGACCGTCGAGCGGACACGCCGGAGCAGTCCGCGGAAATCCGGATCGCCTGACAGGTTGCTCCGCAGCGCGAGCGTGTTCAGGAAGTAGCCGATGAGCTCCTCCGTTTCCACATTGGGGCGCTGCGCGATCGGCGAGCCGATGCAGATGTCCGTCTCGCCGCTGTAGCGGGCGAGCAGCGCCTTGCAGGCTGCGAGGGTGAGGACGAAAAGCGTCACGCCTTCCGAGCGCGCGACCTCGCGCAAGCCGGCGGAGAGCCCGGCGGAGAGCTCCCGCGCGCGCAACGCGCCGCGCAGGCTCTGCCGGGCCGGGCGGGGACGATCCGCGGGGATTGGGAGCGGAGACGGCAGGTCGCGGAGCTGCTCGCGCCAGAAAGCGAGATGCGAGGCGGTCGCCGCGTTCGCGAGCATCTCGCGCTGCCAGGATGAGTAGTCAGCGTATTGGATCCGGAGCGCCGGGAGTGGAGACGGCTCATTTGCCTGGAATGCGCGATAGAGCGTCGTCAGTTCGCGCATGAAGATTTCCTGAGACCACATGTCGGTGACGATGTGGTGGAAGCCGAAGACCAGAACGTGCTCCCGCTCCCCAAGCTCCACGAGGGAGACCCGAAGCAGCGGCCCCTTCGCAAGGTCAAACGGCGTGGAAGTCTCCCGTTCCAGCCACTGCGCGAGCCCGCCTTCGCGCTCGTCGCGCGGGAGCGCGGAGAGACTCACGACATTCACGCGCACGCGCATTTCGGGGAGGATGACCTGGGCCGGCCTGTCATCCACGACCCGGAACGTCGTGCGCAGCGATTCGTGGCGCGCGATGATCTCGTTCACCGCGCGTTCCAAAGTCCGGTGGTCGAGCGGGCCGTTGACGCGGAATATGGCCGGCACGTTGTACACCGGGCTTGCGGGGTCGAGTTGCGACAGGAACCAAAGCCGCGATTGCGCAGAAGAGGCGGGGAAGACGAAAGCATCGATCTGCCGCGGCTCGTCCGCGGATTCGTGGCTGGTGTCGTGGGCGACGGCGGGCATCGAAAATAAATGGCTCAATTCATTGGCGCTTACATTGCTGCAAGTCTCTCAGCGTTGCACTCTCTGCTTCTCGCGGGCGAGGGGTTTGATGGCACGCTGCTCGGGTGCCGTGCCCAGCGTCTGCCCGTTCCCGGACGTGGCGGGGCCACCAGGCTTCCCGCCGGCACCCAGGCTGGTGAGGTAGATGGCGAGCGTCTCGATGGTCGCATGCTGGAAGAGGGCGGCGATGGGGAACTCGCAACCGGTGAGGGCCCGGAGTTTCGTATGCGCTCGCATCAGGAGCAGGGATTGTCCGCCGAGGTCGAAGAAGCTGTCGTGAATGCCGATCTCCGTGACGTGCAGCAGTTCCCTCCAGATGGCGCAGATCTGTTTCTCCAGATCGGTCCGCGGCGCTGCGATTGCGGTCGCGGCGTGCAAAGCGGCCGGGTCCGGGGCGGGTAATGCGAGACGGTTGATCTTTCCATTTGCGAGGAGTGGAAGCTTGTTTAGTACCAACACGGCGGCTGGCACCATGTATCCGGGAAGCGATTGCGCGATGTGCGTTCGCAGGTCGGATTCGAGCAGGGTTGTTGGCGGCCTGGACGCGTGCGGTGTGTTGGCGTGGCGATTGGCGTCTTGGGCGACGGGTTGGATGGGAAATGCCGGGAGTTCGGCCGAGGCGGCGGGGAGGAACACCACATCGCAAAACCCGGTCGCACCTGTGTCGGCCCAGCGGATGTGTGCACGGTAGCCGAATTCCTCTCCCAGCGCCCAGAGGTCCTCAGGGTCGATTCCTTCCGGCGGCTTTTCCAGGAGTTGCTTCAATTCCGCCACCGAATCCGACGACGACGCAGTCCGGAGGCGTTCGTGGATTTCGAGTTCCCCGCGCAGCCTGGAATTGGGAACCCTGCTTAACGCCAGATGTCCCGGCTTTGCTTCGAGCCGTTGACGGAGGGTGGCCAGCGTAAGGTGTTGCCCGCTCCAATCCAACCAGTCCGTGAACTCGCGCGCTTTTTGCGACGACGGCCCGACGTGGAAGATGATGTCGTAATGATATTGAGTGGGCTCGTTCTGGATCCGCCCGCGGCGGAGGAGGACTTCGACGTGGGAAATCCCGGGAATGCCCCGTGCCCACGCCTCGATGAAGGCTGGATCGACGGCGAGTTCGGTTTCCAATTGGAGGCGATGCCGGAGTGTCTGCCGGGCCTGCTCGACCGATGTGTCCGGCGAAAGCCGGCGCAGGAGATCGGACGCGTGAAAGGTCTCCAGCAGGGCGAGGCTCTGCATGTCGCCGAGGTAAATGGAGCCACCGGGCGCGAGCAGTCGTGCGGCGGTTTCGATGACCCGGAAGAGGTATTCGACGTCCGGAAAGTATTGCGCGACGCCGTTGATCACCACCGTGTCGAACGTCTTCTCCGGCAACCCGGAGAAGTCGTCGGCCGGACGGTGGAGCAGGGTCACGTTACCGGGAATCGCGGGCTTCTGATTGCGAAGCGCCTCGATGGCGGCGATCGAGATATCCGCAGCCCAGTAGGCCTCGCACGATGGTGCAAGCTGCGCGAGAATCTGGCCGGTGCCGCATCCGATTTCAAAGATGCGGCGAGGCTTGCAGGCGGCGATGCGACGCACGGTGCAGTCGATCCACTCCCGGTTCGCGGCATCACTGTCCTCACGACCGGTCCAGGCGACCACGACGGCGTCAAGGTTCTGTGTCTTTTGTCCGCCGGTTTCGGCGAGGGCGAGCGTGTAAAGATCGTCCCACTGCGTCTGCCAGCCGGCCGTCGCCTTGTCGCTGTGTTGCGAAGATGCACCCGCCTGCGCCGCCTCCTTCGGGCACACGTAGGCCACCAGGCGCTTCTCGCCCGGCGCATCCTCGCGCGCGATGACGACGGCGTCGCGAACGCCGGGATGCCGCTTTAGCGTCGCTTCGATTTCGCCCAACTCGATCCGGAAGCCGCGAATCTTCACCTGATGATCCATCCGCCCGAGGAACTCGATGCTGCCGTCCGGCAGGTAGCGGCAAAGATCCCCGGTCTTGTAGAGCCGCGCAGCGGGGTCGCCAGAAAACGGATCGGCGATGAATTTTTCCGCCGTCAGCTCGGGCCGTCGGTGGTAGCCGTGTCCGATTTGGACGCCGCCGAGGTGCAGTTCGCCGGGCACACCGAGCGGGAGAGGCTGCATATTCCGGTCCAGGATGTAGCACTGCGTATTGGCGACCGGGCACCCTATGGGGACCACGCTCGATGTGTCTCCGCGTTTGCAGGTCCAGTGAGTGACGTCCACGGCGGCTTCGGTGGGCCCGTAGAGGTTGTGGAGACTGCACGGGAGCGTCGCGAAGAAGGCTTCCTGCAGTTCGTGGGGAAGCGCTTCACCGCTGCAGATGACGTGACGCAGGCTCTCGCAGCGAGGGACGCCGGGCTGATCGAGGAAGACCCGGAGCATGGGCGGGACAAAATGCAGGACGGTAATCCGCCGCTCTTGGATGAGCCGGACCAAGTACTCGGGATCGAGATGCCCGCCCGGTTCCGCGACGACCAAGCGCGCGCCGGTGAGGAGCGGCCAGAAGAACTCCCAAACGGACACGTCGAAGCTGAACGGTGTCTTCTGCAGGACCGCATCCGCGGAGGAGAGCTGATACTGATCTTGCATCCAGAGCAGGCGGTTGACGATGCCCCGGTGATGGTTGAGCGCGCCTTTGGGCCGCCCCGTGGAGCCCGACGTGTAAATCATGTATGCCAGATCCGCGGCTGTCGCGGTGTCCGCGGGCGCGTCCGCGTTTTCCCCGGAGATGCTCTGCCATTCCGAATCCAGACAGATCACCGTGGCATGGTGAGGCGGGAGTGTGCCGGTGAGACTCTGCTGCGTCAGCAGGACCGGGACGGCGGAGTCCTCCAGCATGAAGGCGAGGCGTTCGCGCGGATACTCCGGATCGAGTGGCACGTAGGCACCGCCGGCTTTCAGGATGCCGAGGAGGCCGATCACCATTTCCAGCGAGCGAAGGGCGCTGATCCCGACGAGCACATTCGGTCCCACCCCGAGCGAACGCAGCCGGTTCGCGAGTTGGTTGGCGCGTTGGTCCAGCTCGCGATAAGTCAGGCGCGAGCCGGCGAATTCCACCGCCACCGCAGCGGGAGTGCGGGATGCCTGCTCGGCCAGCAATGACGTCAGCGTCCTATCCGTGGGGTAGGGGACTGCGGTGCCGTTCCAGCCGGTGAGGATGTGGCGCCTCGTCTCCCCGTCGAGGAGGGGGAGGGAATCGACTCGCGTCTCCATGGCCGCGACGGCGCCCGCGACGAGGGTCTCGAATTCCGCGAGGCGGCGAAGAATCGTTTCGCGGCGGTGGATGTCCGTGTTGAATTCGCATTCGACCACGAGGGAGCTCTCGCTCTGCACGAGATTGAAGAAGATGTCGAAATTGACGTGCCGCTTCGGGTTGTTCTCCGCCGTGAACGTCAGGCCGTCGAACTTGAGAAGGTCGAAGCCGGATTTGTCGATGTTGAACATCGCGGAAATGAGCGGTGGGCGGCCCATATCCCGGGGCAGCTTGAGTTTCTGGACGAGTGTTCCGTAGGTGTAGTCTTGGTGATCGTACGCATCGAGGACCGTGCGCTTCACCTCGCGGGCGAACGCGTCGAACGGCGTCTCCGCGGAGAGTTTCACGCGCACCGGCAGGAAGTTCAGGCAATGGCCGACGAGGTCATTGCAGCCGAATCGGGGCTGGCCGGCGGCGGAGATTCCGATGACCATGTCCTGCTGCCCGCCCAGTCGGTGCAGGAATGCGGCGAACGCGGCAAACAGCGTGGAAAACAGGGTGCCGCCGAGCCGGGGCGCGGCCTTCTTCAAGTTTCCGAACAGCGCCGGATCCATCTCCCGGCTCACCATGTCCCCGGCGTAGGTCCGGACAGCGGGACGGGGCGCGTCCGCCGGGAGATCGACGGTTGGCGCGCCGTCGGCGTACTGCGCCAGCCAGTAGTTCTCGGCGGCGGTGTATTCGGGCGCCGATCGCATCCGCTCCTCCTGGCGGGCGTAGTCGGCGAAAGAGACGGGCGGCGGCAACATCGGGACGCGGCCGGCTGCGAGCGCATTATAGATCTGGCTCAAGTCCTGGACGAGCATGCCGATGGAGAAGCCGTCGCACACAAGGTGATGCGCGGTCAGGATGAGCCGGTGCTCGTCCGCCGAGAATTTGAACAGGGTCCAGCGGATCACCGGGCCGTGTTCGAGATTGAACGGCGCGGACATCTCATGGAGGACGAGGCTCGCGAACTCATTTTCCGCCGCGGAGCGCGGGGCGCCGGAACGATCGACGGTGACAGGCGTGGAGGAAGCCTCGGGATGAAAAATCTGCACGCCGGCATCACGGTTGAACGTGCTGCGCAGGGCGGGATGCCGGTCGAACAAGTGCCGCACTCCGCGCTCCAGCGCGGGCACGTCGAGCGGCCCGCGGAAGTGCAAGGTGCATGATTCGTTGAAGGCGCAGTTCGCGAAGTCGCCCATCTGGGTGGCAAACAGGATCTCGCGCTGCGCCTCCGTCAGCGGCGCGGTATCGCAGCGTGGAAACTCTTCGCTGCCGCCCGGAATGCCTCCCGACTCCCGGGTTCCGGCGGGGGACTCCGGGAGGAATCCTCCCTCTTGCATCTCGGCGACGCTTTCCTTGAACGCCGTGATGAAGTGGTCGAAATCCGCGTCCGTGTGCGCCAGTGTGAAGAAGCATCCGCGGTTCTCCCACGCGTGGATGCCGCGATCGCGCAAGTGATACCAGAGGAGGCTGGCGAACCGCAGTTCGCGCGGGTGTTCGATCATGACGCCGGGCCCGAAGTGAGAAAGCCGGAGCGGCACCTGGATCCGTTCAAAATGTTCATTGAGCACCCGGCAAACGCGCCCGACGCGTTCGGCCATCATCAACTGAAGCCGCGGTCCCTCGTCCTTGAGCCGGTTCAGCACACTCCATGCGGCCGCCATCGCCAGGGGATGCCGCACAAAGGTTCCCGCAAAGAACGTCATGCCGACTTCCGGGACGGAATCGTCACCGTAGTTCCATGCGCCTCCGTCGAGGATGTCCATGAAACGCCGTTGGCCCGCGAGCACTCCGATGGGAATCCCGCCCCCGAGAATCTTGCCGTAGGTCGCGAGATCGGCCCGGACGCCGAAATAGGACTGCGCGCCGCCGGGGTGGCAGCGGAACCCGGTGACGACTTCGTCGAAAATGAGCGCGATTCCCGCGTTGCTCGTCAGGGCGCGGAGTTCGTGCATGAAATCGCGCGGCTGAAGCGACGGGTTGCGCGTCTGCACGGGTTCCACGAGGACGGCGGCAAGCTCGTCCGCATGTGCCCTGATGATTTCGAGCGACTCGGGGCTCCCGTATTCGAGGACCAGCATGTTCTCCACGAGGTTCGCGGGAATACCGGGGGCGATTGGCTGCGCGCGGTAATCATCCCCGACCCACGCACCACGGGCGAGCACCTCATCGAACATTCCGTGGTAATCCCCGGTGAAATAGACGACGCGACGACGGCCGGTCGCCGCCCGCGCGAGGCGGAGGGCCGCCATGACAGCCTCGGAGCCGGTGTTGCAGAAGGTGACGCGCTCCATTCCGGTGAATTCGGAAATGAGCCGCGCCACCTTTCCCGCGAGCGCATTCTGGGGACCAATTTCGATGCCGCGACGCAATTGCTCCTCAAGGTTCGGGATCAGCCAGTCGGGCGAATGCCCGAAAAAATACGCTCCGAATCCCATCGTCACGTCGAGATACTCGTTGCCGTCAATGTCCCAAATCTTCGACCCCTTGGATCGCTCGGAAACGATTGGGTAGATCATTTCCTTCCACGCCGAATGGAACCCGGCGGCCGCCCTTGGGTCGGCGAAGTGTGGCCGGTGTTCACCGGCGTTCCGTTTCGAGCCCGCCGTCTTCTTCACGTAACGCGAGATCAGGTGGTCGAGAGCCTGCTGCTGCCGCCCGGTCAGTTCGCCTTTGCCGGATTTTTCCAGCGGCCTGAAAGGGCCAAAACGCGTGTTCGCCTGATCGGCCCGCTCTGACCGGCCCGCGGGACGTCGAACGTTGCGCAGCCGATCGGCCGTGCCCGCGATGTCCGGGGCCGGCTGCGATCCGACGGGTGAGGCTAGCGCCTGCGCGGGCACGTCCGCATGCGCGGGCATCTGTTCGTCCAGATGCCGGCTCACGGCGGCAATGGTCGATAGATCGTCAACAAGTTGGCGGAAGGTGATCCGCACGCCGAACTTCGTCTGGAGGGCCAGGCTGACCTGAGTCAGGAACAGGGAGTCGAATCCCATTTCCGCGAATGACGCCGTGTCGCTGTCGGCGTCGATTCCGGAAAGCTCTCTGATGATTGCGCGCAGTCGTGCCGCGATTCGCTTGCATCGCGGTTCCGCGGAATCGGCCACGGGCGCGGCGGCGACCGCGGGTTCGTCCGGGACGGCAGCCACGGTCTGCGGATCGTCTTCAGGACTTGATGCCGTGCCAGCCTTCCACGGTGGCGCGTCCACCCAGTGACGTTGGCGCTCGAAAGGATACGTCGGGAGCGGAATCCGCCGCCGCGCGCGGGCCGCGTGGACCCCCTTCCAATCGGGTTGCAGTCCAGCCTGCCACAGCCGACCGAGCGCTGAGAGCATCGCGTGCAGGTCGCCTCCAGGGCCGCCTTGCGCGAGCGTCGCGATGGCGGGGGTTACCTTGGTTCGGGCCGGATGCTGCGCCGTGAGTGAAGTGAGCGCCTGGCCGGGGCCGACCTCCAGCAGGACGGTTGCGGGATCGCGCTCCAGCACATTGCCGAGGGCCTCGGAAAAGCGGACAGTCTGCCGAAGTTGCCGGCCCCAGTATCCGGCGTCCGCGAGGTCCGCGTCTGTCATCCACTGACCGGTGCAGGTCGAAACCCACGGGATCTGCGGCTCGCGGTGGGGCGTCGTTTTTACCAACGCGATGAATGAATCGAGGAGGGGATCCATCATGGCCGAATGGAACGCGTGCGAAGTGGGCAGCCGCCGCGCCGCGATGTTGCGCTCATCGAACTGGCGATGCAGCGACTCGATCAAGTCCGTGGGCCCGGAGACCGTGCAGAGAGTGCCGCTGTTGATGGCGGCGATCGAGGTGCCTTCCGGGAGGAGTTCCCGAAGCTCATCGGCTCCCATTCGCACAGCGAGCATCGAGCCCGCGGGCAGCGCCTGCATGAGCCGGGCCCGCCCTGCCAGGAGCGCCAGCGCGTCCTCCAGTTCGAGGCTCCCGGCGAGTACCGCGCAGACGTATTCGCCGACGCTGTGACCGATGAGGACCGTGGGCTTCAGCCCCCACGAGATCCACAGCCGGGCGAGCGCGTACTCGACGACGAAGATGGCTGGCTGCGCCCGCAACGTCTGATCGATCTCCCCGGCGGCCCGTTCCGCCCCGGCGTCGTCGGGATACAATGTCTCGCGCAGGTCGAAGCCCAGATGGGCCTCGAGGATTTCGGCGCAGCGATCCACCTCCGCGCGAAAGACAGGCTCCTCGCGATAGAGATCGCGGCCCATGTTGACGGCCTGGCAGCCCTGGCCGGGAAAGAGGAATGCCAGCCCGGGAGCGCGCGCCGGACTTTTTCCGGAGAACACGACCCTGGCGTTCAGCGCTCGCAAGTTGCTGGCGGCCTCGGAGGATGAGGCCGCCGCGACCGATCGGCGATGGGCAAATGCGCACCGCCCTGCCTGCAGGGTGAAGGCCACGTCGGCCAGGCAGAGATCCGGATTTTTTTCGAGGTGGGCCGCGAGGCTCGTGGTGGCGGTGGCAAGCGCCGCTTCGGTCCGCGCGGAGATCACCAGCAGCTCCCTGGATCGCGCTGGCGCCGGCGCAGGCTGCGCGGGCGCTTCTTCGAGAACGACGTGCGCATTGGTGCCGCCCACGCCGAAGGAACTGACCCCTGCGCGTCGCGGCACGCCGGGCTGTGTGGTCCACTCGCGCGGCTCCGTGTTCACGAAGAACGGGCTGTCCGCGAAATCGATCCGGGGGTTTGGCGCGGAGAAATTGACGAGCGGAGGGATGAGGCGGTGGTGGAGCGCCATCACCATCTTGATCAACCCCGCGACTCCCGCGGCGGCCTCGAGATGGCCGACGTTGCCCTTGACCGTCGTGAGCGCGCAGAACTGCCGTCGCTCCGTGCTGGCGCGAAACGCCCGGGTGAGCCCCTCGATTTCGATCGGGTCGCCCAGCGGCGTCCCCGTGCCGTGGGCCTCGATGCATGTGATGGAATCCGCGCTGACGCCGGCGATGGCCTGCGCAAGGGCGATCACCTCCGCCTGCCCGTCCGCGCTAGGCGCGGTGTAGCCGACCTTGAGGGCTCCGTCGTTGTTGACCGCCGCGCCTTTGATCACCCCAAGGATCGTGTCGCCGTCAGCGAGCGCATCCGCCATTCGTTTCAGGACCACGATTCCGCAACCGCTGCCGAAAACGGTGCCTTGGGCAGAGGCGTCGAATGGACGGCAATGTCCATCCGGCGAAACCATTCCTTCTTCCGTGTACCGATAGTCGCGCTTCTGCGGGAATGAAATCGAGACGCCTCCGGCGAGCGCCATGTCGCATTGGAAATTGAGGAGATTGTGGACGGCCTGGCAGACGGCGACCAGCGACGTCGAGCACGCCGACTGCACCGTCATGCTCGGCCCCTTGAGGTTGAGCTTGTAGGAGACCCGGGTCGCGAGGAAATCCTTGTCGTTTCCAAGAATGGTCGGGAACCGGCCGAACTGGTACTGCGCGGCGATGTCGGCGGCTGAGTTCCGGTCGCGGACGAGGTTGAAAAGGAGATACGTGTTCAGGCTGAGCCCGGCGAAGACACCGATGAGGCCCGGATCTGTATCCGGGAAATATCCGCTGTTCTCCAGCGCCTCCCAGGCACACTCGAGAAACACACGATGCTGCGGGTCCATCGTCTCTGCATCGCGCGGGGAGATCCCGAAAAACGCGGCGTCGAATCGATCGGCCTCATCGAGAATCGCGCGGGCTTTCACGAACCGCACGCCGGCTTTGACCGACGCCGCGTCGGCGATCGAGAACTCGAGTTCTTCGTCGGTGAAATGGGAGACCGTCTCCCGGCCATTGGCGAGATTCTCCCAGAATGTCGCAAGGTTCGCAGCGCCGGGGAAGCGGCCCGCCATGCCGATGACGGCAATCCCTTCGGGCTTCGTTTCGTTGTGGGTGTCGTTCATTCGAGTGTCATTTCGTCTTGAGTGGCCGTACGGGGATCGCCTTCCGGTGCCGCTCCGCCCGGAGTCTGGCATCGCCCGCGGCGCTCGAACTGGCGGCGTGCGGGGTCCCGAATTTCAAGAAATGAGCGAGCGCCCTTGGCGTGGGGTGTTGAAACAATGAGAGGAACGAAACCTCCCGGTCCAGTCGCCGTGAGAGCTCCCGGTGGACTTGGACGAGCAGCAACGAATGGCCGCCCAGATCGAAGAAACTGTGATCGGGCTCGATGTCGTCACGTCCGAGGACGTTTTCCCAGACCGCAATCACCAGTTCATCGAGGTTGCCCGGGTCCGGAGCGGGTTTTTGGACGAGGGGCGAACCGGGGTGCAGCGGAGCCGCTCCAATCGAGCCGAAAGTGCGGCAGGGAGCATCGTCCAGAGGGATGGATGCCGCGCGAATTTCCTGATCGAGGTCTGCCGGACTGACCACGACTTGCGGGAGATTTGCCACGAGGGCCCGCTGGAAGGCCTCGATGCCGTCGCGGGTGAGGATCGCTTTCTCCAGCGCGGATTCCTTCCAACGCTCGGTTCCGTGGGCCGGTTTCAGATCAACCAACTGGCCGGCCTCTTTCCAGCCCGGCCAATTGATGGAAACGACCGGATACGGCCGCTGCGCTGCCGAGAAATGGGCAAATGCGTCGAGGAACGCGTTCGCACCGCTGTAGTCCGATTCGGCGAAGGGAGTGGTTGCGGCGGTGATGGAGGAAAAGAGGACAAGAAAATCCAATTCCGCATCCGCCAGCAGGTCGTGAAGAATCCAAGTGCCCGTGACTTTGGGTGCCATCACCGACTCGATGCTCGCGCGGGTTTTCGCCTGGATCAATCCCGCCCGGACGATCCCCGCGGCGTGGATGACCCCGTGAATCGTCTGGTAACGCTCGCGGGTCGCTGCAAAGACCCCGCGCATCGCCTCCCGGTCGGATGCGTCGGCGGTCATGACGTGGACTTCCCCGCCGAGGCTTTCGATGTGGAGCAGTTGCCGGAGCGTCCGGGTCAGTTCTGGCGTGAGGTCCGCGCTCGCGAGGAGGTCCTTCCATTGTGACTTGTCGGGAAAGGGGTGCCGCTTCGTCAGGACAATCCTCGCGCGGCATTTTTCCGCAAGGTGCCGCGCCACGGCGAGCCCGATTCCTCCAGTTCCCCCTGTGATGAGATAGACTCCGCGCTCGCGGAGGCGGTCGGTTCCGGGCGAGGCATCACGATGCGATCCTGCGGGTGCGGGCGGCAGCGCGACGGGAATGAACTTCCGCCGCCAGCGGTGCGAACCCCGGTAGGCAAGCACATCCCCTGTCACGGGACTGGTGAACTCCGAGAGAATCCATCGGCGGTGCAGCGTGCTGATTTCAGTCGAACCGCGGGAGCGCGGGAGATCGATGTTGAAACAGGAGACGTTGGGGAATTCCTTTGGGATCACTCCGCACGGGCCCAATGCCGTCGCCATCGAGGGATCCAGATCCTCGTCGCCGATCACCTGATGAATTCCGCTGGAAACCAGGGCGAGTTTCACCGGCATCCCGATATTGAGTTCACCGATCGCCTGGGCCACCTGCAGGAGGCTGAAGAAGCCGAGATCCTGGGCATTTTCGGACGCGAGGGCAGCGCCTGACTCCTTGGCGCCATCCACGCATCCGAGATGGATAATGTGAACGGCCGAGGGGCTTGAGCCTTTGATGCTGCGAAAGATATGGAGGTAATCATCAAGGCGGCGCGGGTGGATTTCGACCGAGCCGTCCGCGCGCCGAACAAACGCTTCACCGAACCGGACCACGGTGTTCTTCGCGTGTGACTCGGACAGGAACTCGGTGAAGCCGTGATCGTTTCCTCTGCGATCACCGAACACCAGCCAGGTAACGCCGTTCTGATGCGGGGCTCCCGGGTTGCTTCCGAGAGGAACGGTGCGCTCCCAAGACGGGGAATAGAACCAGTGATCGATTGTTCCGTGTGACGCTGCGGCGGTGGACCGAGGTTCCGGCGTCCGCCGGGCATCATCCGGTTCAAGCCAGAAAGTCGCGCGCTCGAACGGATACGTGGGCAGCGGAATCCTGCGCCGGTTCGTTCCGGCGTGCAGTGCGTCCCAGCGGACATCAAGGCCCGCAATCCAGAGGCGTCCGGCGGCGGCGAGAAGGAACTCGACGTCCGGCTGGCTCTCATAGTGGTGACGGAGGCTGGAAATCGCGGGATTCAAACGGCCGATCGGTCTCGCAGGATGCTGCTGTGCGAGCACGCCGAGAGTCCGCCCCGGGCCCGTCTCGAGCAGAATCGGGTTTTCCATCTGCCAGAGAGTCTGCAGGGCCTCGCCAAAGCGCGCGGTGTGCGTCGCATGGCGGGCCCAGTATCCGGGATCGGTGGCGTCCGCTGCGGTGATCCACCCGCCGGTCACATTCGAGATGAAAGGAATGGCGGGTGCGCTGAGACGGACGTTGCGCACTTCAGCGGCGAACGCGGGCGCGATAGGCTCAAGCAAACGGGAGTGGAATGCGTGCGTGTTTTGCACGGGGCGGTGCAGGATGCCGCGGGTGGTGAGTGTTTCCGCGAAGTCCTTGACCGCCGTCGGCGGGCCGGCAATGACGCAGAGATTTGCACCATTGATCAGCGCGATCGACACGTCGTCCGGGAGCAGGAGGGCCAGTTCCGATTCCGAGAGGCTGACGGCGAGCATCTGTGCGGGTGGAAGTTGATCGACGAGTTGCGTGCGCCGCACAATCAGGCGCAATGCGTCTTCGAGGGAAAAGACGCCGGACAGGCAGGCGGCGACGTACTCGCCCATGCTGTGGCCGACGATGGCCTGCGGGACGATGCCGAGATCCATCCATAGCCGGGCCAGCGCGTATTCGATGGTGAAAAGCGCGGGTTGCAGATGTTCAACTCGGTTGAGCCGCCGGCTGTCTTCGTCGTCCGCCGGCTGCGTGTTGCCGCCGAGCATTTTCTTCAGGTCGATTCCCTGGGTTGTGGGCGCATTCTGCCAGTCGCGATTCTTCGGATACAGGACGTCGCGGATGTCGAGCCCGAGGTGTGGCCGCAGGATCCCGGCGCAGCGATCGACTTCCTGACGGAAGACGGGGAAGTTTACGTAAAGTTCGCGGCCCATGCCGACGTAGTGGTCGCCGACGCCGGGGAGCAATAGCACGACAGGGCGCTTCGCTTCGTCGTCAACGCAGGCGGTGGACAAACGTGCGGGCTTTGCGGCAAGGGCTGAGATGGCTCCTGCGCGATCCGCCGCGACGACGAAGCGCCGGTGCGGCATCGCGCGGCGCCCGGTTTGCAACGTGAATGCCGCCTCGTCCATGTTGAGCGACGGGTTTGCCTCCAGAAATTCGCGGAGCCGCTCGGCGGTCGCGGCGAGGGCTGCTTCGGTCCTGGATGAAAGGACGAGCAGGTTGGGTCGGCGGCATTCGGGCGCGACGGGAAGGGCGGGTGCTTCCTCGATCACGACGTGGGCATTTGTCCCGCCCATGCCGGTGGACATGATCCCCGCGCGGCGCGGGCCATTGGTAGCAGCCCACGGAGCGAGTTGTGTGGCGACGAAGAATGGAGTCGTGGGGAAATCGATCTCCGGGTTGGGCTGGGAAAAGTTGAGGCTGGCGGGAATTTGCCGGTGTTGCAGCGCGAGGACGGCCTTGATCAATCCGGCCATGCCCGCGGCGGCGTCGAGATGACCGACGTTTGTCTTCACCGAGCCGATGGCGCAGAAACCGGATCGCTGCGTCGAGGTGCGGAATGCCTTTGTCAGCGCTCGCACTTCGATGGGATCGCCGACGGGCGTGCCGGAGCCGTGGGTTTCGACGTAGCTGATGCTCTCCGCGCTCACGTCGGCGTTTGCGAGCGCCTCGACGACTGCGTCGGCCTGGCTGTTGACGCTCGGTGCGGTGTAGCCGGCCTTTCCGGCGCCGTCGTTGTTGATGGCGGAGCCTTTGATGATAGCGCGGATGGTGTCGCCATCGGCTAGCGCGTCACTCAGCCGCTTCAGCACGACCACGCCGCCGCCGCTGCCGAAGACGGTGCCGTTTGCATTCGCGTCGAATGCGCGCACGTGGCCGTCTGGCGAGGACACGCCGCCGGGGTCGGAAAAATATCCCGCGCGATGCGGGACGCGCACCGAGACGGCGCCGGCCAGCGCGATGTCGGTCTCGCCGCTGAGCAGGCTCTGCCGCGCGAGATGCACTGCGACGAGTGACGTGGAGCAGGCGGTTTGGACGGTGAGGCTCGGGCCCTTGAGATCGAGTTTGTAGGAGATGCGCGTGCTGAGGAAATCCTTGTCGTTGAAGATGAGCGTCGGGATGTAGTCCTCGGCGAAATTCCGGTTCAGCCCGGCGTGCATGAAGTAGGTGTTCATCGCCGCGCCCGCGAAGACGCCGACGCGCCCCGGAAACCGCGCGGTGTCGCAGCCCGCGTCCTCAAGCGCCTCGTGCGCCAGCTCCAGCAGGATGCGATGCTGCGGGTCCATCGTCCTTGCCTCGCCCGGCGTGAATCCGAAAAACGCCGCGTCGAATGCGCCGGGTTCGTCGAGGACGGGCGCGGCCTTGACGTAGTTCGGCGCGGTGAGATGCGACTTCGGCGCTCCGGATTGCAGGATGTCGTCGTCGGAAAGCTGCGTGATGGATTCGACGCCGGCGGCGAGGTTGCGCCAAAACTCCTCCGCGTTCCGCGCGCCGGGGAAGCGGCAGGAAAGTCCTACGATGGCGATGTCCAGATCGTCGCTCATTTTTTGACAAGCTCTGGCTCCGGGAGCGCGTTGCGGTCTGCCTTGCCGGTTGCAGTGAGTGGAATTTCTCCGATTCGCTCAAAATGACTCGGGACCATGTAGTCGGGCAACCGATCCTTGAGGTGATTTTTCAAGAGCGCGAAATCGACGGCTGTCCGCTCCACCACGTAGGCGACGATGAGGATGACGCTTTCCGAATATCGCTTCACGATGACCACGCAATCGCTCACGCCGGGAAACTCGCGGATGGTGTTTTCAATCTCGCCGAGTTCGATCCGCAGGCCGCGGATTTTCACCTGGTGATCCTCGCGTCCGAGGTATTCGACGTTTCCATCCGGCAGCCAGCGCGCGATGTCGCCGGTATGGTAGATGCGCTCGCCCGGACACAGAGGGTTGTCCGTGAATTTCTCCACCGTCAGCGCGGGGTTGTTGAGATAGCCGCGCGCAAGGCCCACACCGGCGAGGCACAGTTCGCCGGGTTCGCCGATTGCCGCGGCGCGTCCGTCCTTGATGACGTGGAGTTGCGTGTTGTGAATCGGGCGGCCAATCGGAATCCGGTCGAAGTCATTGTCACCCGGGCAGTCGAAGAATGTGACATCCACCGTGGCTTCGGTGGGGCCGTAGAGGTTCGTCAGTCTCGCGCCGGTCTTGCTGCCGAGAAGTTCGTTGAACTTCCGGACATGCGCCGGCATCAGCGCTTCGCCGCTGGCAAAAACCCGGCGCAGCGACGAGAGGCCGGCGAATGTCGCGGCGTCGCGCCCGTCCAGGTATTCGAGGAAGACATTGAGCATCGAAGGAACGAAATGCAGAACGTTCACGCGCTGGCGGCGAATCGTGTCGAGCAGGACCATCGGGATTTTTTCGCCGCCCGGCCGGAGGAAGCACAGCTTCGCACCGGTCATGGCCCACCAGAAAAGTTCCCACACGGAGACATCGAAATAGTACGGCGTTTTTTGCAGCAGCACGTCGTCGGGGCTGATGGGATACGCTGACTGCATCCAGTGCAGGCGGTTCACCACCGAGCGGTGTTCGACCATCACGCCCTTTGGCCGGCCGGTCGAGCCGGAGGTGTAGATGACGTAGGCGAGATCGTCCGCGCGGTTGATGACCGCCGGATTCTCCGCCGAGCCGCGGTAGGTGTCCGGAGTTTCCAAGTTGATGATTTTTCCCTCGAACGAAACGAGTTGCGACGTCTTCTGCTGGACGAGCAGGACCGTCACGCCCGCGTCTTGCAAAAGGTATCGGATGCGCTCGGGCGGATTGTCCGGCGCGATGGGGAGGTAGGCGCCGCCGGCCTTGAGGATGCCAAGCAGGCCGATCATCATGGAAAATGAACGCTCGACGAGCAGACCGACGATGCTGCCAGGGCCGACGCCGGACGCCCGCAACTCGTGCGCGATCTGGTTCGCCATCGCATTGAGCTGCGCGAAGGTGAGCGTGGGCGTGCCGAATGTCTTGTCGTGCTCGCAGATCACCGCCGTGGCCGTGCCATACCGCGCGACCTGCTTCTCGATCAATTCGTGCAGCGTGACCCGATCCGGGAACGGGTGTCCCGTCCGGTTGAACCGCTCGATCCGGTCCTGGTCGGTTTCTTCTGCAACGATGTTCCGTGTGTCTTGCATGGGCGTGCGAGGGAGACGGAGTCAGCCTGTCGGCTTCGGTGCGGCTTCGACGAAGGTCCGGCCGAGGAGTTCCTCGTGGATTTGCGAAGTGCCCTCGATGATTTCGAGAATCTTCGCGTCGCGATAGTAGCGGGCGACGGGCGCGTCCTCGTGGCACCCGGCGGCGCCCCAGATCTGGACGGCGTCGGAGGCGGCGTGGACCGCGGCACGCGAGGAGAAATATTTCGCCATGAGCGTCTTCGTGAACGCCTCGGGCAGACGTTCGTCGGTGGCGCGGCACGCGGCGAGGCAGAGCAACGAGGCGGCCTCCACGTCGGTGCCCATGCGCGCGAGCATGGAGCGGATCATTCCGAAATCGCCGACCGTGCCGTTGCCGACCTTGCGTGCGGCGGCGCGGGACGCGGCCTCTTCAAAGCATCCGCGCAGCAAGCCGAGCGCGGAGCACGCGGTGCTGATGCGTCCGTATTGCAGGCCGACCGGCGCGATGTAGCTGAGCGCCGCGCCGGGTTTTCCCACGACCGCGTCGGCAGAAATCGTGACATCGGTGAACGAGACGGTGGCCAGACCGGCTGCGCGGAAGCCGAGCATTCCGGTGATTGGTTCAATGCCCACGCCGGCGGAATCCCGTGGAACGAGGCACGCCATGGGCTGCGCTCCCGCGTGGCCGATGACGAGAAACAAGCCGGCAGTCTGGCCATAGGAGATCCACGTTTTCCGCCCGCTGAGGCGGTAGGCACCGTCGCCAGAATCGGTGAATCGCGTCTGGAGTGAATTGAGGTCGCTGCCGCCGCCGGGCTCGGTCAGCGCGAAGGCTCCGATGATTTCGCCGCGCGCGAGCGGCGGAAGCCAGCGGGATTTTTGTTCGTCGGTGCCCCATTTGAGCAGCGTCATGGAAACCATCGCCTGCACCGTGAGCAGGTCGGTGAGCGCAGCGCTCGCGCGTCCGAAGGCCTCATTGAGGAGGCCGAATGTGACCGTGTCCCAGCCCTGTCCGCCGAATTTCTCGGGAAGCATGCAGCCCAGGTAGCCCGACTTGGCCATGAGGCTCACGGTGGCCCCGGGGATTTTCTCAGAGCGATCCCAGTCCGCCGCAAAGGGCGCGACGTTGCACGCGACGAATTCGCGGAACTCGCGCTGGCGTGCCTGCTGGGTATCGGTGAGAAAGCTCTGCATTGCTGTTGCGTCAGGCAGTGGCCGGCTGCGCCTGTTTGCGGACGACAAAGTCCGCGGCGGCCTCGATGGATTTGAAGTTCGCGATTTCGAGATCGTCCGGTCCCACCTCGATGGCGAAGGTCTTTTCGATGAAGGTCATCA
>Ga0315906_10001602_pt1 | contig 33345 bp, 29 predicted proteins | sample LakEriMetagenome_4_FD_203526 | JGI IMG/M metagenome (GOLD analysis project Ga0315906, IMG submission 203526) | Freshwater fungal communities from buoy surface, Lake Erie, Ohio, United States - Buoy 2 MA122 | ecosystem: Environmental > Aquatic > Freshwater > Lake > Lake biofilm | place: USA... | reverse complement strand
TTCCCGGCCTGGCGCAGCTGGCCGATGACCTGGCCGCGGCCGGGCACGGCCTGATCATGGTGATGGGCAAGGGCGGCGTGGGCAAGACCACCATCGCCGCAGCCCTGGCGATCGGCCTGGTGCAGCGGGGCCACACCGTGCACCTGAGCACCACCGATCCTGCGGCGCACCTGGCCGGCACGCTGGAGGGCGACCTGCCGGGCTTGAAGGTCAGCCGCATCGACCCGAAGGTCGAGACGCAGCGCTACATCGACAAGATCATGGCGGCCAAGGCCCCCCGGCTGGACGCGCAGGAGCAAGCACTGCTGCTGGAGGACCTGCAGTCGCCCTGCACCGAGGAGGTGGCGGTGTTCCATGCGTTCTCGCGCATCGTCAGCGAAGGCCGCAGCGCCTTCGTCGTGCTGGACACCGCACCCACCGGGCACTCGATGCTGCTGATGGACGCCACCGGTGCATACCACCGGCATATGACCCGCGAGTTCGAAGGCCCTGGCGCTGCGCGCATCGTCACGCCGCTGATGCGGCTGCAGGACGGCGCGTACACGAAGATCATCCTGGTGACACTGCCCGAGGTGACGCCGGTCTCCCAGGCGGCCGCGCTGCAGGACGACCTGCGGCGTGCCCACATCGAGCCCTATGCCTGGGTGCTCAACCAGAGCCTGCTGGCGGCTGGCACGCACGATGCTTTGCTGCAGGCCCGGCTGGCGGGTGAACGCAAGCAGATCGAGCGCATCGCTGCAGGCCTTGCCCGGCGCCTGTATGCACTGCCGTGGCTGACGAGGCCGCCGATCGGGCTGGAGGCGTTGTCCAAGCTGGTGGGCGCAGCGGCGGCTGCCGGCGTGGCGACCTGACTCACCTTTCCGATCCCGAGGTTCTTCTTCTTCGGATTCGCCGCCACGCGGCCCGACACTTACCCGGAAGTTGGCCGCCCGCGCACCACGCCGTCCCGCACCAGGGCGGCGATGTCGTCCTGGCCGTAGCCCAGTTCCGTCAGCAGTTCCTGCGTGTGTTCCCCCACGCCGGGGGGCGGCGCTCGCAGCGGCAGCCGCTGCCCGTCCATCGTGATGGGCAGCAGTGCGGTACGGGTGGTCACCTCGTGCCCCGCGCTGCTGGCGTCGGCGGGCAGCGTCACGGGGGCCAGGCCGCCGGTGCTGCCCAGATGGGGGTCGTCGAACAAGTCTTCCGGCCGGGTGATGGGCGCATAGGGCAGGCCGTTCTTCTCGAACCGGGCCGCCAGCTCGCGGGCGCTGAAGGCGCCGAAGCGTTCGCGCAGTTGGGGCAGCAGCCAGGCGCGCGCCTGGACGCGCAGGTTGTTGCTGGCCAGCTGCGGATCCGCCTTCCAGGCGGTCCAGCCGAACTCGTCGCACAGCAAGGCCCACTGCGTGTCGCTCACCGCCGCCAGGAAGATCTGCTCGCCCGCTTGCACGGTGAACACGTCGTACAGCGCCCAGGCGCTGATGCGGCTGGGCATGGGCGCCGCCGGCTTGCCCGTGACGGCGTACTGCATCATGTGCTGCGCCACCAGGAGCACGTTGTTCTCGAACAGCGCGCTTTGCACCTGCTGGCCGCGGCCCGTGCGTTCGCGCTGGGCCAGCGCGGCCATCGCACCAATGGCGCCGAACATGCCGCCCATGATGTCGTTCACGCTCGTGCCGGCCCGCAACGGGCGGCCTTCCGGGCCCGTCATGTAGGCCAGGCCGCCCATCATCTGCACCACCTCGTCCAGCGCGGTGCGGTGCTCGTAGGGGCCGGGCAGAAAGCCTTTGAGCGACACGTACACCAGCCGCGGGTTCAGCCGCGACAGCGCCTCGTAGTCCAGGCCCATGCGCTGCAAGGTGCCGGCCTTGAAGTTCTCGCTGAAGACATCCGCGCCTGCGGCCAGGCGCAGCACGATCTCGCGCCCACGCGGGCTCTTCACGTCCACCGCCAGGCTGCGCTTGTTGCGATTGAACAGGCTGAAGAAGCCGGCGCCCGAGCCCAGCAGCCGCCGTGTGGCGTCTCCCTCCAGGGGCTCGACCTTGACCACCTCGGCGCCCAGATCCGCCAGGACCATGCCGCAGGTGGGCCCCATCACCATGTGCGTGAACTCCACCACGCGCACCCCGGCAAGGGGCAGGTCCTGGGATGGCGTGGGCGTGCTCATGGGAGGTGTCCTTCCTGGTTTGTCCTGGTGGGCTTGCCGGAGGAGCACACGGGTGCGCACCACGCCAGCCCGGCATAGATCATCAGACCCAGCACCAACCCTGCGGCTGCCGCCTGCAGCGACCATTCAAAGCCTTGGGCCACGCTTGCGGTGCGCGGCAGCACCCAGGCCACCAGCGCCGGCCCCAGGATCTGCCCCAGGCCGTAGCCGGCCGTGAGCAGACCGATGAGCGCCGACGCGTTGCGCGGCCGTAGCCGCCGGGCTTCCTGCATGGCGAACAGGGTGATGGCCGTGAACGGCAGGCCCAGCAGTACGCTGCCGATGGCAAAGCCGGCCAGCGCGGGCCACCACAGACCCAGCATCACCCCCAGGGCCTGCAGGGCATGGCAGGCCATCAGCAGGTGCAGCCGGTTCCAGTGCGCCGGCATGCGCACGGTGATCAGCGCCCCGACCGCCACGCTGATGCCGAAGAGGGGCCAGAACAGGTCCAGCCAGACCGAGTCCGGCAGGGCCTGCCGCGCGATCACGGGCAGGAAGGTGGCGGTGATGATGTAGCCAAAGCCGGCCAGGCCGTAGGCCAGCGTGAGGGCGGCAATGACGCCGCGGGGCGGGGGGCTGTCGTCCGGGGCTGCGCCGGCCGGGGCCTTCACGGCACCCTGCAGCCGCGGCCATGCCAGCAGGGTCAAGGCCAGGGCCAGCAGCGCGAAACAGACCCAGCCCGCCGCAGCGCGCAGGTCCAGCGTCACCATCGCCGTCACGGCGAAGCCGCTGACCGCAATACCCAGGCCGGGGCCGACGAAGATGACGCCGGCCAGCGCGGGCGCGCCCAGCTCGCTCAGCCGCGCCAGGCACCAGCCCGAGACGTACACGAAGACCAGAGCGCTGGCCACGCCCGCGAGACCGCGCCACAGTCCCCACGCCGCCGGCCAGGGCAGGGCCATGCCCAGCGTCAGCAGCACCGTGGCCGCCAGACCAAAGCGCACCATGACGGTGGGCTCCAGCGCCGGGCGGCCCCAGCGGCGCCAGAGCACCGGCTGCAGGGCGCAGCCCATCGCACCCAGCCAATACCCCAGGTAGTTGGCCGAGGCCAGCCAGCTGGCCTCGGGCAGGTCCAGCAGACCGTCGTGCAGCATCAGGGGCAGCAGCGGTGTGAAGGCGAAGCGGCCAATGCCCATGGCGATGGCCAGCGCAAGAAGCCCGGCCAAGGCCACGACAAGGGGGCGGGGGGCGTGGACGGGGTCGGCCTGCACGCATGGATTGTCGGCGCCGCCCGGCACCCACTGCGCATGGCGTAGCGGCGTGGACCGCAAGGGTGTCACGCCTCGCCTGCGCCACTCCGTACCGGCCGCTGAAAGGCTGCCAGCGCCGAGCCCAGGGCCAGCGCCGCGGCGCTGAAGGCGAAGCCTCGGGCCAGGCCGCCCGGGCCGTCGGCAATCCAGCCCACCACGCTGGGCCCGACGATCTGGCCGAAGGCGAAGACGATGGTGAACGCGGCGATGCCTGAAGGCCAGACAGCTGGCGGCAGGTTGTGGCGCACCAGTGCGGTGGTGGAGGCCACGACCGACAGGAACACGCCGCCGAACAACAGGGCGGAGACGAAGGCCACGGCCACCCCGGCGCCGGTCGAGCCGCCCACCAGCGGCAGGGCGGTGGCCAGTGCCAGCAATCCGTTGAGCAGCGACAGCGGCAGCCCGCTGCGGTGGCGTTGCAGCAGCCCGGCCCACAGCCAGGACGAGGCGATGACGCCCAGGCCCAGCAGCACGTAGAAGGCCACCACGGTGCCCGCACCCAGGCCCTGCTCACGCAGCAGGGTGATGATGAAGGTCATGTAGCCGATGTAGCCAATGCCGAACATGCCGTAGCCGGCCAGGCCGAAGGCGAACGGCCGCCAGCTGAAAGGTGCGCGCGGGGCTCCCGGTGCGGGCGGTGCGGCCAGCGAACCCGTGCCTGCGGCCGTGCCCACCGTCAGCAGCAGCGCCAGCGCACCCAGTACGACCCAGGCCACGGGCCAGCCCAGGCCGGCCGACTCCAGCAACGGGGGCACCCCCAGGGCCGAGGCCACGATGCCCAGGCCCACGCCGCCGTAGTACACGCCCAGCAGCAGGCCTGAGCGCTGCGGCGCGCGCTGCGCCAGCCGGGCCGCCAGCAGGCCACCCCCCACGAAGCTGGCCGCGCTGGCCATGCCACAGCCCAGGCGCAGCAGGTAAAGCACCGCGTCATGGCGCGTGACCGCGTGCAAGGCCAGCAGCACGGCGGCGGCCACGCCGCCGGCCAGCATGAAGTGCCGTGCATCGAAGCGCCGCAGCAGGCGCGGTGCCAGCAGCGCCCCCCAGCAGGTAGCCCGCGGCGTTGACGGTGTTCATCGCCCCAGCCGTGAAGTAACTCCAGCCCAGGTCGGCGCGCATGGGCGGCAGCAGCAGCGCATAGGAAAAGCGCGCCAGCCCCAGCGACACCGCGGCCGCCAGAGCCAGCGCGGCGGCGATGGCCAGCTCGCCGCCTGGGCCCTTGTCGGGGCCTGTTACCGCGGGTGGGCGGGGGGCTGGGGTGGTACGGCTCATTGACGACGTCGGTGACTGATGCCTCAGCCCACAGCAGTCGCCCGCCGGGCGTCGAGCAGCGCCTGCGCCAACTCCGCAAATCCCTGGCCACGCTCGCCCTGCGTGATCCACGCCGGCCAATGCACCAGTTCGTCGGCAAAGCGCCTGAGATTGGACACGCCCACGCTGATGGGAAAGCGCTCGAACATCACCTGGTCGTTGGTGGAGTCGCCCACATAGACCCAGTGCGCCAGTTCCGCCTGCAGGTCGCGGCCGAACAGCCGGCGCAGCATCCACTGCGCACCCGTCCACTTGCTGTGGTCGCCAAACCAGCCGTTGATGTGGATGGAGCTCACCGTGGCCGTCATGCCCTCCTGCCGCATCACCTCCACCACGGTGGCAATGCCCTGCGGCGGAAGGTGGGTGAATTCGCTGTGGTCGATGGCGATGTCGGTCACACGGCCGGCGCTGTCACGCGCCAGCACCGCGCCAGGCACTTCGCGCACGATGCGCCGTGCCGCAGCCTGCAAGCGCTGGGCGTTGTGCGCCCGCGTGGCGGCGTCCCGCTCATACTCGGTGTGCACTTCGGCCCCGTCGCGCACCAGCGCCACGGCGCCGTTCTCGGCCACCAGGGCGGCCAGGGGCCACTCGCGGGCAAAAGGCTCGCTCCAGCCCAGCGGGCGGCCGGTGATGGCGATGACCGGCAAGCCGGCCGCGTGCAAGGCGTGCAGGGCCTGCAGCGCCGTGGGCTCGATCTGCCCGTCACGGGTGAGCGTGTCGTCGATGTCCGTCATCACGCCATGAAGGCTGCGCAGCGCTTGCAAGGGGGCTTCTCGCAGCGGGCGCGCCGGCTGCGGGGCCTGTGGCGGTGCAGGTTGGCGGGTCATTGCGGCGGATTGTCACGCTCTGGCCGCAGTCGCGAATAGAATCCGTAGCATTCCGAGGAGCGTTGCAACTCCCGCCCAGCCCCTTCCGGGCTCAGGCGCAGGGAGCCAGGCTCGGAATCTTCCTTTGCAACCGCGCTCACCCGCACGTTCGATCCGTGGGTGAGTGAAGCAGGCCTCCTGACTTCGTCTTCCCGGCTCGGGCTGTGGGTTCCTCAACGTTGACAGGAGCTTGACCATGAATGCCGTTCTGAAGCCGCTGCACACCAGCGACTACGCCGTAGCCGACCTCTCGCTGGCCGAGTGGGGCCGCAAGGAGATCAAGATCGCCGAGACCGAGATGCCCGGTCTGATGGCCATCCGCCAGGAGTTCGCTTCCAAGCAGCCGCTCAAGGGTGCGCGCGTCACCGGCAGTCTGCACATGACCATCCAGACCGCCGTGCTGGTGGAGACGCTGCAGGCCCTGGGTGCCGATGTGCGCTGGGCGTCCTGCAACATCTTCTCCACCCAAGACCACGCCGCCGCCGCGCTGGTGGTGCAGGGCACGCCGGTGTTCGCCTACAAGGGCGAGACGCTGGACGACTACTGGGACTACACCCACCGCATCTTCGAGTTCGGCGCTGCTGGGTCGGCCGGTGAAGGCCCCAACATGATCCTGGACGATGGCGGCGACGCCACGCTGCTGATGCACCTGGGCAAGCGCGCCGAGAAGGATGCGTCGGTGCTGAACCATCCCACCAGCGAAGAAGAAACCTGCCTGTACGCCGCCATCAAGGCCAAGCTCGCGCAGGACGCCACCTGGTACAGCCGCAAGAGCGCGCAGATCATCGGCGTGACCGAGGAGACCACCACGGGCGTGCACCGCCTGAAGGAGATGAGCGCTGCCGGCACGCTGATGTTCCGCGCCATCAACGTCAACGACTCCGTCACCAAGAGCAAGTTCGACAACCTGTACGGCTGCCGCGAGAGCCTGGTGGATTCCATCAAGCGCGCCACTGACGTGATGATCGCCGGCAAGGTGGCCGTGGTGGCCGGCTACGGCGACGTGGGCAAGGGCAGCGCCCAGGCGCTGCGCGCGCTGTCGGCCCAGGTGTGGGTGACCGAGATCGACCCCATCAACGCCCTGCAGGCCGCGATGGAAGGCTACAAGGTCGTGACGATGGAATACGCCGCCGACAAGGCCGACATCTTCGTCTCGGCCACGGGTAACAAGAACGTGATCCGCTACGAGCACATGGCCGCCATGAAGGACGAAGCCATCGTCTGCAACATCGGCCACTTCGACAACGAGATCGACGTGGCCGCGCTGGAAAAGTGCCAGTGGGACGAGATCAAGCCCCAGGTCGATCACGTCGTCTTCCCCGACGGCAAGAAGATCATCCTGCTGGCCAAGGGCCGTTTGGTGAACCTGGGCTGCGCCACCGGCCACCCCAGCTTCGTGATGAGCTCCAGCTTCGCCAACCAGACCATCGCCCAGATCGAGCTGTTCACGCACAGCGACTACTACGAGAACGGCAAGGTCTACGTGCTGCCCAAGCACCTGGACGAGAAGGTGGCGCGCCTGCACCTGAAGAAGGTGGGCGCCATGCTCACCGAGCTCACCGAAGAGCAGGCCGCCTACATCGGCGTGCCCAAGCAGGGGCCGTACAAGGCCGACACGTACCGGTATTGAGTGGAGCAGGCGAGAGCCGGGCTGCGCCCGGCCCTCGCCTGGAAGGCCTCCGCGATGCGCTGGCAGCCTTGCAGGCCTGTGCGCTTTCCGGCCGCAATCAGTATAATCGCATCCGAAATAGATCCATTTCGGATGTTTTGCGGATATATTTCGGGTCCATTTCGATGCTTTTGCCCTGAAACCGCTGAAGGTGACTCTCATGGCCGTCAACATCTCCATCAAGTCCGTGCCCGATGAGCTGGCACAGCGCCTGCGCGAACGTGCGGCGCGCAACCACCGGTCCTTGCAGGGCGAGTTGTTGGCCATCCTCGAGAAAGCCACGCTCGAATCCGTGCCCATCGACTCGGCCCCGCCTGCCCCGTCGTTGCGCCAGGCGCGGGTTCAGGGCTGGAAGACGCCCGAGCAGGTCTGGCAGGAGCTTCAAGCCAGCGATTGGTTCCACGATCCTGCATTGCGCAGTGCGCCCAGGGCCGTGGACATCATCCGGGCCGACCGGGACAGCCGCTGATGGCATCCGCACAACCCCGGCGTCTGCACGCGGCAGAACCACCGCCGCGGTGGCGGACTTCGCCATGGGCCGTGGTGGATTGCAGCGTGCTGGCGGCCAAGGTCTGGCACGAGGACAACGCGCACGAAGCGGCCGCGATGCTCACGGGCAGGGAGCTCCAGGCACCGGACCTGCTGATCTACGAGATGGCGAACGTGGCGCGCAACAAGCTCCGCTCGGGTGTCGCCCCAGACATCGCGCGCGCAGGTTTGCAGGCGTTTGAAGACCATCGCATCACCTTGCATGCCGGTGTCTGCACGGCCGTGCTCGGCTTCGCCGCCCGCTACGGGCTGACCGCCTACGACGCGGCCTACCTGGCGCTGGCCGATCAGCTCGCCGCCCCCCTTTTCACTTTTGATCAGCGATTGGCCGAGGCCGCACGAAGGCACTTCGGCGACGCGACCTGAACCCTGAGCGCCGCTGAAAGTGCGGTATGCACCCCATGAACCACTCCACCCCCGTCAGCTTCGAGTTCTTCCCCCCCAACACGCCCGTGGGCGACGCCAAGCTCAAGGACGTGGTGCAGCGTCTGGGCGAGGTGAAGCCCGAGTTCTTCAGCGTCACCTACGGCGCGGGCGGCGCCACGCGCGACAAGACCCTGGCCACCGTCAGCGCCATCGCGGCAGCCGGCTTCGAGGCCGCGCCGCACCTGTCCTGCGTGGGCTCCACGCGCGAGGGCATCGCCGAGATCCTGGCCACCTACCGCACACAAGGCATCCGCCGCCTCGTCGCCCTGCGCGGCGATCTGCCCAGCGGCACGGCCACGGCCGGCGAGTTCCGCTACGCCTCGGAACTCGTCTCCTTCATCCGCGAAACCCAGGGCCCCGACTGGCACATCGAGGTGGCGGCCTACCCCGAATACCACCCGCAGCAGCGCTACGCCGCGCGCGACCTGCAGCACTATGTGCACAAGGTCAAGGCCGGCGCCAGTGCCGCCATCACGCAGTTCTTCTTCAACCCCGACGCCTACTTCCATTTCGTGGAGGAGACGCAGCGCCTGGGCGCCGAGGTGCCGGTGGTGCCGGGCATCATGCCCTTCCACAATTTCGGCCGCATTGCGCAGTTCGCCGCGCGCGACGGCATCGAGATCCCGCGCTGGGTGACGCTGAAGATGGAGGGCTTCCACGACGACGCTGCCTCCATCCGCGCCTTCGGCCTGGACGTGGTGACCCAGTTGTGCGAGCGCCTCATTTCAGGCGGCGCACCCGGCATCCACTTCTACACCATGAACCAGAGCGAGCTCACGCTGGAGCTGTGCAGGCGCTTGAAGCTGGGGTGAGGGCCCGTCGGGCCTCGGTGACGCTGTTATGGGTCACTTGAGACTGGCGCTGATGCGTATCAGGGTTTCAGGGCCACGAACGGGCGCGCATCAATCGTTAGCGATATCTGGCGCCCGCTTCATGGCAGAGCTCGATGCACCGCTTGATCCAGCTCTCGTACCAGTACCAAACACCCTCGACCTCCACGCCGAAGCCCTTGGCGGGGTTCTTGGCGTCTTCGGCCTTCCACATCTCGACGTGCTCAGGCTGCACGCGGAAGCGCTTGAAGCCAGCGGCACGCACGTGCTCGACCACGTGCGACGGCTTGAACTTGGCGCGCTCGACCTCCTTGTGGACCCAGTACTCCTTGTCGATGGCCTTCGCGGCCTCTGATTTGGGATCGATGAACTCGACCACCTTGTCGGCCTGCCCCGGTCGGTTCACCAGCTTCCGCTTGAACAGCAGTCGGTACGAGTACTTCGGGCTGTTGTACGCGTCGTGGTCGAGGCCTGCGTCGAACTGCGCGATGTAGGCACGCAGTCGCTCAGGCACGTCCGCCTGTGGCGTCGGCCCAGCGAATTGCTCCTGCGTCAGCTCCAAGAACTGGATGCTGTAGGTCAGGTAAGCATCCAGCCCGTAGCGCTTGCCGAAAAGCTTTATTACGTACTCGTTGAAGTTGAGCGCGCAGGCCTGGTAGCGCCCACTCATGTAGCTGTCGAGCGATCTGGTCATCTGATGCTCGATCTCGTGCCGAAGCCCGATGAGGAAGCGCAGGTTGTTAGCCGTGTCCTTGTCAACAGGGCTCGCCTTGTCGTTCAGGCACCGCTCCAACTCCCAGTACTTGAACGCCCCAGATTTCGTGCGGTCAAAGCGGCGCCTCTTGCCGGCCTGGGTGAAGTAGCGAAATTCGACGCGCCGACGTCGGTAGTGCGCGTGCAGCAGGTACGTCCACGCGATGACCATCAGTACGATGAAAGTCTCCGACTTGAACGATACGTGAGGATCGTTGAAGACGCGAACCGCGCTCAGCGCTGCCTCGCGCGACTTTGCGAGGAGTTCGGTCGCCAGGGAGCCGACCGTTCGCTTTCTGGTGGCCAAGGGCTGGGGTCCTCCGCGCCGTCCGACCAGCTGAACGTCAGCCGACGCTCACGGGCACCAGAGTCATGGTGTCGTTGCCGAAGATGTCGATCACCTTCACCGCCACCGTGTAGCGGCCAGGGCGGTCGTAGGTGTGCAGGGCTGTGGTCAGCTCCAGGTCTCGGCTCTGGCGAGTGCGAAAGCTCTGCCACTCGTTCTCGAAGATGTAGCCGCCCGTCCACCGTTCCTCGAACTCGGGCAGCTTCAATTCACCTTGCGGTGGTTCGAAGCCTTCCAGGCTCGCCACGCCACCGATGCCCGTGCCCACGGGAACTTTGATGATCTCCTTGCGTTGCAGGTAGTCGAAGTCCACGGACCAGTAGTCCACCCAGTCGGTCCAGTGCTTGGTCAGCCGCTCACGGTTAACGATGCCGTCTTTGCTCTTGCTGATCTTGTAGAGCTGGCCCTGCTCGCAGATCACGTCGCTCTTGCCCTCCTTCAAGGCGGCAATCGCGGCCTCTGCGGCCCCCTGCGTGTAGTACACAGAGAAGTCTGACAGCTCGATGCTCACGGCGAACTTGTTCTTCTTGTCGTATCGCGGGCTGGCCTCCACAAAGCTGATGTCGTGGAAGACCACCTGGCCCTTGTCCACCGCCCGCTTGTCGAACACCTCGGCAGGGATGTACTTGGGGGTGAGATCGATGCCTTTGCTGCGGGCCTCTTCCAGCACCGCAGGGAACAGGCCCATCTCGAACTCGAAAGCCTGGATGTCCACCCGTGAGGCTCCACGCTTGCGACACTCGGTGATGACCTCCTCGACGAACAGGCGGCCCACGGGCAGGTTGATCGGCCCGATGACCACCAAGCGGCCGTTGCGGGCACCGTGAAAGAAGCCGTCCTGGGCGGCACCTTCCGCCCCAAATGGGCTCGCCTTGTAAGCACGCAAGATCAGGTCGCGGAACTCGCGTTCCTTCTCAGCCAGGGCTGCCGCCCGCTGCTCCACGGAGAGGCGGCCGCCGATGTTCAGGTAGGCCTGTCGCTCGTAGCGGCCCAGATTCAAGACCTCAAAGGCACGGAAGTCTGTCTCCCCTGCTTTCAGCTCGCGTTGAACGCCAATGAGCCGCTTGCGCGTGGTGTGTATGCCGAACTTCCCGAGATCAGTCGCAATCCACTTTCGACCCAGCCTCTCTGCGACGGCAGCCGTTGTGCCAGACCCTACGAAGAAGTCCCCCACCAAATCGCCCTCGTTGCTGCTCGCTCTGATGATTCGCTCGACCAGAAGCTCGGGCTTTTGGGTTGGGTAAGGCAAACGCTCGTGCGACGAGGATGCGACACCGAACCCAGGTACGTCTGTCCAGATCGAGTCCAACTGGATCGTGTACTCATCAAGGTAGTACTTCTTGTACTTCTGCCCGCTCGATGAGACGTAAATCAACCCTTCTTGCTCCATTCGTGCAATGGAAGTCTCAGAGTAGTCGCCCAACGTGGTCCGCTTGAAGACGCGACCATCAGGGTCAGAGTACCGAAACTCTCGAAGCTGCTTGTCCCCAAGTTCGGCTGCAACGAAGTTGAACGTCAGCGACGCGGATCGCGAGTAGGCGAGCACAACATCGAAGGTCTTCGGCCAGTGCTTCGCCTTCTTCTTTGCTCCCTTCCCTACCGCGTCGCGCTTCCACACGATCTCACCTCGATAGGTGTCTCGTCCGAAGACCTCATCCAAGACGAGGCGAAGGTACTGCACAACGCGCCAGTCCGTGTGAACGTAGATCGATCCATCGGGAGCCAAGAGGTCCCGCATCAGGATCAGCCGCTCGTAAAGCATTGATACAAAGCTGTCGGCCCCCTTGCCCCAGGTGTCGCGATAAGCGATCTGTTCCAACAGATTTGCCTCCTTATGGAACGTCTCACCCCCGATTTCGATGTCCATCGAGAAGTCGGCCCCTACGTCAAACGGTGGGTCGATGTAGATGAGCTTCAAGCCGCCTGCGTCCTCGATCTGCTGCCGTAGCGGCCCCGCTTTCAGCGACGACAAGATGAGCTTGTTGTCGCCCCAGATCAGCTTGTTGGACCAGCCCTTCGTCTGCCGTCCACGGCTGTCGAAAAGGTCTCCCTGGGTCTTGGTCTCCGTCCGAGGCTCGTCGATGTGTTCCAGCGTCTGGAAGGGCAGCACGGTCGTGCACACGTCGCGGGTCTTGCCGTTCCACACCAACTCCACCTCACGCTTGTCCTCGAACAGAATGAAGCGGTACTTCTCGGGCAGGGCCTTGCCCTGCTGGATCAGGTTGAACAGGTCGCGTTGCTCGGCTTCGCTCAGGTCGTAGGTCTTTTTGGGATCGCGTGCCATGGCGGGTTGCTCGATTTATTGCTCGGTCAGTCGATGGGGCTGATGCGCGCGTCGATCGCCACGGCCAGCGCTTTGAAGTCGCTCCAAGCATCGCGCACGGCGAGCGAATGGCTTCCGATGGCACCATCGGCCGAGTTCAGGTTGAAAATAGGTTTGTGCACTTCTTGTGCCATGGGTACCAGACTGCGGTAGTGCTTGAGGCGGGCGAGGCAATTGCCGTCGTTGGCTTTCGCTAGTACACCTGTCGCTTGCCCCATCACGCTTTCTCGGTAGGTGCCAGGAATGCGGTCGCTCCATCTTTTGTAGGCTTTGACCGGGCGTGAGAGCCGCTCCATGTGCTGCATGAGGATGTAGCCTTCGGGGTGCATGTGGCCGGCTGGAAGGTCAAAGCCGGGTGTCTCCCAGTTGGCTGTTCGTTTGCGCCAGTCGGCCCGCCAGGCCGTCAGCGTGGGCCCAAGGTTGCGCAGCCCTTGCAGGGAAAACAGGTCGGCTGCCAGGGGAATCACGACGTGGTCGCTGCCGATCAAGGCGGAACGGTTGATGGCACCGAGATTGGGGCCCACATCCGCCAGAATCAAATCAGCTTGGTGGGCCGTGGAGGCCATTTGTGCCACCTGCCAAAAAGCGGTGAGCAGACGAAAGGGCCGGTACAAGTTGTTCTGGTTGGAGCCCATGGCCTCGGTCCAAGCACCCGAGAGTTGATCCTCAAACCCTGCCAAAGCCAGGTCACCGGGGACCAGAAACAAGTTTGAATTGATGGTCTGTGTGACAGGCCGCTCAATGTCGCCCACCTGCGTGAGTGGTTTGATACAGCGAAAGATGGTTGTGGCCTGGCTGGGTGCCACGGTGGGCTCCCAAAGTTCTTCCAGGACGGCTTCGGGCAAGAACGCAGAGGTGAGGTTGGCTTGAGGGTCGAGGTCAATAGCGACCACGCGCTTTCCCATTTCGGAAAACATCCATGCCAGGTGAAACACCAGTGAGGTCTTGCCAACGCCGCCTTTGTTGTTGAAGAAGGTAAGGACGGGCGTGCTCATGAGGCGCTCCTGACCATAACGAGCACGGTCGTGGGCTCGACGTGAAACTCGGGTGCCGGGTTACCGTTGGCCTGCAGTGCACGGCGAGCTTCAGCGATTCCAAAGCCAAAACGTTGTACAAAACCAAGTGACTTGAGTACGCCAGCCAGCACCGGATTGCGGTAGTCGCTGACACCTGGACGGCCAAAATTCTCAGCCGTCACGGCACCAAAAGGGCCACCGGGGTTGCTGATCTCGATGCGGTCGTCGAACCAGTAAATGCGGACCGGCGCGTTGGTGCCTTCGTAGGTTCGGTGCATCACGGCATTGCGAGCGAGCTGCTGCAAAGCGGACAAAGGGTAAGGCGTTGTGCGCACTTCTGTGGTGGTGCCGGATGTGAAGTCCACCGACACGGACAACGTTGCTTTGAGTTTTTCATCGAGGCGGCGCAGCATGGTGTCCAAGCTGCCATCGAGTTCTTGCTCATCAGTCACTGGATCACCCCACTGGGTGCCCCGAATGCGTAGGAACTGCACATAGGCGGCCGGCACCCAGGTTCGCGGACTTTTGCCCAGCGTCAACAGCCCAACAACCGTGGGTGTGGTGTCGTCCACACTGGCCACCAGCCCGAGGGAAGCCAAGCGCTCTTCGTAGGAGCGCCCATTGAGTTCCAGCACATCGCGCGCAACGGCTTGGGGTAAATACTCGTTCTCGAAGTAAGAACGGCTCAGGTCATCAAGCCCACTTCCTGGAATGGGGTGGGTGTCAAAACTGCGATCCCTGAAGCGCCGCTTTTCGTTCAGCACACGCTCATCTTGGGCTGTGGCTTGGCCACGACGGGGGCCTGTGCGTATCCAGATGCGGCCCTCCAGCCGAACCGGCGGCGCGTCAGCTGGCCAAACGGTCACCACTGCTACATCACGGCCCAGCAAATGCCGCTTGGCCACGGTCATGCTGGGCGGGGGAATCGTCTTGCCATCGGTTTTGATGTCGGCCAAGGTTTGCAGCAGTTCGTCGGTCACGACAAAACTTGGGTCGGAAGGAGAGCCATCATCCTGGATGCCCACAAACAGCACACCGGGGCGGTTGTGGTTTGGCAGGTCGTTGGCAAAGGCGCAGACCGCTTGGCGACCTTTTTCAGGTGCGCTGCCCTTCCATGTTGTCTTGCGCTCGGCACAGTCGCTCTCCAGGTCGGCAATGAGTGCCAGCAGTTCAGCGTCTGTCAACGGGGTCATGTTGAGATCTCCTGGTATTCGCGAAAGGTACTGAGTAAACCTGCGAAAGAGCGGGGCCGGTGTTGATCAAAACTGTCTTGATCAACGTACACGAAGCCATATGTGGTGCCTCCAGCGCCCTTGCTGGCCTCTGTCGCGTCTTCGCACCATTGTTTAAGTCGCCGCATCTTTTGCGGTAAGTCCAGTTCCTCACGACCTTTGGTCTCGACGATCCAGACGGCCCCGTCGTTGGTGCGTACGATGAAGTCGGGCGTGTAGGTGGACAACTCGCCGCTGGCCTTCACGTAGTCGATCTTGAAGCCCACGGCCATGTAGTTCTTACCGAAGGCCTGCACGTCATCGGCACCGTCAAGGAACGCGGCAAAGGCGAGCTCCAAGCCGTCCGCCGAGCCTTCGCCCACGATGCGGTTGAACACCGACTTCTTGGCCTGCAAGAAGCCTCGGGGCTGGGTGCGGAATGGCCGCGTGTCCCGCAGCTTGATGGTGCCCTCGATGCGGGACGTGCCCGTCTCGCGGATCGTCAAGCCGTTGATGGCCGTGCGGAAGCTGTCGAAGATGACCTTGCTGACCTCGGGCTCGGACAGGTTCCGTAGCACCACGGGGCTCTCCAGATCGACAGGCTGGTCGAATAGGCTGTCGCGGATGAAGGCCTTGACCTTGGGGTACAGCAGTTCATAACCCCCCACCAGCCGCAGCTCTTTCAGGAGCTGGCGGGCGAAGAAGGCGACCACGGAGCGGAAGTCGACCACGCCGCTGGTGTCGAGCTGGATGGTGTGGTCCACCTCCGCGTCCAGCATCGTCTTGAAGACGATCTCACGGGTCTCCTCGGGCGTGAACGGCTTGATGGGTAAGGGCTTGTTGCCCAGGGCTGACGGGTCCAGCTCGCCCAGGTCTTTGAACTCGCGATTGAATCGGCGGGTCAGCCTGGGCAGGGCGATGTCCAGCTCGTCGATGTTCTTCGTGGTGGCGTCCTTCTCCACCTCAACCACCAGCGAGTCTTGGCGTTCCTTGCCGCCGTTGCCACCCATGGGCACCCGCTCGAAGTTCACGCCCTCGCTCTGGATGGACTCCACAAACTCCATGAAGGCGGGCGTGCCCATCACGGAGACGGTCTCCCGCTGCTCGCTGCCGAAGTACATGCGACGCAGGCCACGGCCCAGCGTCTGCTCGGGCAGGATGTTGCTCTTGGCCGAGTAGGCACGCAGGCCGACGATGACGCTGACGTTGCGAACGTCCCAGCCTTCTTTGAGCATCAGCACCGACACGATGGCCTTGTAGGGCGACTTCCACGTGTCGATCTCGTTGGACTGCTTGCGAAGCAGTTCCAACTCGTCCTTGCTCTTGCCGCTGGCCGCCTCCGAGATTTCACCGTTGGCCTTGGTGTGGATGACCAGCACCGCCCCCTGCAACTCGGGGCTGATCTTTTCAAGGTAGGCCCCCACCTCGTCGCAGTTCTTGGTGTCGTCCACCATCACGAAGAGCACGGCCTTCTTGCCCAGCGTCTCATGCTCGGCATAGCTCTTCCGCCACTCTTCAACACCCAAGGCCAGGTAGTCGGCGTACTTCTCGCTGACGATGGGGCTCTTGTGCTCGGTGAGCTTGGCTCGGCTGACCGCATCGGGTAGCACGGGGTGCTTGACCACGTTTTGGGCGATGGCCTCCACCAGCGGGTAGTCGCTGATGGTCTGCACGAAGATGGCTCCGTTGTTGGCCTTGGGCGTGGCCGACACGTCGATCTGGATGGACAGCCGCAAGTCCTTTTGCAGCATGCGGTGGTGGATGTCCTGGATGCACTTGAACCACGCCATGCGGGGGTCGTGGATGTGGTGGGCTTCGTCGTTGAAAACGGCCAGCTCGTCGATCTCACGGATCAACTCGCCCAGGTCGGTGTTGCTGTCCGTGGTCTTGCCAACGGGCGTATCACCGAAGGGCGATAGGAAGTAGTCCCGCAGGTCGTCGTCGTCAAGCGTAGGCTCTGGTACATCACTGAGGTAGACGCGGTGGATGTTAGTCAGAAACAGGTTGCCCGTGGGGCGAACCACCCGCACGTCGTCCTGGATGTGCAGGGCGATCTGAAAGTCATCCCGCCAGTTGCGGCCTGCTTGCCCGTTGTCGGGCAGCACGGGATCCTTGAAGAAGATACGAAGCCCGTCGAAATCGGTCCGCAGGCGATCCAACACGATGATGTTCGGGGCGATCAGCAGGAAGTTGCGTGAGAGCGTGGAGTCAGGCTCATAGAGCTTGTGGAAGTAGCTCCACGCCATCAGCAGCGACAGCACCTTGGTCTTGCCCGCTCCCGTGGCCATCTTGACCACGAAGCGGGGCCACGCCTCGTCGAACATGTTGCTCGACACGGCACCCGAGGCGTCGAAGCGCAACAGGTCGTACTTGTCGCGGGCCTGGCGAACGTCGTGCAGCCAGATGACCGACTCCACCGCCTCACGCTGGGCGAAGTAGTAGCGGAACTCGGATTGCGTCCCGTCTGCCTGACCGATCAGGTGATGGGTATCGAACCACCACTGCAACAGGGCCTTGGAAGTCTCCGAGGCCCCGTTGTAGCCCAATGCCCGCCAGGCCTGCACCTCTTGCCGCACCTTGGCAACCAAGGGCGGCAGCAGCTTCTCGTACGCTGTGTCCCGCATTTCCTCTGCTGCGGGGAACCAACGCACCGCAGGTTCCAGGATCTCGTAGGGCGAGATTGGAAAGCTGGGATGTAGTGCCATCTGCTTGTTCTCTGGTGATTGCTTCTCTTCGCTTCCGGTGGTCGCCGCGTCTGCGGCGTACAACTCACCCCCCCTGCCAGGCCACGCCGTCCTCGTTCAGGATGACGTCCAGCGGCACGTCGTGCGGCTCGCCTGCCAGCCAGGGCAGGAAGCCGTGGCTGTAGGCCAGGCCGATGGTGAAGGGGCGGGGGGTCAACTGCGCCAGGGTGCGGTCGTAGAAGCCGCCGCCGTAGCCCAGGCGGATGCCGCCCGGCCCATAGCCCACGCAGGGCACCAGCAGCAGCGAGGGCTCGAAGGACAGGGTGTCTTTCGGCTTGGGGATGCCGTAGGCGTCTTCCTCCATCTCGCAGCCCGGGTACCAGACGTGAAAGCGCAGTTGCTTGGTGTCCTTGTGCACCACGGGCAGGCCGATGCGGCGCTTCTCATCCGCCTCGCTCCAGCGGTACAGCGCGGGCAGCGCGTCGAACTCGCCCTTGATCGGCCAGTAGGCGCCGATGGCCCGGTCCTGCCGGGTGGCCAGGAACACGCGCAGCACCTGCTGCAGGTGCATGGCGCGCTCATGCCGGTCCACCAGGCTCTGGCGCTCGGCCTGCAATTGGCGGCGCAGGGTCTTCTTGTCGCGCGAGGGCTCCAAAGGCGGCAACTGGAAGGAGGAAGTCATCGCATGCACCCAAGTCTGGTGGGACCTTGACCGAAACAAGCCCCATTGTCGGGGCTGCCTGCCAGAATCGGCCCATGACTTCCCCTTGGCGCCTGCTCGACCCCGCTGGCAACCCCCCGTTGCCTTCCTGCAGCGTGTCGGCCCGCGGGCACCGGCCCGCTCTGGGCCTGAAGGCCTGGGCGGGCAGGGTGGCGCTGCTGCTGGGGGTGTGGGCTGCCAGCGCCGTGGCCCCGGCGGTGGCGCAGACAGGCGCCTTCAGCACCCCTGCGGTGTCCGCGGCCGATGCCCCCATCGTCGAAGCCCGTGAAGCGCTGCGCCGCAACGACCGCGCCCGCCTGGCGGCGCTGAAGGCCAGCACCGGGGCCGCCCGCCACCCGCTGGCCTCGTGGGTGGACTACTGGGAACTCGGCACACGCTTGAACACGGTCAGCGTGGCGGAGGTGGACGGTTTTCTCAGCCGCTGGACGGGCACCTACGTGGAAGACCGCCTGCGCAACGACTGGCTGCTGGAGCTGGGCCGGCGGCGCGACTGGGCCACCTTCGCCCGCGAGTTCCCGCGTTTCAGGATGAACGACGACCGCGAGGTCACCTGCTACGCCCTGCTGACGCAGCACCAGGCCGGGGCCGACGTCCGGCGGGCCGCGCGCGAGGCCTGGTACGCTCAGCGCGACGCGGACGACGGCTGCCAGTTGCTGGCCCGCACCCTGTTCGAGGACAAGCAGCTCACCGCCGCCGAGGTCTGGCAGGAGGTGCGCTTGTCCGCCGAGAACAACCGCCCCCGGGCCGCGCGTGCCGCAGCGTCCTTGCTCGGGGACGAGTCCGCCAAGGCGGTGGGCCAGATCTTCGACAACCCGGCGCGCTGGCTGGCCCAGCGCAAGCCCAGCGCCCAGCCCGAGGACCGCCAGTTGCGCACGGTGGCCGTCATCCGCATGGCCGCCAGCGACCCCGAGGCTGCGGCCGGCCAGCTGACACAGCCCTGGGCGGCCGCTCTGCCCGCCACGCTGAAGGCGGCGGCCTGGGGCGTGGTGGGCAAGCAGGCGGCGCTGAGACTGCAGCCTGAAGCGGCGCTGTGGTACCGCCGCGCCTTCGACCAGCAACGCGCGTCCCAGGAGCCGGCGCCCTGGTCGGACGACACGCTGGCCTGGGGCGTGCGCGCGGCACTGCGCGCTACCGCCCCCGACGCGCAGCGCTGGGCACTGGTGCTGGAGGCCGTGGGCGCCATGTCGGCCCAGGAGCAGAAGGACGGTGCGTGGGTCTACTGGCGGGCGCGGGCCCTGCAGGCCCAGGCCCCCAAGGACGCCGCCGGAGACGAGGCACGCGACAGCGCCCGCCAGATGATGCAGTCCATCGCGTCGCCGTTGAGCTTCTACGGCAAGCTGGCCAGCGAGGACCTGGGCCTGCGCACCAGCCTGCCCCCCACTCCGACAGCGCTCACCGCCGCCGAGCGGGAGGCTGCTGCTGGCGTGCCCGGACTGCAGCGCGGGCTGCACATGATCAGCCTGGGCCTGCGCAACGAAGGCGTGCGAGAGTGGAACTTCACGCTGCGCGGCATGAACGACCGTGAGCTGCTGGCTGCAGCGCAGTTCGCCTGCGAGCGCGAGGTCTGGGACCGCTGCATCAACACCAGCGACCGCACCCGGGCCGAGATCAACCTGGCGCAGCGCTTTCCCACGCCGTTCCGGCAGGACGTGGTGGCCGCCGCGCGCCAGATCGGGCTGGATCCGGCCTATGTCTACGGCTTGATCCGCCAGGAGTCGCGTTTCATCATGGACGCCCGCTCGCATGTGGGCGCGTCGGGTCTGATGCAGATCATGCCGGCCACGGCGCGCTGGACAGCCCGCAAGATCGGCCTGGACTTCAAGCCCGAGATGATCACCGACCGCGACGTCAATCTCAAGCTCGGCACGGCCTATCTGAAGCTGGTGCTGGACGATTTCGGGGGCTCCGCCGCCATGGCCGCGGCCGCCTACAACGCCGGCCCCAGCCGCCCCCGCCGCTGGCGTGAGGGCCCGCTGATGGAGGTGGCCGCCTGGGCCGAGAACATTCCCTTCAACGAGACGCGCGACTACGTGAAGAAGGTGCTGTCCAACGCCACCGTCTACGCCGCCCTGCTGGAGGGTGCGCCCACGCTGGCGCTGAAGGTGCGCCTGGGGGCGCCCATCGGCCCGCGCGAGGGCAATGCGGCCTCACCTGACAAGGATCTGCCATGAACGCGCTCCATCGGCACCCAGCGGTGCTTCACAGGTTCGCAGCACGAAGGGTGGCGTCATGAAGGATCAGGTCGCCGTCCTGGGCGGCACGGGCTTTGTCGGCCATGCCGTGTGCGAGCACCTGGTCGAGCGCAGCGGCGGCGCCGGTGGACGCATCGTGGTGCCCACGCGCCGTCTTCGCCATGGCCTGGCGCTGCAGTCGCTGCCGACCGTGCAACTGGTGCAGGCCAACGTGCACGACGACCGGGACCTCGCACGCGTGCTGGCCGGCTGTGAGGCGGTGGTGCATCTGGTGGCCATCCTGCACGGCAGTGAGGCCGAGTTTGACCGCGTGCACGTGCAACTGCCCCAGCGCGTGGCGGCGGCCTGCAAGGCCGCCGGGGTGCGCCGCGTCGTGCATGTCAGCGCGCTGGGCGTGGCGCCTGATGCGCCTTCCCGCTACCTGCGCAGCAAGGCCGCGGGCGAGCAGGTCTGGCGCGAGTCCGGCCTGGACGTGACCGTGTTGCGCCCCAGCGTGATCTTCGGCGCACGCGATCGATTCCTCAACCTCTTCGCGCAACTGCAGGCCCTGGCGCCGTTCGTGCCGCTGGGCGGTGCCCACGCGCGCTTCCAGCCGGTGTGGGTGGAAGACGTGGCCGCAGCGGTGGTGCGCTGCCTGGACCAGCCTGCCACCATCGGGCAGGTTTTCGAGTGCGCCGGGCCGCAGCAGTTCACGCTGGCCGATCTGGTGCGGCTGGCCGGGCGACTGAGCGGGCATCCGCGGCCGGTGCTGCCGCTGCCCGGGGCGCTGGCGCGCCTGCAGGCGCTGGTCATGGAGTACCTGCCCGGCGAGCCGCTGATGTCGCGCGACAACGTGGACTCCATGCAGGTGCCCAACGTCGCCACCCCGGGGCAGCCAGGACTGGAGGCGCTGGGTGTGCAGGCCAGCGGCGTGGAAGGCGTGGCGGCGGGCTACCTGGGTGGCGTCGACGGGCCGGGCCGCTTCATGCCCTGGCGGTCCAGGCACCGATGACGGCGCCAAGGGCAACCGTCTGAGCCAGTCTTGCACTCGCCGGGCCTGCAACACAAGCCGCTCGCCCTGAGCTTGTCGAAGGGCCGCAGCAGCCTGGTCACGACTCAAGTCCAAACCTGGACGGATCCACCCCCATGCACAAGCCCATGGACGCGCTGACAGGGCGCTGCTTCGAAGTGGGCGGCTGCGTACGCGACGCGCTGCTGGGCCGCCCCATCGCCGACCGGGACTGGGTGGTGGTCGGTGCCACGCCGCAGGAGATGCTGGACGCGGGCTTTCGCCCGGTGGGCAAGGACTTTCCGGTCTTTCTTCATCCCCAAACGCAGGAGGAATACGCGCTTGCCCGCACCGAACGCAAGTCCGGGCGCGGCTACCACGGCTTCACCTTCCATGCCGACCCGGGTGTCACGCTGGAGCAGGACCTCGCACGGCGCGACCTGACCATCAACGCCATGGCACGGCGGCCCGACGGCAGCCTGGTGGACCCCTTTGGCGGGCAGCGTGACCTGCGCGAATGCCGCCTGCGCCATGTGAGCCACGCCTTTGCCGAAGACCCGGTGCGCCTGCTGCGCACGGCCCGATTTGCGGCGCGGTTCGGCGACTTTGATCTGGCCCCCGACACCCTGGCCCTGATGCAGCGTCTGGTGGACGACGGCGAGGTGGACGCGCTGGTGCCCGAGCGCGTGTGGCAGGAGCTGGCCAAGGGTCTGATGGAGCCCTGGCCGCGGCGCATGTTCGAAGTGCTGCGCGCTTGCGGGGCGCTCGCGCGTCTGCTGCCGGAAGTGGACGCGTTGTGGGGGGTGCCGCAGCCGCTGGCCCACCATCCCGAGGGCGATACGGGCGAGCACCTGATGCTGGTGCTGCAGCAGTGCGCGCGGGCACAGGCGCCGCTGACAGTGCGCTGGGCCTGCCTGATGCACGACCTGGGCAAGGGCACCACGCCGCGCGACGAATGGCCTCGCCACATCGGCCACGAGCAGCGCAGTGCGCGCCTGGCACAGCGGGTGGCCGAGCGCCTGAAGGTGCCCAGCGACTGCCGCGAACTGGCCGACGTGGTGGCCCGCGAGCATGGCCATGTGCACGCCAGCGGCGGCCTGGGCCCTGACGCCACCATGCGCCTGCTGGAGCGCTGCGATGCGCTGCGCCGGCCGGAACGCTTTGTGCAGGCGTTGCAGGCCTGCGAGTGCGATGCCCGGGGCCGCACCGGCCTGGAAGATCGCCCTTACCCCCAGGCCCCGCGCCTGCAGGCCGCGCTGGAGACCGTGCTGGCGGTGGACACGGCCGAGGTGGCGGCGCTGGCGCAGCGCCAGGGGCTCGCCGGTCCGGCCATCGGCCAATCCGTGCGCCAGGCGCGGGTGCGGTCCCTCGCCGAACCCGGACCTGCCGCTGCGGCGCCGTAGCGGGCTGCGGCGCGGCTGTCGTACGCCACGCAACCGGCACTGTCAGCGTTGCCGCCAGCTTCGCCACAGGCCTTGCGTCCGCGCAGGCGTCACCCTCATCTCGCCCGCCACGATGGTGCATGCATCAATTGGCGCGGCGAGTGGCCACGGTCTGCCTCCTGCACATCGCGCTCTGGGGTTGGAGCGTTCAGGCCCAGAGCGGATCGGTGCCGCCAGAGGATCTGGCGGTCCGTTTCGAGCAGTTGCGGCGCCAGGGTGCGGTGCAGTTGGGCCAGAAGCCGGTCTTCCTGCAATCGACCGAGACCCCTGAGCGCCTGGAGGGCGAGGTGCCGGCCCTCATCGACCACCCTGTGCTGCGGGTGCGTGCGGCGCTGGCGCAGGCCGCGGTGTGGTGCGACATCCTGATCCTGCACCTCAATGTGAAGTACTGCCGTGCGGCGCGCCAGTCCAGCCCTGCGGGCGGCGTCGACACGCTGGAGGTGGGGCTGGGCCGCAAGTACGACGAGCCCCTGAGCGGCGTGCACTGGCTGGACTTTCGGTTCCGCGCCAGCCCTTCCGCGGGTGGCCCTGCCAGCCTGCCCGGTGCCAGCCCGCCGGCCGTGGAACTGCTGGCCCCTGAAGGTCCGCTGGGCACGCGTGACATCCGCATCACGGTGCAGACGGCCGAGGCGGCCAGCGGGCGCACCCTTCTGCAGTTGCGCTATGCCTACGGGCAGGGCCCGACAGCGCGCTGGGCGCTGCAGATGTACCTGGGCACCCTGGGCCGGCACAAGGTCGGCTTCAGCCTGGTGCCGGAACACGCTGACAACCCCGGCGGTCCTCTCCAGCCCGTGACGGGCGTGAGGGCCCTGTTGGAACGCAACACCGTGCGCTACTACCTGGCCGTGGACGCCTACCTGGAGGCGCTGGTGCTCCCGCAGGCGCAGCAACTGGAGCGGCGCCTGCTGGACTGGTTTGCCGCCACCGAACGCCATCCTCGCCAACTGCGTGAGCTGGACTGGGAAACCTACGTGCAGATGAAGCGTATGGAGGTGCGCCGGCAGCAGAGTGCGCCATCAGGCCGGCCTTGAGAGTTCCCGTACCCCGGTCCTGTGCGAGGATGGCAGTTCTTGGTGCGGTGTCTGCGCTTCTGCGCAACGATTGCGCCCGGTTCCGATGTGGGCTTCTTCGCGAAGGACGCAGCCATGATGCAACTGGCCGATGGCATTCGCAGGCACGGATTCAAGAAGTGGTACGAGCGGGAGCTGCTTCGCGGCCATGCCCACCTGGTCGTGTTGATCTTCTGCTGCCTTGGCCTGATGATGGCCCTGGAGGGCGCTACGCGCTTTCGTTCCACGGCCGACCAGCTGTTCGACCTGATGGCGGTGGTGGTCTGCACCGGCGCAGGCCTGTGGGCGCTGCGCCGCTATATGGGCCTGTTGCTCAGGGCCGAGAGCATCGCCAACCAGGCCGACTGCCCGCGCTGCAAGGCCTATGGGCGGCTGGAGCTGGCGGCATCCACAAGCCCGGCCTCAGCAGCCCAGACCTCGGAAGCCCCGGACCAGCAGGTGGCGGTGCGCTGCCGTGCCTGCGGGCACGAGTGGCCCATCTACCTGTGAGCGGCTTCAGAACCACAGCCCGATCAGCATCGCCAGCACGCTGAGCACGATGCTGCTGGCCAGCGGGACATGGAACTCGCGGCCACGCCAGCGAAAACTGAAGTCGCCGGGCAGGCGGCCCAGGCCGATCTTGCGCAGCCAGGCCGTCAAGCCGTTGAACAGCACGAAGGCCAACAGGAAGACGAGGAGCCAGCGCATGATGCAGGGCGCGTAAGTTCAGGGGCCGCATCGCCTCAGAGGCGGTGCGTGCGGTCGCCCGCGGTGAAGCCCAGCAACTCGTCGTCCAGGCCGTCCAGGCCACGCGTGAGGGCCATCACCTTGAACAGTTCGCCCATCTCGTGCTCGGTCAGCAGCTTCTGCGCCGCTGCGCCCTCGGGGATCGTGGCGTGTTCCAGCAGACCGGCCATGCCGCAGTTCAGCAGAAAGCGGGCCTGGCTGGTGTAGCCGGCCACGTTGAGGCCCGCATCTTGTGCCGCCAGGGCGATGGCCGTGAAGTCCACGTGCACCGTGATGTCCTTCAGACCCACGTCGACCAGCGGGTTGCCGTCGGCTCGGTGGGCCCGGTGGCACATCAGCGTGCCGCCGGTGCGTTGCGGGTGGTAGAGCTCGGCCTCGGGGAATCCGTAATCGATGAACAGCGCCAGGCCGCAGGTCAGGCGCTCGGCCAGCGTGGCCACGAAGGCCTGCGCCTGTGGCTGGATCTCCAGCACGGTGCCGGGCACGAAGGGCGCGTCCACGGGGGGGCGAAGGTCCGTGGGCCGGTCGGCGAAGTGCAGGCGGCCGTCGTGCCAGGCCACGCCGCGTTCGCACCAGGTCTGCCCGTTGAAGCTCAGCAACTGCGCCGGCATGGCGTCCAGCACCTCGTTGCCCAGCACCACGCCGCGCATCACGGGCGGCAGGGCGGTGGCCCACTGCACACGGTCACCGAAGCGGGCCAGGGCCTGGCGCTGCTGCTCACGCAGCCCGCCCGACACCTCCACGATGGTGTAGCGGCGCACGCGCTCGCCCAGGGTGTCCAGCACCTGCTGTGCCAATGCGCCCGTGCCAGCCCCGAACTCGTAGACCTCGTCGGCCTGCGCGGCCTGCAGGGCCTGCGCCACCTGGGCCGACAGGGCGCGGCCGAAGAAGGGTGAGAGCACCGGTGCGGTGACGAAGTCGCTGCCCGCAGCGCCGTTCGACCCGGCACCTGGGAACCCGGCAGGCATCAGCCCAATGGGCGACGCGCCGCGGGCGTAGTAGCCCAGGCCGGGGGTGTAGAGCGCGGTGTGCATGAAGCGGTCAAACGGGATCCAGCCGCCAGCCGCCGCGATGTCCTGCCGCAGGTGGGCGAGCAGGGCCGCCGATACACTGCCGGGCTCCGTTTCACGCATCGGCGTCATTGTAGAAAGCATGACTTCGCGCCCTGTTGTCCTGGTCACCGGCGCTGCCCGCCGTGTGGGCCGCGCCATGGCGCTGGACCTGGCCTGTCATGGTTTCGATGTGGCCGTGCACTACCGTGGCTCGGCCGACGAGGCGCAGGCCACGGCGCGGGACTGCGCTGACCTGGGCGCACGCGCCCAGACCTTCCAGGCCGACCTGTCCGATGAAGCCGCGGCGCGTGCGCTGCTGCCTGCGGTGGTGCGGGTTTTCGGCCAGGTGGATGCCGTGGTGAACAACGCCTCGGATTTCGAGTACGACAACCCGGCCAGCTTCAGCTACGCGCTCATGGAGCGCCAGTGGCGCGCCAACACGGCGCCGGCCATCGTGCTGGCCCAGGCGCTGCACGAGCAGGTGACGGCGCGGGGCGCCACCGGCTGCGTGGTCAACCTGCTCGACCAGAAGCTCTGGAACCAGAACCCCGATTACCTGTCGCACACCCTGTCCAAGGCCGCGCTGGAAGCCGCCACCACCATGCTGGCCATGGGCCTGGCACCGGCCGTGCGGGTGTGCGGCGTGGCCCCGGGGGTGACGCTGCTGTCCGGGGCGATGGCCGATGGCGAGTTCGAGCGCGCGCACCGCATGACGCCGCTGCGCCGCTCGTCCACGCCCGAGGACATCGCACGGGCGGTGCGCTTCCTGATCGAATCCCCCGCCATCACCGGGACCACGGTGCTGGTGGACGGCGGCCAGCATCTGGCCGGCCAGCCGCGCGACGTGATGTTCCTGGCGCGCCAGAACGCCCAGGAGATGTGATGGCCCCCCATGAACGCGCTGGACCTGTGTGCCGGTGCACGATGCAGCGCTCACAGCGCCTGAGGAAAGCAGCCTATGAGCGCCCTTCTGACCCACCCTGAGCTGACCGCTTGCCGCCGCCTGTTCCTGCGCAATCACGAACTCGCGGTGCACATCGGCGTGCATGATTTCGAGCACGGTGCGCCACAGCGCATCCGCTTCAACGTGGACCTGTACGTGCCCCTGGCCCAGTCCACCCCCACCGCGGACGCCCTGGACGAAGTGGTCGACTACGACTTCATCCGCCACACCATCGCCCAGCGCGTGGCGCGCGGCCACATCGAGTTGCAGGAGACGCTGGCCGACGACCTGTTGCGCGCCATGCTGGCGCACCCCAAGGTGCGGGCGGCCCGCGTGTCCACCGAAAAGCCCGACGTCTACCCGGACTGCGAGGCCGTGGGCGTGGAAGTCTTCGGCATCAAGGAAGCCACCGCATGAACACCGTCACCGAACCGGTCTTCGCCGCCGACACCCGTGCCCCGGAGGGCCGCGCGGCGCCCGGACTGGAGCACAAGGGCAAGGCCCCGGTCGAGATCCGCAAGTTGGCCAAGCGGCTGCACCGCCAGGTGGGCCAGGCCATCGGTGACTTCAACATGATCGAGCCGGGTGACAAGGTCATGGTGTGCCTGTCCGGCGGCAAGGACAGCTACGGCCTGCTGGACATTCTGCTGAGCCTGCGCCAGCGCGCGCCCGTGCCCTTCGACATCGTGGCCGTCAACCTGGACCAGAAGCAGCCGGGCTTCCCCGAGGAGGTGCTGCCCGCCTACCTGCGCAGCCGCGAAGTGCCCTTCCACATCGAGGCGCAGGACACCTACTCCATCGTCAAGCGCCTGGTGCCCGAAGGCAAGACGATGTGCAGCCTGTGCTCGCGCCTGCGCCGGGGCATCCTGTACCGCGTGGCCGGCGAGCTGGGCGCCACCAAGATTGCGCTGGGCCACCACCGCGACGACATGGTGGTGACGCTGCTGATGAACATGTTCTTCGGCGCGCGCATGAAGGGCATGCCGCCCAAGCTGGTGAGCGACGACGGACGCCACGTGGTCATCCGCCCGCTGGCCTATGTGGCCGAGGCCGACCTGGCGCGCTGGGCTGCGCACCGCGAGTTCCCCATCATCCCGTGCACGCTGTGCGGCAGCCAGGACAACCTGCAGCGCGTGCAGGTCAAGAAGATGATCCACGAGTGGGAGCGTCAGTACCCCGGCCGCATCGACAGCATGTTCTCGGCCATGGGCAAGATCGTGCCCTCGCACATGATGGACCGCAAGCTCTACCCCTTCGAGACCCTGCAAGCTACGGGTGTGGCCGACCCGCAGGGCGACCGCGCCTTCGACGAGGAGGATGACGAGGCCTGTGCCCCGCCCGCGCGGGGCGCCGCACGGGGGGTACAGACGATCCGTATCGACGCTATCGGGCGCTCCGGTGGCGAAGCTGCAGCTGAACGCAGGAGTTCACCATGGTTGCCAGAGGATGCACCCGAGCCCTGAGGGCTGACACCGGCTGGGGGCGGAGGCTGAGGGCCGTGCTGGCCGCCAGCGCGGCGGCCGCCATGCTGGCGGGCTGTGCGGGCGTGTCCACGTCGAGCAGCGAAGTGGCCACCTACGGCGAGTGGCCCCAGGGCCAGGCCCCGGGCACCTATGACTTCGAGCGCCTGCCCTCGCAGCAGGCCCGGGCCCAGCAGCAGGACGCCCTGGAAGCAGCGGCCCGTCCCGCCTTGGAGGCCGCGGGCTTCAAGCCTGCCCCAGTCGGCAGCGAACCGCAGGTGCTGGTGCAGCTGGGCGCGCGGGTGACCCTTGCCGACCGCTCGCCCTGGGACGACCCGCTGTGGTGGCCCGGCAGCTTTGGCTACTGGCGCTACGGACCCGGGCCCGGGCCCGGGCCGTCGTGGCGCCTGGGCCTGCGCATCGAGGCGCCGCGGTTCGACCGGGAGGTGGCGGTCCTGCTGCGCGACCGCGCCACAGGCAGGCCGGTGTACGAGGCGCGGGCCAGCAACGACGGGTATTCGATGGGCAATGCCGCACTGCTCGCGGCCATGTTTGCCGCAGCGCTCAAGGACTTCCCGGCCACAGGCCTGAACCCCCGCACGGTGGTGGTGCCATTGGCGCCGTGACCTGGGCTTCAGGGCCGGGATGCCACCTGCGTCGGCCCGCGCGCGGCCAATGCCCGCACGTCGCCTTCCCAACCCTGCAGTTTCTCGGCCAGGTGCCGGCGTTGAGCCGGCGTGGCGGCGTTGTGCAGCGCGGCGGCCAGTTCGCACTGGTGCAGGGCCAGGCGTTCGCGGTAGCCCGAGTTGTCGGGGGGTGCCGCTTGCCATCGGCGCTGCACCGTTTGGCGCAGGTCCGCCACCACCTGTTCGCGTGGGCGGCGGTCACCCGACAGCTTGCGCAGCGTGGCGATCATCTCGGCCTGGCTGGCCTGACGCCCGTCCCACCAGCGGGCCGGGTCGAAGGGCGAGGCTCGCACGCTGGCGGCCACCAGGGTGCGCTGTGCCGGCTCCAGGGTGCCGTAGAAGGACTCGAAGCGGTCGATGGTGCGCTCGGTCGAGGCTTCCCAGCGCTGCTCCTGCTGCGGTTGCAGGAAGTCCTTGCGGCGCTTGGCGTCATCTTCTTCCAAGCGCCGCTCCAGGCGCGCGAGCTGCTCCGGGGTGAGCGTGATCACCACCTCGGCTGCCGTGGGCAGCAGCCGCTCGACCAGCGGGTCCAGGCGGCGCCGCAGCTCGTCAGTCCAGCGGCACACCTGCTGCGGCGTGACGGCCGACCCCGACTCCCCGCGCGTGCGCGCCAGCCACCCAGCGTAATCGTTCAACTGCGTGGCACGGTGCCAGACGAACCACTGCGCCAGGGCCTCCTTGGTGCGCGCGGACTGGTCCGGGGTGAACGCCAATCGTGAATCCAGCCACCAGTGCGCGAGGAAGGGCCCCTGGTCGTAGCCCAGGCGCACGGCGCTGCAGCCGGCCAGGCCGCCCAGTGCCGCCAGGGCGAGGCCGATAATCGCCCCCCTCCGAAAGAGCGTCGTCAAGGTTCCGGACAGGGCGGCGAACATGGTTGTGACTGTGGCGAACAACGTGACGAGGGACAGGGCGATGAGCGTGACGATGAACGTGGCGTTGAATGTGGTGGTGATGGCGGCCGGGAAGGGCACGCGCATGAAATCGGCTCTGCCCAAGGTGTTGCACAAGCTGGCAGGGCACGCCTTATTACAGCATGTCCTGGACGCGGCCGCTCCCTTGGGGGCTCAGCGCACCGTCGTCATCACCGGCCACGGCGCGGACGAGGTGGAGGCCGCGGTGGCCGCCAGCGGCGCGGTGTTCGCGCGCCAGATGCCGCAACTGGGCACCGGCCACGCCGTGCAACAGGCCGTGCCGGCGATGGACGACGGGGCGGGCACCACCCTCGTGCTCAACGGCGATGTGCCCTTGATCCGCACCGATACCGCGCGCGCCCTGGTGCAGGCCTGCGCGGACACGCGCCTGGCGTTGTTGACCGTGACCCTGGACGACCCCACGGGGTACGGGCGCATCGTCCGCAGCCCGCAGGGTGCCGTGCTGGGCATCGTCGAACACAAGGACGCGAGCCCTGAGCAGCGCGCCATCAAGGAGATCTACACCGGCATCCTGGCCGCGCCCACCGCCGCCCTCAAGCGCTGGGTGGCGGCGCTGAAGAACGACAACGCGCAGCGCGAGTACTACCTGACCGACATCGTGGCCATGGCCGTGGCCGAGGGCTGCGATGTGGTGGCCGCCCAGCCGGCCAGCGACACCGAGGTGCTGGGCGTGAACAGCCCCGTGCAGCTGGCCGACCTGGAGCGCCGCCTGCAGCGCCTGCGCGCTGAAGTCCTGATGGAGGCCGGTGTGCGCCTGGCCGACCCGGCGCGCTTTGACCTGCGCGGCACACTGCAGTGCGGCAGCGACGTGGAAATCGACGTCAACTGCGTCTTCGAAGGCGAGGTGGTGCTGGGCGACGGCGTGCGCATCGGTGCGAACTGCGTGGTGCGCAACGCCCGCATCGAGGCCGGCGCGGTGATCCATCCCTTCACCCACATCGATGGCGAGGCGGCGGGTGTGAAGGTGGGAGTGGGTGCGCTCATTGGCCCGTTCGCCCGCCTGCGCCCGGGCGCCGATCTGGGCCCGGAGGTGCACATCGGCAACTTCGTGGAAGTGAAGAACTCCACGCTGGCGCGCGGCGCCAAGGCCAACCACCTGGCCTACCTGGGCGACGCCACGGTGGGCGAGCGCGTGAACTACGGCGCGGGCAGCATCACCGCCAACTACGACGGCGCGAACAAGCACCGCACCGTGATCGAGGCTGACGCCCACATCGGCAGCAACTGTGTGCTGGTGGCGCCCGTCACCATCGGCGCCGGCGCCACCATCGGCGGCGGCTCCACCATCGCCAAGAATGCTCCGGCGGGCCAGCTCACCGTGGTGCGCGCCAAGCAGCTCACCGTGCCAGGGTGGCAAAGGCCGAAGAAGGCGCCCAAGGGCTGAGAGTGTGTGCGACGTCCCCCGCACATCCCCTCGGGTGCGCCGGAACCCTTCGCAGGCCCTGAGGCCGTTTCAAGCCGCTGGCGCTGAAGGTTCGCGCTGCAGGGCGTCCATCGTGTCCATGGCCAGGCACAGGTCGTCCCAGGCCTTGGCCTTGTCCAGCAGGTTGCGCAGCAGGTAGGCGGGGTGGTAGGTGACGATCAAGGGCACCCCCTGGTAGCGGTGCACACGGCCCCGCAGGCGCCCGATGGGCTCGTCGGTGCGCAGCAGCGCCTGCACCGCAAAGCGCCCCATGGCCAGGATGACCCGCGGCTGCACCAGCTCGATCTGCCGCACCAGGAAGGGCTCGCAGCGTTCGAGTTCGGCCGGCTCGGGATTGCGATTGCCGGGGGGACGGCACTTCAGCGTGTTGGCGATGTAGACCTGCCGGTCCGGGGTGAGGGCGGGCGCGCCCTCGGGCGCGGCTTCCTCCCGCGTCAGGCCCAGGGCGGCCAGCATCTGGTCCAGCAGGCGGCCTGCGGGGCCGACGAACGGTTCGCCGCGCAGGTCTTCCTGCTCGCCCGGGGCTTCACCCACCACCATCCAGTGCGCGCGCGCAGGGCCCACCCCGAAGACCGTCTGGCGCCGCTTCTCGCACAGGCCGCAGGCCCGGCAGTCGACCACGGCCTGGCGCAGCGCGGGCCAGTCCAGACCGGCCACATCGGGCGCTGCGGCCCTTGAAGGCTCGTTCAGCGGGGTGGCTTGGGGGGGTGTCCCCCGCGAGGCGGCTGGCGCTGGGCGTGACACGGAGGGCCCGGGCCGTGACACGGCCGGCGCGGGGGCGTCCGGCAGGTCGTTCGCCAGGACGGCGGGCGTCCGAGCGGGACTTTCCTGGGGCGCTGCAGCCGGGCCCGCCTCCGCCAGACCGGGGCGCGCCAGCGGCTGCCAGAACGGCACGCCCATCTCCTTGAGCATGGCCAGGCGTCGGTCATCCAGCGGCATGCGCAGCCTCCTGGTCCAGGCCCAGCTTCATGACCACCGCATCCTCGCGCCTCGAACCGGCGGCCGGGTAGTAGCCGCGCCGAATCCCCTGCTCGACGAAGCCGCGCGCCCCATACAGGTAGCGCGCCCGGGTATTGCTGGCGCGCACCTCCAGCCAGATGGCGGCCAGGCCGCGCTGGCGGGCTTGCCACTCCAGCCGGTCCAGCAGCACACGGCCGAGCCCGCAGCGCTGGAAGTCCGGCACGACGGTGATGTTCAGCAGGTGCAGTTCGTCCACCCCCGGCATGGCCACGTAGTAGCCCAGTAGCACCTTATCCTGGGTGGCCAGCAGTTCCGACACATGGCCGGACCTCAGCGAATCCAGGAAGTTGCCTCGTGACCAGGGGAAGCTGTAAGCCCGTGCTTCCGCTTCCATGATGCGGTCCAGGTCGTCGGCCTGCATCGGCTGAAAGCCACGCTCGCCTGTGGCCATTGCAGGCAGGGGGCTCATGGTCTCCCCCCAGGTGCAGGGCTGCCGGCCTTGTCCTGTGCAAGGGGCGCGGCGGGGCTGCGCGCCAGGCGCTCTGCTGTCGTCAGGGCCACCTTGTCGCGCAGGTACACGGGCAGGGCTTGCTCGGCGGGCTGGGCCTGGCCGGCACGCCACGCCTGCCCGGCCAGGCGCAGCAGGGCGGCGGCCCGGTCCGCGCAGTGCAGGCGGCCTGGGTAGAAGCCTGGCGCCACGGCACCCGGCTGCGGCTTGCCGCTGCCGGTATGGGCATCACCCGGCTGCGGCAAGCCGCTGCCGGTATGTGCATCACCCAGCAGCGGCAAGCCGCTGCCCGTCCACACGAGTTGCTGCGCTGGGTCCTGGTTCGTGCCGGCACCACTGCGGCAGGCCGCCGCCCAGGCCTGCGGATCCCATAACCCCGGCGCTTGCAGCACCTGCCAGCGCTGTGCCGCCCAACGGTAGCGCGCTGCGTACAGCTCCCCCATGCGGGCGTCCATGGCCACGGCCACCTCCAGCACCGGTGGGAAGCCTTGGCAAGCCCGTTCATCCTCGGCCACGATCAGCAGGCTGTCCACGGCCAGCACGGGCTTGTCGGCGCCGAAGGCCAGGCCCTGGGCCACGGCGCATGCCGTGCGCAGGCCGGTGAAGGCACCCGGGCCTTGCCCGAAGGCGATGGCGTCCACTCCAGCCAGTTCCAGGCCTGCGTCGCCCAATAGTTGCTGCACGGTCGGCAGCAGTCTGGCGGAGGCCTGCGCGCCGCCTTCGCCGTTCCAGACACGCTGCCCGCCGGCCCACTGCAGGGCCACGGCCAGGGCTTCGGTGGAGGTGTCGAAGGCCAGCAGCACCGGGTTCATCCGGTCGAGTGTAGCCA
>Ga0315906_10001599_pt1 | contig 33373 bp, 37 predicted proteins | sample LakEriMetagenome_4_FD_203526 | JGI IMG/M metagenome (GOLD analysis project Ga0315906, IMG submission 203526) | Freshwater fungal communities from buoy surface, Lake Erie, Ohio, United States - Buoy 2 MA122 | ecosystem: Environmental > Aquatic > Freshwater > Lake > Lake biofilm | place: USA... | reverse complement strand
TCGCGGTCATCGACGCAGCCTAGCAAGAGCTGGATCGCCGGGCCCAGCCCCATCTGGGCGCCCGCAGCGCCATTCCGGGGGCATGGAGAATTTCTCCAACCCGGTTATAAGGCCGCCATGTCGAAACAGTCTCCCATCCGCCGCCTCCGTCGCGATCGTTCCCGCCTCCAGCAGGAACTCGCCCTCGCCCAGGGCACGGACGACAAGGTGCAGATCCCGATTCTCGCAAAGCGCATCCGCGATCTCGACCAGGAGATCGCAGCGCTGGAGTCGAAGCCGAAGGAAGGCTGATCAGGCTGGTTTCGCTGCCGCGAAGGCCGCCAGGAAGTCGGACAAGCCCAGGCCGCCAGGCAGACCGGCCGGACGCGCCGCCACTGCCTGGCTCAATTCGGAGAAAGCCTGCTTTTCGCCCGCCGAGAGATTCCGCGCTGCGATGAAATGCATCGGCGACTGATGAAAGCTGCGCGTGTCCACCGCTCCAGACTCAAGCACGACGAGATTTGCATGCCGCCGGTCGCGCCGGATCCTTTCCATCAGACTGGTGACGCCAGCCGCTGGACCTTCCAGCACCTGCAGGAAGACGCCCTCATAGAACAGCATCAGGCCGGTGATGGCTTCACGTGAATTCGCTGACTTTGCACGAAGATAGATGCGGTCGAGTTCTTCCGCGCGCAACACGCCGACGGCTGTGCTCATGTAGACCGTACGGTGCAGGGCTCCGGAAGGCATAGCCGACTCCGTTCAACCTGCTGCGAGCATGAGGCATCAAAGGTGAACGGGGAATTAGCGTTTCTGTCACACTAGGGTTCCGCGCCGGCCTGCGACATCACTGCAACAGCATGCGCGAGTGTGATCGTCTCGACATCGCCCTCGCCATTGACGCGCAACGGACGCCACCGCCGCTGGAAGGCGCGCACAACGGCCGCTGTCCGCTCGTCGAAGGCAGATGTCGCGTCGATCCGGTAGCCAATCATGGCGAGGTCGCCCTGCAGACCATCCACCGTCATGCCCGCGTCGCCGATGGATGCGCCGTGCATCATCCACGGTTCGGGACGGCTGGGCTCGGGCCAGAGGCCGATCCCGGCTTCGGCCAGCTGCTTCCACGGGAAGAGTTCGCCGGGATCCTCCTTCCGGTCGGGCGCGATGTCGGAATGCGCCACGATGTTCACCTGCGGGATCGACCAGCGGGAAAGAATTCCCTGACAGAGCGTGACCACGGCGGCGATCTGCTCGTCCGGAAAGGCGCGGTAGCCCCATTCGTGTCCTGGGTTCACAATCTCGATGCCGATGGAACGGGAGTTGAGGTCTTCCCGCCCGCGCCACCAGCTGCGCCCCGCATGCCAGGCGCGCTTGTCTTCCGGCACCAGCGCGAAGACGCGACCGTCTTCCTCCACCATGTAGTGGGCGGAAACGCGAGGCTCCTTCTCTTCGGTCATGCGCGCCAGGGCGGAAGGTCCGTCCGGCATGCCGGTATAGTGCAGCACCAGCATATCGAGCGGATGCAGCCGCTCGTTGAAATTGGGGCTCGGGGCCGGGATGATGTTCAAGCTCATTGGCTGATCTTGTCGCCAACCGGCGCTTCAGGGAAGCGGCGGTTGCGGCGCACGCCGATAATCCCGACTCCCGCCAGCGCCATCGCCCCGCCGAGCATCATCTGCCACGTCACCGATTCGCCCAGCGTGAACACGCCCAGCGCGACGCTCATCACCGGCGTCATCAGGGTCAGCGGCGACAGCAGGGTCACGTCGTATTGCTTGATCAGGCGGTAGAAGCTTCCGTGGGCGAAGATCGAGACGCCAAGAACAGCAAAAATGCTGGCAGCATAGACGCGCCAGTCCAGCGCCACATACGCATCCGCCTGCCGTGTCTCCCAGACCAGCGACATCAGGGCGAGCGGGACAATTGAGAACAGCCCGATCCACGCCTGCAACCGCATCGCAGGCATCGGATCGATGCGCTTCATCAGGATGTTTGCGATCGCGCCCACGATAGCGGCGCCGACCAGGTAGATCGCCCCGATCGTGAACGTGAACTGGTCGGGATCGAGCACGATGATGATCACGCCGACGAACGCGAGGAGAATGCCCACGGTGCGATAGATGCCGATCTGCTCTTTCAGAAAGACGATCGACAGGATGGTGGTGAACGGAACACCCAGCTGCCCGATCACGGCCGCGACGCCAGCCGTTGAGGTGGCAAGACCGAGGAACAGCAACCCGAAATGGATGCCCGCCATGCCCATGGCGATCACGAACATCATGCCGATCTGGCGCGGCGCCGGCAGCAGGAATGGCGCTAGCACAGCGGCCAGCAGCGTCACGCGAACCGCAGCGAAGAATAGTGGCGGCACATCGCCCGCCGTCACCGTCCAGCGCGTGACCACGAGGTTCAGCGCCCAGAACAGGCACACGGCGACCAGAAGCGCGAAGTCTGCGGGTTTCATGGATGGGAGGCTTGGTCAGGTAGCTGGCGGTCAGGATAGCTTGTGTGGTTATTGCGCAGATCGCGCAACGCGTCGGGGCCATTATCGGGCGTCACCCGACAACCTTTCGCCCCTCGACCTCGGATATGGTGCTGCCTAGAGCTCGATTACCCAACCGTCGGCGGTGCGACGGGCATCGAGCGTCTCAGGGGGCGCCGGCCGTACCTGAGCCTGAGCCCGGCGGCGCGGACGGCCGACAGTCAGAAATACAGCCGCTATCGCCAGCATGATCCCGATGAACGTCGTCGCCACGAGGGCGGCAAGCGCCGCGAACAGCAGGAACAGTCCGAAACCAGCCTTCGCCAACACGCTGAACACGCGCTGGAAACCGAGCATCAGGCGCGAACCGATATCAGCGTGGCCAAGGGTTTCGGTCATGGGTAAGGCTCCCTGAGGCTATGAAGGTGCGTCCGGCCACCCGAATGTCAATCGGCGCGGCTGAGAATTCCGCGTTCATTGCGTATCCGGGCATAGGCGGTGGTTATGGCTGCCGATTTTTCGTGCGCCACGGGTTCATACTCGCGCGGGGCGGACTTTGTCGCAGCCAGCGTGTCGGGATGATTCGCCAGCATCAGGCGCCGATAGGCCGCCCGAACCTCCTCGAAGCTGGCGTCGTGGCGCACGCCCAGGACAAGATACGGGTCGTCGCCATCCGGCCCGACATGGCTGGCCTTGATCCTGCGGAACTGATCTTCGCTGAATGCGAAAAATCCCGCCACGCTGTGCAGGTAACTCAGCTCTTCAGAGGTGATCGCGCCGTCCGAAGCGGCGATGCGGAACAGCCCGTCGAGCACCCCTTCCAGCAGGCAGGGGCGATCACGATAACGTTTGGCGATGCGGCGTGCGTAGGATTCATAGCCGAGCACAGTCTGCCGCGCGATGTTGAACACGCGCTGCATCGACGCACGGTCCTCCGGCGCGACGGTGAACACGCGCGCGAAGGCCGCGACCTCGTCTGTCGTGACAAGGCCGTCTGCCTTCGCAAGTTTTGCGCTGAGGCCGATGATTGCTGCGGTGAATTCGACATCGCCCGGATCCGGCGCGCAGGTCAGCGCTGCCACGTCCGTACCCGTTTCGTCGTCCGGCTCGAAGGCCTTCCGGGCCAGCGACGACAATTGCATCCAGATGCTCATCCCGTCCGCCTTGTAGCGCGCTGGGCGTCTGGCGCAATCGGGACGCAGTTCCAGCACTTGGATTTCCGGACCGCCTCACCAAATGTCAGGAGCGCCCGGAACTGCAGGAGGTTTTCGGGATTATTGTCCCCACTGCCGCGGACGGAAACGAGACAAGCGCAAGAGAATAGGTTCTGGTCCCAGCGATCTAGTCCCCCCACGTCCCCCCGCTGGGATAGAAGCGTCGGCGCCGCCCGCAAGGAGCGGCGCCGATTGCGTTTCGGGCACTAGTTCTGCGTTGCGAGGCGACGCATCAGGTCGCTCGCGGACGTCACCGGACCGGTCACGGCGCCAGAAGTTACCTTCATCACGTCGCTGCGCGCAGGCGCCTGGTCGCGATGACCTTGTCCCTTGCGATGGTTCCCAGATTTGTCGCTGCGCGGTTTCTGCTGCTGTCCGGGAGTTGCCCCATTGCGGGCGCCCATGCTGGCGCCGCCTGATGCCCCGCCCTTGCCACGGCGGTTGCGGGAGCGGCCTTCGCTGCCTGCGCCTTCGCTGCGATGGCCCTGATCCGCGCGCGGTTCAGTGCGCGGAGCGTTGCGGTTCTCGCTGCGGGGATCGTTGCGGCCGCCGTTGCGGCGCGGCTTCTGCTGCTGCTGGCGGCGCGGTTGCGCATCGCCACGCGGCTCGGCCTTGGCGCCGCGCTTCTCGTCCATGTTGGCGTTGGCCGACAGCTGGGCGAGCTGCGCGTCGTTGCGACGATCCTCGCTGGGGATCTTCTGACGCGTGACCCGCTCGATGTCACGCAGCAGCGAACGCTCGTCCTCGGCGCAGAACGCGACGGCCGAGCCATCCTTGCCCGCGCGCGCCGTGCGGCCGATGCGGTGGACATACTGCTCGGGAACATCCGGCAGCTCGAACTGCACCACATGCGTCACTGACGAGATGTCGATGCCGCGGGCGGCAATATCGGTCGCCACGAGAGCGCGGACCTTGCCGTCCTTGAACTCGGCCAGGGCGCGCTCGCGCTGGTTCTGGCTCTTGTTGCCGTGGATCGCCGAGGCCGGCACGCCGCCGCCCTCAAGCACACGAGCGACCTTGTCAGCGCCGCGCTTGGTACGGGTGAACACGAGCACGCGCTTGAACGCCGCGTCAGCGAACAGTTCCGTCAGAAGTCCGCGCTTGCGGCCGGCTTCCACGAACACGACGCGCTGGTTGACGCGCTCGACAGTGGTCGAAGGCGGAGCTACGGAGACCTTCAGAGGGTCCTTGTTGAGCAGGTCGTTGGCCAGCTTCTCGATGTCCGTCGGCATGGTGGCCGAGAAGAACAGGTTCTGACGCTGCTTGGGCAGGTGGCGAACGATACGACGGATCGGATCGATGAAGCCCATGTCGAGCATCTGGTCGGCTTCGTCGAGGACGAAGATCTCGGTCTGCGAGAGATCGGCATCACGCTCGCCGAGGTGGTCGAGCAGGCGGCCAGGGGCGGCGACGACGATGTCGACGCCACGCGCCAGCGCCTGGCGCTGCGGGCCATGCCCCACGCCGCCGAAGATCGTGGCGACGCTGAAGCCAAGCTTCGAGCCGTACGCCTTGAAGTTGTCAGCGATCTGCGTCGCGAGTTCGCGCGTCGGCGAAAGCACGAGCACGCGGCAGCCGCGCTTGGGCGCCGGTTTCCGGTTGGCGGCGAGGCGGTGGAGAATCGGAAGGGCGAAGGCGGCGGTTTTGCCGGTGCCGGTCTGGGCGATGCCGAGCAGGTCGCGGCCTTCCATCACGCCGGGGATCGCAGCAAGCTGGATCGGCGTGGGGACGGTGTAGCCCTTCGCAGTCAGCGCCTCGAGGATCGAGGCGTTGAGGTTCAGGTCCCGGAAATGGACAGGAGATTGGGTCAAGTGTGAGGTGTCTTTCGTGTGCGCGAACACGCGGAGGCCTGACTGCGCAGGTCCGCCGAGGCGCTTTGTCGATGGGAAGGCCCGGCGTGTGCGGGCGTTCGAGCGATCGTTTCAGGGCGCTCAACGGGCCGGGACCTGTTCTCAGGTCCCTCACGCAGCCGGAGCGCCGATATCGCCCCTCTTCAGAAGCGCGAGCGTCATATCGGGGGCAAAAAGACTAAAGTCAAGCTAACGGACTGATTCTGGCCGAAGAGTCGCGGGTCAGCCGCCCATCATCAGCGCGCCGATCAGCAAGCCTATCTCGATCCGCACCCAGCGCAGATCGATGTTGCGCACCGCATTAACCACGGCCCTCGCCATGTCGCCTCACCCTGGCTCGCGATTCTCGCGATCGGGCCGAGGCTAGGACAGCGCAACATCCGCGCAATCGTTCGCACCCGCCGCGTGATGTGCCGCGTTCAACATTCCCCTTCCCCGGTTGCCGACGCGCCATCGCTGGTCCACAGCGTGCCGCCATGAACGCAGCGACGCGACACGCCATTGTGGTTGGCGCAGGCCCGGCCGGGCTCGCCGCCGCCGAAGTGCTGGCAGAGTCTGGTTGGCGGGTCACCGTTCACGAGCGCATGCCCAGCCCCGCGCGGAAATTCCTGCTGGCGGGGCGCGGCGGGCTCAATCTCACGCACGCAGAACCTCTCGAAGCTTTTCTCGACCGGTATGGCGACGCCCGTCCGCGTCTCGAACCCGCAATCCGCGCCTTCACGCCGTCTGACCTTCGCGCTTGGGCGGCGAGCCTCGGTATTGAGACCTTTATCGGCTCATCAGGGCGCGTGTTCCCGACGCAGATGAAAGCCTCCCCCCTGCTCCGCACCTGGCTTGCCCGGCTTGATGCGCTTGGCGTCACGCTCGCGGCGCGCTCGCAATGGACAGGCTGGAATGGCGACCAGCTCATGTTTAGAACGCCCGGCGGCGACCACACACAATCCCCGGACGGCACAGTATTCGCCCTCGGCGGCGCCAGCTGGCCGCGGCTCGGCTCTGACGGTGGATGGACCGGACCGTTCCGCGCACGCGGCGCCGAAATCACGCCGCTGCGTCCTGCGAACTCCGGCTTCGTCGTCAACTGGTCAGAGATTTTCCGCGAACGCTTCGCGGGCGAACCTCTCAAGCGCATCAGCCTCCGCATCGGCGATCATGCCGTGCGCGGCGAAGCGATGATTGCGCGCTACGGCCTCGAAGGCGGCGCGATCTACGCGCTTGGCGCCAAACTGCGCGATGCGATCACCGCGTATGGCCAGGCCATGCTCGAGATCGACCTTGCTCCGGACCAGGCGCTGGACACCCTCACGGCGCGGCTTGTGGGAGGCCGAAAGGACTCAATCGCAAATCGGCTGCGCAAGGCCGGGCTGTCGCCGCCCGCCGCCGGCCTGCTTCGGGAGGACGTGGCAGGACCCACGCTACCGTCTGACCCCGAGCAACTCGCCATTCGGATCAAGAGCTTGCGGATCAAGCTGACCGGCGTAAGCGGGATTGACCGCGCGATCTCGACTGCGGGCGGCATTGGTTGGGACAGCGTATCGGACGACTACGCCCTGAAATCGGTCCCACGCACCTTCGTGGCCGGCGAGATGCTCGACTGGGAAGCGCCGACCGGCGGCTATCTGCTGCAGGCCTGCATGGCGACTGGCCGCGCGGCGGCGCGCGGTATGCTCGCGCGAGGCTAGAACGCGCCTGCTAGTGTCAGCGTCACGTTGCGGCCAAGCGTGGACGAACGAAACTCATCCAACCCGGACACATGATACTGCCGGTCAGTTTCCCGTTCCACGTCGAGCAGGTTTGCAGCCGTCACGCGCACCAGCAAGCCGCCAAGCAATGCTGTCGTCTCAACGAAGAGATCGACATTGGGGTCTTTTGGCTCGGTCACTTCAAGACGGTCCGCACGGTAATACGGAACTGGCCCCACACTGTTGACCTTGCCACCCCAGGCGAACTTCATCGACGTGACGTCTTGCCTGAACTCGGCGAGCCAGTCGAACTCCTGCTCGCTGGAAATCTGCCGCGTCTCCAGCGTCTCCGGATCCCTTACCTCGGAATCCTGCGCGCCGAGATTGAGCTTCAGCAGGCCGCCGCCGACACCCACGCCATCCAGCGGCAAGGTCGCTTCGATGCGTCCGCCCCAGCGCTTGCCATCGCCGATATTGCCGACAGCGCTGCAGAAGCTCGCGGTGAAAGCCGGGGTCACACAGAAAGGCGGCGCCGTGACCGGGGTGCCGCGATCGATTCCGATCTCGACGATATCCTGCGCGTTGATGAAGTCCTGCGTGTCCTCGATGTCGTCATAGAATCCGGTGATCGAAATCGATCCGCGCGGCCCAAGCGGGCGCTTCCACTGCAGGCTGCTCTTCCAGGTCTGCTCGGGCTCAAGAAACGGATTGCCCACATTCGCCGACGTGTTGCCGATCGTCGGAAGACCTGTCGCGAAATCGCCGAAATCGAGTTGCGAGACATCGCGCACGATGGAGAGACGCCACTGATCTTCCGCGTTTGGCAGCCATGTCGCAACGAACCGCGGCTTGGAGTATGTGAAGTCGCGTTCGATGTCGGGCGAAGGCGGCTGGGTAATCGTCTGCGAGATGGTCGAGGCTTCGAAGTTGAAGCCTGCCTCAAGCGTGAGCTGCTGGCTCATGCGCCAGACGTCATTGATCGAGGCTTCGATGCGGTCTTCCTCGACCTTGGTCGATGCAACAGCGACGGCTTGCGGCGCAAACGGTCCGCCAATGGGACCAGCCAGACTCTGGCGGTCGACGCGCCGATAGTTGTACGCGCCCTCCAGCGCCGTCTCGATCGTGTGTTGCGTATCGGGGCGCGTCGTCCAGACGCCGCGAACCACATGCTCACCGGCGCGATTGTCCGAATTGTCGATCTGATCAGCCTGCGGAAGGCCGAGCACGTTCTGCGTGATCACCTGTTGCGGCCGCCAGTTCACCAGGCGGTTGACGTTGATCAGCTTGACCGCGTTTTGTCCGTCGAACTTGTGCTCGTAGTCGCCGCCGAGATCGACATAAAGGATGTCCTTCTCTTCGTACTCGGAGGAGATGGCGCCGATACTCGTGCCGTTCGGGAGCCGGACGCTGCCCGCCGCATTGTTGGTGAACAGCCGCGGGAGGATACGGAAGTTGGCATTCAAGGTGTCGCGCGGCGTCGGCATCCAGTTCGCGGCGCCGGTGACCAGAAGCTCGCCGGCCTGCTGCTGATAGAATTCGTCCTGCGTGCGTACGATGGCGCCCAGCCCGCTGCGCAACGTCGCCGCCACTTCCTCGCGCTCGCCGAGGTTGGTGCCCTGCAGCGCAAGGCGGAATCCGAGATTGTCCGTCTTCCACGCGCGCGTGGCGCCAACCTGCGCGCCGACGCGCCCCTGCTCGTACCAGCGCGTCGTCGCCGCAAACGTCGTCGAGACCTGCATGCCGGTCGCTGGCTTCAACACCACGTTGGCGAGTTCCGTGTAGCCCCGCACATCGAGATCGCCAGCGGCAGACGCCCGGATCAGTTCGATGCGCAGCACCGATCCCGCAGCGATACGCCCGAGTTCATCCCGCAGGCTGGTCTTGCTGCTGGGCCGCTGTCCGTCGATCAGCACGTTGCCCGCTGTCGCGCCGAAGCCGCGAAGGTCTGCGCCTTCATCGAGGCTGAAGCCGGGAAGCTGGCGAACCATGTCCTCAGCCGTGATGGGATTGAACCGTGCGAAGAAGGCCGGCTCGAATGTCTGGACCGCGTCTTCCGCGGACGCTGCCTGGGGCTGCTGTGTCGTATCCTGCGCCAGCGCTGTCTCGCCGAGCGCGAACGCGCTGACGGCCAGGACGAGCGCCCGTCTCCATTGCCTCACGATGCGTCCTCCCCTGGCGACGTGTGACCATGTGGCCCAGTCGTCCTTTTTTATGTGTGAATCGGGCAACCTAAATGCCTATCGAACCACGCCACGACACACAGGAGATTGGGGAATACCCTTGAGGTCAATAGAAAAACCTACGCCGCAGGAGGTGCTGCCCCACGCGTGCCGCCAGAAGCATAGATGCGCGCGGCGATACCGTTGCGTAGCTAGTAGTTGAGTACAGGCCTCAACCAGCGCTCGGCTGTCGCAAGGTCCCAGCCTTTGCGGCGGGCATAATCCTCGACCTGGTCCTTCTCGATGCGGCCGACCGCGAAATAAACAGCTTCCGGATGAGAGAAATAGAGGCCCGACACCGATGCCGGCGGGTTCATCGCAAAGCTCGAGGTGAGTTCGATGCCGGCCTTCGCAGTCGCATCAAGCAGTCTGAACAGGGTTGCTTTCTCGGTGTGGTCCGGCTGTGAGGGATAGCCCGGCGCCGGGCGGATGCCCTGGTACTTCTCGCTGATGAGGTCGTCGTTCGTCAGACCCTCGTCAGGTACGTAACCCCACAACTCGCGCCTGACACGCTCGTGCAGGTATTCCGCAAACGCTTCAGCGAAGCGATCGGCCAGCGCTTTCACGATGATCGAGGAATAGTCGTCACCCTTTTCGATGAAGGCTTTCGACATCTCCATCTCGCCATGCCCAGCGGTAACCGCGAAGCCGCCGATATAGTCTGCGTCTCTGGAGGCTGCGAAATCGGCGAGCGCAAGCTGGCCCTTCTCGTTCGTCTTCTCCATCTGCTGGCGTAGCGTGAAGAAGCGGGCGATCTCTGCCTTGCGCGCTTCGTCCTTCCAGACAATGACATCATCGCCATCCCGGTTCGCAGGCCAGAAGCCGACAACGCCGCGCGCCTGGATCCACTGCTCGCCGATCATGCGTTGCAGGATCGCCTGCGTGTCATTCCACAACGACTGCGCCGCCTCACCAACCACATCGTCCTCAAGGATCATCGGATAGCGGCCGACCAGATCCCAGCTCGCGAAATACGGCGTCCAGTCGATGTAGCGCGCGAGTGTCGCAAGATCCGCCTCGATCTCGCGCACACCAAGGAAGCTCGGTTTCGGCGGCGTGTAGCCTGCCCAGTCGATCTTCGGCGCCATCTCGCGCGCGGCATCCAGGCTCACGCGCGCCTTCGCCTGCCCGCCCGAGCGCGACTCGCGGATCTTCGCATACTTGACCTTCGTCTCGCCCCAGAACCTGTCGCGCGTTTCATCGCTCATCAGCTGCGAGACGACGCCGACCGCGCGGCTTGCGTCCAGCACGTGGATCACCGGCGCGTCGCTCAGCATCGGCTCGATCTTGATGGCGGTATGCGCCGGGCTGGTCGTGGCGCCGCCGATCAGCAGAGGCTTGCGGATGCCCAGACGCTGCATCTCGGAAGCGAAATAGACCATCTCGTCGAGCGACGGCGTGATCAGGCCGGACAGGCCAATCATGTCGGCATTCTCGTTCGCCGCAGCTTCGAGAATCCGCTCCGCCGGCACCATCACGCCAAGGTCGATCACCTTGTAGCCGTTGCACTGCAAAACCACGCCGACAATGTTCTTGCCGATATCGTGCACATCGCCCTTCACCGTCGCCATGATGACAACGCCGTTGGACTTGTCGGCCATGCCGGTGCGCAGCTTCTCCTCTTCCATGTAGGGAAGCAGGTGCGCGACCGCCGCCTTCATCACGCGCGCCGACTTCACCACCTGCGGCAGGAACATCTTGCCGGCGCCGAACAGGTCGCCAACGATGTTCATGCCGTCCATCAGCGGCCCTTCGATGACGTGCAGCGGACGCTCCACTTCAAGGCGCGCAGCCTCGGTATCCTCGACGATGAACTCCGTGATACCGTTGACCAGCGCATGCGCCAGGCGATCCTTCACCGGCTTCTCGCGCCAGCGCAGGTCCTTCTTCTGCACTTCGCCCTTCTGGCCGCGATAGCGTTCCGCGATTTCGAGCAAACGGTCCGTGCCATCCGGCCGGCGGTTGAGGATCACATCCTCCACGCGCTCGCGCAGCTCCGGATCGATGTTGTCGTAGATATCCAGCTGGCCGGCATTCACGATCGCCATGTCAAAGCCAAGCCTGATGGCGTGATAGAGGAAGACCGAGTGCATCGCCCGTCGCACTGGCTCGTTGCCGCGGAACGAGAACGACACGTTCGACAGCCCGCCCGACGTCCGCGCATAGGGCAGGTTCTGCTTGATCATCCTCACGCCCTCGAAGAAATCGACGGCGTAGTTGTTGTGCTCCTCGATCCCGGTCGCGATGGCGAAAATGTTTGGGTCGAAGATGATATCTTCCGGCGGAAAGCCGATGCCGACCAGCAGATCGTAGGCGCGCTTCGAAATCTCGTACTTGCGCGCAGCGGTATCAGCCTGCCCCTGCTCGTCAAACGCCATGACCACCACAGCCGCGCCATAGCTCAAAGCCTTGCGCGCCTGATCGAGGAACTGGGCCTCGCCCTCCTTCATCGAGATCGAGTTGACGATCGCCTTGCCCTGGACGTTCTTCAGGCCTTCCTCGATGACATCCCACTTCGAGGAATCCACCATGATCGGAACTTTGGCGATATCCGGCTCAGCCGCGATCAGGCGCAGGAAAGTGCGCATCGCCGCCTTCGAATCCAGCAGCCCCTCATCCATGTTGACGTCGATGATCTGCGCACCGTTCTGCACCTGCTGGCGCGCGACATCGACCGCCTCGGCATACTTGCCCTCGACAATCAGCTTCTTGAACGCCGCCGATCCGGTGACGTTCGTGCGCTCGCCAATGTTGATGAAGGAGGCGGTGGATTGGGTCATGCGTTTACTTCGCTTGAACTAGCGGGAGGCCGGCACAGCGGCCGTGACTTCGATCTCGACCAGTATGCCCGGCCGCACAAGGCCCGCGACCTGCACCGTCGAGCGCACAGGCCGATTGGGCTGTGCATCGCTGCCATAATGCCGGCCATAAGCGCGCATCATGCCGTCGAAATCCATGTTCCCGCCCGGCGTGGGCGTGGCGAGATAAACGGTCATCGCGACAACGTCGCCCTCGCTGGCGCCCGCCTCTTTCAGCGAAGCGGCGATCTTGCGGAACACGCTCTCGGCCTGCGCCTCAGTATCGCCGCTGAACGCGCCTTCATCGGGGATGATCCCCGGCAGTCGGATCGTCGCGTAGCCCGGCGGGATGACGATCTGCCTGGCGTAGAACGCCGTCGGCGACGCATACTGCCGCTGGATGGCGCCCGCAGGCGAGGTGTCCGCCACCCCTGTCACATCCGCGATGACGCAGCCGCCAAGGCCCAACGCTGCAAACGCTGTTACTGCAAACCGCATCATTCTGCCGCTTTCGTGCGCTGCATTCCCGGCAGACCATCAATGCTCTGCGCGTTCTTCATCAACCGGCTCTCGTGCCAGGCATCACGCTCCATGTGATCGATAAAGCGGCGCAACTGTTCGCGCTCGCCCTTGAACTCGTAGAACGGCACACCCCAGCCACAGCTGTCCTGCACCTGATGGATGTCCGCGAAGATGATGTCGCGGGCGCGCTCATGACCCGGCGCAAACTTCGCGATCTCCCCCGCAAAGCCCGGATCGTTGAACTGCATCACCTCGCCGCGACCATAGAGCCGCATGATGTTGGGCGCACCGTCATAGGCGCAGAACATGAATGTGATCCGCCCGTTCTCGCGAACATGCGCCAGCGTCTCCGCACCCGACCCGCCAAGATCGGCATAGGCCACGCGATTGGGTCCGATGATCCGAAAGCTGTCATAGCCCTTCGGCGACAGGTTCACACGCCCAGCATCCGACAGCGGCGCCGTCGCCACGAAGAACATTTTCTGCGCCTCAATGAAGGCGACATGCTTGTCGTTCAGGCTGTCGTAGAACTTGGCCATCACGCCAACTCAAACGGTTCGAGCCCGGCAAGCCGCAGCGCTTTGGCGCGCACAGGCGGCTGGCGCGGCACAATGCCCTTCACCGACTCTGCAACATGCCGGATGTGATCCGGCGTGGTTCCGCAACATCCGCCGAGAATGTTCACCAACCCTTCCTTCGCCCACGATTCCACCGCGTGCGCCGTCTCGTGCGGCTGCTCGTCATACTGCCCCATCTCGTTGGGCAGGCCGGCGTTCGGATAAGCCGCGACAAGCGTATCCGCCACGCGCGCCATCTCGGCGATGAACGGGCGCATCAGGTCGGCGCCCAGCGCGCAGTTGAAGCCGACGGCAAACGGCTTGGCGTGCTTCACCGAGTTCCAGAACGCCTCCGTCGTCTGGCCCGACAGCGTGCGGCCCGAACGGTCGGTGATCGTCCCCGAAATCCAGATCGGCAGATGCTCAAGACCCTCAGACTCAAGATCCATGATCGCCTTGATCGCAGCCTTGCAGTTCAGCGTGTCGGTGATCGTCTCGATCAGGTAGAGGTCCACCCCACCCTCGTTCAACGCCCGCACCTGGTCGCGATAGGCGCGGTAAACCTCATCGAAATCGACGAGCCGCGCGCCAGGATCGTTCACGTCCGACGACATCGACAACATCTTGTTCAGCGGCCCCATTGAGCCGGCGAGGAAGCGCGGCTTGTCGGGCTGTTTCGCCGTGAACCTGTCCGCCACCTCGCGCCCGATGCGCGCGCCTTCATAGTTGATGTCCCACACCGCGTTCGCGTCGAGCTTGTAATCGTCCTGAGCGATCGTCGTCGCGGAGAACGTGTTCGTCTCGGAGATGTCGGCGCCGGCGTCAAAATACATCTCGTGCAGCTTCGCCACGAGGTCCGGCCGCGTCAGGCACAGGATGTCGTTGTTGCCCTTCATCTGCCCCGCGTGGGTCGCAAACCGCTCGCCGCGATAATCGCTCTCCTGCAGCCCCATCTTCTGGAACATCACGCCCCACGATCCATCGAGGATCAGGACGCGCTCCTTCGCGGTCTGCTTCAGCTTCGCAATGCGTTCCTGCCGGGTCATTGTTTGACTCCTTCGCGAGGGGGTGGAACCGAAACCGCGCCATTGGCGTCCAGCGGAAAGAAAGGGTTGTGCGCGATCTCCCAGAGGTGCCCCTCTGTATCGGCAAAGTGTCCGACATATCCGCCCCATGACGTCTTGTACGGCGGCTTCAGGCTGATAGCGCCCGCAGCCATCACGCGCGCAAAGCCGGCATCAACCGCCGCCGCATCCGCCACATTCCACGCCAGCGTCGCGCGGCGAAAGCCGTGTCCCTCGCCCGGCACGCCCGCATCCTCGGCGAGCATGTCCTTCGGAAACAGCGCCAGTACAACGCCGGCCATGTCGTACATGTAGAATGTCGACTGAGAGGCGCGCGACCGCTTCAGACCCATGGCTTCATAGAAGGCGGAGGCGCGCGCGAGATCCTCGACGCCCAGCGTCACCAGCGCAATGCGGATCGCGGGATCACTCATGCCTTGGCCTCGGGCTTGATGCCTAGCAACCGGCAAGTCGACAGCGACAGGCCCGCACGGTTCATCGTGTAGAAGTGGAAGTGATCGACGCCCTGCTCCGCGAGCCGGTGACACAGTTCAGCCGCCACATGCGCTGTCACCAGATCGCGCGTCTCCGCGTCGCCATCCAGGCCGTCATAGAGATCGGCGATACGCGTCGGGATCGCCGTCCCGCACAGATCCGCCATGCGCTTCAGCCCCTTGAAGTTGGACTGCAACATGATGCCCGGCACGATCGGCTGCGTGATGCCCGCCGCCCGCGCCTGGTCGAGAAACTTGAAGTACACATCCGGGTAGAAGAAGAACTGCGTGATCGCCCGCGTCGCGCCCGCATCGAACTTGCGCTTCAGGTTCTCGATCTCCGCCTTCAGCGACGGCGCATCCGGATGGACCTCCGGATAGCAGCCAACAGAGATGTCGAAGTCCGCGATCTTGCGCGCGCCGGCGATAAGGTCGTTGGCGTAGGCATAGCCCCCCGGGTGCGGTTCATAACGCGTTCCAATGCCGGCCGTCGGATCACCACGCAGTGCAACCACGCGCTTCACGCCCGCGTCCCAATAATCGCGCAGCACCTGGTCGATCTCGTCCTTCGTCGCAGCCACGCAGGTGATGTGCCCTGCCGGCTTGAGCGACGTCTCTTCCGCCATCTTTTTGACGATGCCGTGCGTCCGCTCGCGCGTGGAGCCGCCGGCGCCATACGTCACCGACACATAGGACGGCGCGAGCGGCTCAAGCCGCTTCACAGAATCCCAGAGCTTGCTTTCCATTTCCGCGTTCTTCGGCGGAAAGAATTCGAAAGAAACTGTCGGCGTCTTCATGCTGCGGACCTCTTGCCCGGTGATGATTGGGGGGCCTTCTGGCTGTCGGCAGACCATACCATCACGGAAATTCCCTTTTCGCCGCCGGGGGCGCCAAATGTCTTGGCGGCCTTCACGGTCAGCCCGGCGCGATCGGCCCACCGCGCCATGTCGGCCTCGCTCACGCCGAGATGTCGATGCGCGTGCTCAGTCCGCAGGTGCTCCAGCGTGTGCGGCGCAAACTCGACGACGATCAGACTGCCCCCCGGCGCCAGCACCCGCGCCGCTTCGACGAGCGCGCGGCCAGGATCGTCGAGGAAATGCAACACCTGATGGATGATCACGAGACTGGCTGAGCTGTCCGCATACGGTGATGCCGTCGCATCGCCATGGCGCACCGAGGCGTTGGCTGCGCCCGCATCCTGCAGCTTGCTGCGCGCGACGGTGAGCATCTGGTGCGACAGGTCGATCCCCTCCACCCGCCGCGCCATGCCCGCGAAAAGGGTCAGCATGCGGCCGGTGCCAGTGCCGAAATCCACGACCAGATCGAACGGCCCCGGCCCTGCCGCGGCGAGCACCGCCTTCTCGATGTCGGCTTCTGCATAGTGCAGCGCCCGCAGCCGGTCCCACTCGTCCGCCACGCGCGCGAAATACTGGCCCGCCGCCTCTGCTCGCTCGCCCTTCACATCACGCAGCCGATCGAGATCGCGCTTGAGTTCGGGGTCGTGCGTATCGACGGATGCGATCAGGGTGTCGACCAGAGCCCGCGCGCCTCCCTCAGCCGGCAACCGATAGAACACCCACGCCCCTTCGGGCAGCCGCTCGATCAACCCTGCACCCGTAAGGAATTTGAGGTGACGCGAAAGTCTCGGCTGGCTCTGGTTCAGCACTTGTGCAAGCTCGCCCACGGACAGCTCGCCATGCGCCAGAAGGGCGAGAATCCGCGCCCGCGTGATCTCGCCGGCGGCGCGGAGTTGCGTGACGAGGTGTGCAAGAGCCACGGGATGCATATAACGATATAAACATATCCTTATATGAACTCAAGCCGCGGGCATGATTTGGCCCGGCTCCTGCTCATCCTACGGCAAGATTGCCTTGGGGACCGTGATACGTGCAGGTTGATCCTAACGTAAACCGGCCACATATCCGCCCAGCGGTGTGAGAACGTATCGACATGCGACCAATCCACGTTCGTCTTTCCTGTAGCGCCGCCGCCTTTGCGGCGCTGTTCACAGCCGGGTGCGCCAGCGTTACGGCGGATAACCCTGATCCTTACGAGGAATTCAACCGCCAGATGTTCGCCTTCAATGAAGGGCTGGACAAGGCGGTCATCGAACCCGTCGCCTACGGCTACCGCGCGGTGACGAACGAGCCGATCCGCGAGGGCGTGGGCAACTTCTCCAACAATCTCGGCGAGCCCATGACCTTCGTGAACCACCTGCTGCAGGGCAAGCTTCCGGACGCTGGCGCGACGCTGGGTCGGTTCGTGGTGAACACCACAGTAGGCATAGCTGGCGTGTTCGATCCAGCCTCCACCATGGGCATGCAGCGGACGACGGAAGACTTCGGACAGACGCTCGGCGTCTGGGGCGTCGACTCCGGCCCCTTCATTGTCCTTCCCTTACTCGGACCAACGAACACGCGGGATATCGTCGGCAAGGGCGGCGACGTCGCGCTCAATCCGCTCAACTATCCGCAGTTCGAGAATGACGATGCGATCCGTCTTGGCGCCATGGCGCTCGGCGGCGTCAATGCGCGCGAGAACGCGATCGAAACGTTTGACGAGCTGCGCCAGCAGATCGATCCCTATACCACACTCAGGCGTTTGTATGGCCGCACAAGGGCTGCCGACATCGGAATTCCCCATGATGAGCCAAATGACGCCCCAGAACTGACGGATGACGAACTAGACTTCTGAACTGGTCGTACGTGGAGACTTCGATGAAACTCACGAGCATGCTTGCAGCCGTTGCGGTAGCGAGCGCATTCGCGCCGGCGGCCTTCGCTGACAAGAAATCCGAGGCCTACGTACAGACCAACGCGAACTCGGTGTTGAGCGTGCTCAACGACCGCTCGCTCACGGCCGAACAGCGCGAGAAGAAGTTCGGCGAGTACATGAACAAGTTCGCGCACATGCCTTCGATCGCGCGCCGTGTCATTGGCACGAACTCACGCTCGCTGAGCGAGGCGGACTTCAACAAGTACTCCAAGATCTTCGAAACCTACGCCCTCGAAGTCTACCAGGTTCACTTCGACCAGTTCCGCGGCGAGGGGCTGCGCGTCACCGGCTCGAAGGATGACGGTCCGCAGCGCTCCACCGTCGAGTCCGTGATCAAGAACTCGCAGACCGGCAAGGACACGAAAGTCTACTGGGATGTGCTGCTGAGCCAGGACGGCCAGAACTATCGCGTGCGCGACGTCGGCATTGAACTCGGCGGCTCCGTGCTCTGGCTGGCCCAGGAACAACAGGCCCAGTTCGTGAATTATCTCGACCGAAACAATGGCGACATCAACAAGCTGATCGGACGCATCAACGTCCTGCTGGCCGACATGGAAGCGCGGAAGAAGGACGGCCGCGGCTCAGCCTACAAGGGCTAGCGAGCTGGCGGAGATCAAGTAAGGTTTTGCTATCCTATGATAAACGAATCGGCGCGATCCTTCACGGACCGCGCCGATTTTCGTTGGGCCTGGACAATAGCTGCGACCAGTGGAAGCGAACGCGGAACGCTCCGTGCCGCCGGGCGTCTCTTCTCGCAGACATTGGGAAACAGCGTGACAAAAGACCTCGATCAGCCGACGCGTACCTCTACCAACGTCATGTGGCGGACGAGACGCTTTGCGGCCCCCCTGCGCGAGATCTACCCCGTGGATGCCCTCGCCACCGACGACCCGACCTCCGAGCAGTTCCTCGAGCTTCTGGAGCAGGCCGAGCGCCGGCTCTCGGCCCGGAAGCAGGGCTGCTAGATTTCGCCATCGTCTTGGCCGGGGGCGACGACTCGCCGCCGCCGAGGCTCATCCACCTTCCAGATCGTCACCACAAGCGCGACCGCCATTGTCACCACCGTGGCCACGAACGCCGCGTGATACCCCCACACCATAACAAGCCCCGCCCCCACCAGCGGCGCCAGCGCCCCCGCCGCTCCTTCGGCCGTGTTCGACAGCGCCATACGCATCGGCACGTCGTGCGGGTGTCCGTACTCGAGCACGATATTGCTGGTCGACATGTTGAACCCAGACTGCCCCGCGCCGATCAGAACGAACGCCAGAGCATAGGTCTCCAGGGAGTTTCCAAGCATCAGACCCGCGACGCCTGCAATGTTCATTGCCGTCGAGATGACGAAGGTTGAGCGAAAGCCCTGCCTGTCAGCGAGATAGCCCCACACCAGGTTCGAGAGCGTGTCCGCGCCCATGTAGGCGATCGACAAGACAGCCAGCGTGGCGCCGAACGCCTCGGGCTGCGCCTCCGCCGTGATGCCGAGCGAGAAGATCGCGAACAGGAAGAAGAAGGGCTGCCCGATCCGCGAGCCCATCACCAGCGAACGCGCGACCATGAACCAGAAGAACCCGTCATCTTCGCGCATCAGGCCCGGCACGTCCTTAACACGCTCGCGCAGGCTCTTGCGCGCCCGCACCGTCGGCGGCTCCGGCTCGCGCATCAGCAACTGCAGCGCCGTCAGGCCGAGGCTCGTCAGAACGAACGCAACGAAGAATGTCGTCGCATAGCCATTGCCCCAGACATGGTTGGCCACCAGCCACGAGCCCGCGAAGTAGGACAGCAGCGCGGCGATCAGCCCGCCCGTGAGATTGCGCCACGCCTGCAGCCTGCCCCGCAGCCGGATCGGGATTACTTTCGCAAGCAGAAGCTGGAATGCCACGCGCTGAGGCCCCTGGAAGAAGCCGAGCAGGAACAGGAACAGCAGCGCAAAGGCCAGGGCCACCGGCCCAACCATGAACCAACCCGAAATCGCCAGACCAAGGATCTGCACCCGCATCAGCACGCCCAGCGTCACCGACACCGGCATCACCCTCTTGCGATGCTCGATCTGGGATGCGCCAATGATCGGCGACACGATCATGCCCAGCTGCTGCAGGCTGGTACCGATGCCGACCCAGAAGTCCGAACCCGATATCGAATGCAGATAGGCCGGCACGAAGGTCGGCGTGTTGACCAGCCGAAATCCGGTCATTCCGAGCATGCCGTGCACATAGTGGCCGAGATAGTTCCGCTTGAGATTGTCCTCGACGAACTTGTCGTACGCCGCATCTGCCTCCACGACAGCGGAAGATCCTCTTCTGGGTATATCGTCCAAGACGATGTCCCTTCCCCAACGCAAGTCCCTGCCTGATGCCGGGGCTTGCCGTGAGTCGCTTCTAGTCCCGCAGCGCCGACACTTGAAGTGTGGCGCGTTGCAGCGTCTATGAATTCGGCGCGGTGCGCACTTTCGAAGCTGAAGCCAGGACGGAACTAGACATGAAACGACTGCTGATCGCCCTCGCCGCCGGGGCCGTGTTCGCTCCCGCCGCCTTCGCCCCCCAAGCCTTGGCCCAGGTCGCGCCCAAGCCGACGCCCGAACAGCTGGCCATGACCTACGCTGAAGACGAACTCAGCCTCGAAAAGTGCGGCGTCCCTCGCAATGCCGGCGACGACTACCGCCCCACCCCGATGACGCCCGACCAGACCCGCGCCCCGCGCATCAAGTCCTCGCAGGACTACAATTTGGACGTCGTGGCCTCCGGCCTGCCGAACGCCTGGGCGCTCGCCTTCCTGCCGTCCGGCGAAATGCTGGTCACCATCCGCGGCGAGGGTCTCCGCCTTATCTCGGCAGACGGCAAGACCTCCAATCCGGTCACGGGCACGCCGGTGATCAAGAACGCCATCCGCCTGTTCGGCATGCACGACGTCATCCTGGACCGCGACTTCGCGAGCAACCGCATGCTCTATCTCGCCTACGTCACGACGCCGGAAGGCAAGCCGATGACCGGTTCCGTCGTGCGCGCGAAACTCTCTGCCGACGGCAAGTCGCTCGAGGACTACACCGTCCTCAAGGAAGGCCCCGGCATGATCCCGCGCCGCATCGTCCAGGCGCCGGACTCGACGCTCTTCATCCAGACGGCCGACATCATCACGCCTTATGTAAGCGTCCAGAACCTCGGCAGCCCGCAGGGCAAGGTGCTGCGCATCAACACCAACGGCACCATCCCCGGCTCCAACCCCTTCGTCCCCACCAAGGGCGCCGACCCATCGGTCTACGCCCTTGGCATCCGCGATCCGCAGGGCATGACGCTTCACCCGACCACGGGCGAACTCTGGCTGATCGAGAACGAGCCGCGCGGCGGCGATGAACTGAACGTCATCCAGGCTGGCAAGAACTACGGCTTCCCACTGATCTCCTACGGCCGCGACAATGACGGCAAGCTGCTCAATGGCGGCCTGACGCAGAAGGCCGGCCTCGAACAGCCCGTGTACTTCTGGACGCCCTCGGTCGCGCTGTCCGGCATGACGATCTATGATGGCGCAGCCTTCCCCAGCTGGCGCGGCGACGTCTTCGCCGGCGGCCTCTCGGGCATGCAACTGATCCGCCTCGACATGGAAAACGGCCGCGTCGTCGGCGAGGAGAAACTGCTGCGCGACAAGTGCAAACGCATCCGCGACGTGCGGCAAGGGCCGGGCGGCATGCTCTACGTGCTGACGGATGATGCGAATGGAGAGATCTGGAAGATCTCGCCGAAATAGACAGCTGTGAACACGGCCTCGTCCTTCGAGACGCGGACTTCGTCCGCTCCTCAGGATGATGCCTCTCCACGATCACCGATACTGGGAAAGCCCTCATCCTGAGGAGGCCAAAGGCCGTCTCGAAGGATGAGGCGGCTCACCGGCGATAGTTACGCCACCCCCAGCGCCTTCCGCATCGCCTCGACCGCGGCATCAAACGCCAGCATCGTCGAGATATGACGCGGCGGGTATTCCCGCACCGGCTGCAGGTGACGCAGCTCCCAGAAAAGGCCATCAGGCGGCTCCGCCCCATCCTTCAGCATCGCGCGCAACGCATCGCGCGCCGCCTCGATCTCCTCGAGTGAGCGCCCCACCGCATGCCGTGTCAGGATCGATGACGCAGCCTGCCCCAGCGCGCACGCTTTGGGCTCCACCGCGATCTCCGCGATGCGCCCCTCCGCGTCGAGCTTCACATCCACCTCCACGGTGGACCCGCACACGCGCGACACCTTCAGCGACGACCCCTGCGCATCGCCGAGCCGGCCGACATGCGGAATGTCCGCCGCCAGCTCCAGAACGCGATTGTGGTACAGTTCACCGAACATAGTGCGTATGTCGGGCGGATTAGGGTGGGGATCAAGCCTCTCAGAGTCATTCTCGGGTAAGCCGAAGGCGCATACCGAGAACATCGGTTGTAGAAGCGCGGGAACTCGCAAGACTACGCATGAAGCTCTCAACCGGCATTCCCGGCACTCAGTTCGTTCGGCCGAGAATGGCTCAGGTAGCGGAAACCCGAGCAAAGAACGCCGCGACCACATCCGCAAACGTATCCTGCACGATCAGGTCCGAATGCCCACCGCCCACGAACTCGACATACTCCGCAGCGACGCCCTCATCCTTCAGCGCCTTGCCCACTGAGCGGGCCAGCTGAACCGGCAGCGTGCCATCCCTCTCGCCGCCGAGCACCAGCACGGGCCCCTTGAAATCCTTCAGGGCATTGGCAACGTCGATGTCGCCAAACCCTTCAGCAATCTCGATCCGAACGAACGGCGCCGCGAACCAGGGCGTCCACGCCTGTGCGACCTCGCGGGCGTTGCGCGCCGACGTCTCGATGATCAGTCCGTCCGTCTCTGGCAGCCGCGCCGCCAGCTCCGAACACACCAGTCCGCCCAGCGAGTGCCCCCACAGCACGATCTTCCGGCCCGCCGCTTTCTCGCGCACCAGCGGCACGATTTCGTCCGCCATCTGCTGGAATCGCTCGGGGCTCGCCGTTCCACCCGTCTCGCCATAGCCGGGATAGTCGAACAGCAGCACATCGCCATGCGGGATCGCCACCACCGTGTAGCGATAACCGCTGCGCTGCCGTGTCGACGCGTTGCCCCCACACCGCACCACCAGGGCGTCAGCGGGCGCTGCACGCGTCACCAGCGTGTAGGCCAGCCCGCCCTCGCCCGTGCCAAACCGGCCGTGCTCGAGCTTCGCTTCAACAAAAGGCGCGGCCTGCTTCGGAAAACCAGCATCGGCCTCAGCGCGGCTTTTCCAGACATGGTTCCAGTCCGCTTCGGACTGGAACGCACGCTCGCCGATCATCGTCTGGCCGGTCTGCTTCGCCAGCGCTTCGTCATACGCGATCGGCTCGAACACCGTCGTCTCGTCGATGCTGACGACCATGCAAGCGCTCAGCGACAGCGCAGCGGCACAGGCTATCACACGGTGGATCATGCCTGCTCCTGTCCAGCCATCACCGGCGGGGCCAGTTCCTTCATCCACGCTTTCGGCTTCTCCGAGAACAGCGCCGCGCCCGCCGCACGCGCTCCGGTCACGAGCGACTTACGTCTCGCATCCAGCACGTTGAGAAAGCCCGCCGGCCGCTCGCGCCAGCGCTTCACGCCCGCCGCCACAACCTCGATGTCCTGAACCTCGCCCAGCAATTCCGCGAGATCGCGTACGCCGGCCACGCGTCGGTCAAGCGCATCCGGAAACTGCTGCCGCATCAACCTTGCCTGCAGCGCGTGATACTTCGCCTGCTTGCGCCACTCGTGCAGAAGCTCCGGCTCCTCGCTGTCGAGGGCCGCGTGCATCGCATTGCGAGCCATGCGGTATGTCTCGGCCAGCGCCGCCGCCAGATGCCCGCGCTCTCCGCGCTCAAGCTGCGGTACAAGCTGCTCCGCGCGATCATCCAGCCCGGCCGTGAACACAGCGATCGCCTCGCCTGCCTCAACCGTGCCGCGTTGCTTCTGGAAACGCTCTTCCAACTTGCGCGTCACATCCACGCCGACCCGCGTCACCAGGAATGGCCGCAGAGTCTCCAGCGCCTCGATCCGCGCCCCGGCGTCACGCAGCTCCGACAGCAGCCGCGCCTGATCGCGCCACCAGCGGTTCTCGCGATCGAACGACTTGCCCTTCATCAGAGGCCGCGCCAGCCGCAACGCCGCGCGTATCCGCTTGCAGCGAACCCGCGCCTTGTGCGCGAACGCCGAGGATTCCTGCTGCGCCTCGGCGCATTCGGCCGACAGCTTCTCCACCTGTTCGCGGATCACGCGGCTCAGCCCCTCGTGGGGCGTCTCGTGAGGGACGAGGACGAAGCTCATGCCGGGCTCAATTTCCGTTATCGTTGTAGTTGCGATTGGGGTCGCGCATGTGCAGGCGCACATAGTGCGCTTCCGGGCGCTGCTGGTTCGGCCAGAACTTCACCGTCCACGAATGCACGTTGTCATTCACCGAATAGACCCGCTCGCATTCCAGCTCGGGCACCGGCGCACCATCGGGCCGATTGCCGTCCCGACATGTGAATCCGTCCGCCTCGAAAACCTTGCGCGCCTCGGCGGCCCGTCCACCCTGCCACCTGCCCCCGATGAAGCGGCGGAAGTCCTGGTCGACCGCGCCCTCAGCGTCGCGATCCCAGAATCCGAAATTCGTGCCGGCCGGCCCCGGCCCCTGCGGCGGACGCGGCCCGCCCGTGTTGATCACGGTTGTCGAGCATGCCGCCATCGCGAGCAGCGTGATCCCGGCCAATAGTGTCTGCGCAAGCTTCATGAGCATGCCCTTTCCGAACAACCCGCCCTAGTAATCGAGCATAGACCGGGCCGGCCCGCCGTCAAACAGCCGGCATGTAGCAGGCCAACATCACGGGGCGCCCTGTCGAAGCCCGACAAGCCCCGCCAGCCAGTCCAGCATCGCCGGCAGCTGCTGGATGAATACCAATGTCACAAACGAAACCGCGAGAAGCGCGACAACGGAAACCACCAGCCCGACAGCGACGATCGCCCCGTCGCGCTGCGCTAGACCCATACCCAGCACCGCGCACGCCAGCGCCGGCGGAAAATTCCCGCCCGGGGGCAGCGGCAGGATTAGCACGATCGCCATGATCAGGACGATTACGCCGATGAAAACCGCACCCGCACGTCCTGTCAGGAACAGCAGGCGCGGCTTCATCACCCGCTCGATAGTCTGCAAGCGCGGCGCTAGCCCCTCGAAAGCGCCGACGATCGCTTTCCGGTCGAACTCGCGTTTCGAAAGGATGCCCGGCAACCACAAATCCTCGCGTCCGATCACCATCTGCACGGCCACGATCAGCAGGATGATCCCGACAACCGTGGGCACGCCCGGCGGCATCGGCACGATGGACGGCAGCGAAAACAGCAGCACAGCCAGACCGAACGAGCGCGCATCCAGTGCATCGAGAATCTGCTTCACCGACACCTTCTCGCTCTCGCCGCGCACAGCCCGCAGCAACACCTCCGACGTCGGAACGCTGGTGGCGCCAAGGTGCGATGTGTCGTGTTCCGGCGGTGTCAGATGCGTCTCCATGTCGAGCCGTCCGGGCCGTCCATGATCTCGATGCCCTCCGCCGCGAGCTCCTTGCGGATGCGATCGGCCTCCGCAAAATCCTTCGCCTTGCGCGCCGCGAACCGTGCGGCCACCCGATCGTCGATCGCCTGCGCCTGGGACGCGTCACCCCGCGCCCGGTCATCGGGATCGGCCTGCAGCAGCCCCAGCAACGCCCCGGCCGCCAGCAAATGTCCCTTGAAGCGCGGCCAGTCGGCGGGATCGGCCTTGTTCGCTTCCGTTGCCAGCGCAGAGAGTTCAGCCAGCGCATCCGGCGTGTTGAGATCATCGCACAGCGCCGCGATCACCCCATCCGGCACGCCGGTGTTGTCCGCCCGCGCCCCCTTCATCCGCCGCAGCGCATTATAGAGTCCGTTCAGCGTCGACTTGCTCTCCTTCAGCAGATCGCCGGTGAAATCCAGCGGCTGCCGGTAGTGTCCCTTAAGCAGTGCAAAGCGCAGCGTCTCGCCGTCCCATTCCTTCAGCAGGTCATGCACCAGCTTCACATTGCCCAGCGACTTGGACATCTTCTCGGAGTCCATCGACAGGAAACCATTGTGCAGCCAGTACCGCGCCATCGGCTTGCCATGCGCGCACTCGCTCTGCGCGATCTCGTTCTCATGGTGCGGAAAGATCAGGTCGAGACCACCTGCATGAATGTCGATCGTCTCGCCGAGCACGGCCTTCGCCATCGCCGAGCATTCGATATGCCAGCCCGGCCGCCCCTCGCCCCAAGGCGATGGCCAGCGCGCCTCCGCAGGCTCGCCAGGCTTCGCAGCCTTCCACAGCGCAAAGTCCGCCGGGTCTCTTTTCCCCGCATCAACCTCGACCCGCGCGCCTGCCACCATGTCGTCCCGCGAGCGACCGGAAAGCTTCCCGTAATCCGCCATCGACGGCACGTGGAACAGCACGCCGTCCTTGCCCGGATAGGCATGGCCCTTGTCGACCAGCGTGCCGATGATCTCGACCATGCCCGCGATGTAGTCGGTCGCATGCGGACGATGCGTCGGCTCGATCACCCCCAGCGCGCACATGTCCTCGCGATAGATGCGCTCGAATTGCGCCGTGATCTCGGCGATCGGCCGTCCGGCCTCCGCCGCGGCGGCGATGATCTTGTCGTCCACATCCGTGATGTTGGCCGCATAGACCACATGGCTTTCGCCGTATTTCGCCCGCAGCAGGCGAAACAGCACGTCGAATGCGACAGGCGGCCGCGCATTGCCGATATGTGCGTAGGAATAGACCGTCGGCCCGCAGACATACATCGTCACCCGCTGCGGGTTTTCCGGCGAAAAGACCTGCTTTTCGCGGCTCAGCGTGTTGTAGAGACGTATGTCCATAAGTCGGGTCTTTTCGTTCCGTTAGGAAGTTTGAATCAGGGTTTCAGCCATGTATTCCCGTGCGTCAGGCTGGCGTTTTCGCAACAGGCGCCTATGTGTCACCAACCCCCCGCCTGAGCAATCTGGTCTGGCGGGACAGTCATTTTAAGGGCGCCGTGATGCCCGGGCGGGAAACCATGAGGGTTTTCCGGCCCCAGTAACGGAAGGGACCGGCCATGGACGCCGAAATCAAAGGCAAGGCCAAAGCCGGCGACGAGCCGTTCAACCGCCCCTCACGGGACGAGGCCGAAGACGCCGTCCGGACCCTCATCGCCTGGGCCGGAGACGACCCCAAGCGTGAAGGCCTGGTCGACACCCCCGGCCGCGTGGTCGACGCATATGAAGAGTGGTTCAAAGGCTATCGTGAAGACCCCCGCGAATACCTCTCGCGCACGTTCGACGACGTGAAGGGCTATGACGACATCGTCATGCTGCGCGACATCGACGTGGAGTCCCATTGCGAACACCACATGGCCCCGTTCCTCGGCAAGGCGTACGTCGCCTACATGCCGCTCGACAACGTAGTCGGCATCTCGAAGATCGCCCGCGTGGTCGAGATCTATTCCAAGCGTCTCCAGACGCAGGAGACGATGACGTCCCAGATCCTCAACGCGATCCAGGAAGTCCTGAAGCCCGAAGGCGTCGCCGTGATGATCGACGCCAAGCACGAATGCATGACGACCCGCGGCGTCCACCACCCGAACGTCTCGACAATCACGACGCAGTTCTCGGGCGTCTTCCGCTCCGACAAGGAACTCCGCGAACGGTTTCTGCGGCTCACAGGGCGGTAGCTGGGACCGCCGGGCGCCTGCCCGGCAGTCGCGGCGAAGCCGCGAGATCAGCGCCCCCGTCCTCGCGGACAATTTCCTTTGCCCTTCCGCGATCTCGCGTTAATCGGCCCCTGCACCTGCGGGAGATCACGCCATGACCACCGAGCTCGAAAAAACCATCGATGCCGCCTGGGAAGAGCGCACCTCCCTCTCCCCGTCCACAACCGGCGCCGTCCGCGACGCTGTGAACGCCGCCCTGTCCCAACTCGACTCAGGCGCGCTCCGCGTCGCCGAGAAATCCGCCTCAGGCGCTTGGAGCGTGAACCAGTGGCTGAAGAAAGCCGTGCTGCTCTCCTTCCGCCTCAACCCCAACCGCATCATGGGCGCCACTGGCCAACCGCCCGGACCGTACTTCGACAAGGTCCCCACGAAGTTCGAAGGCTGGACCGACAAGGACTTCACCGCCGCAGGCTTCCGCGCCGTACCGGGCTCAATCGTGCGCCGTGGCTCCTTCATCGCGAAGGACGCGGTGCTGATGCCGTCCTTCGTCAACATCGGCGCCTATGTCGGTGAAGGCACGATGGTCGACACCTGGACCACGGTTGGCTCGTGCGCCCAGATCGGGAAGCACTGCCACCTCTCCGGCGGCGTCGGCATTGGCGGCGTACTCGAGCCGCTGCAGGCCAACCCAGTCATCATCGAGGACAACTGCTTCATCGGCGCCCGCTCCGAAGTCGCCGAAGGCGTCATCGTCCGCGAAGGCTCCGTCGTCGGCATGGGCGTCTATCTCGGCCAGTCTACACCCATCGTGAACCGCGCCACCGGCGAGACGCTCTTCGGGGAAGTGCCGCCCTACTCCGTCGTCGTCGCCGGCAACCGCCCCGGCTCGACGCCGATGCCGGGCCAGAACTGGACGCCCTCTCTCTACTGCGCCGTCATCGTGAAGCAAGTCGACGCACAAACGCGCTCGAAGACCAGCGTCAACGAGTTGCTGCGCGCCTAGACTGCCTGGTGTCTTCGTGAATCCCATCGTGTCTTCGTGTTAGTCTGAACACGAAGACAAGAGGGACACCACGATGGTCACGCCCGCCGCCGGCTATTCCGGCAAGAGCCTCATCGCCAAGCTCGGCCTCAAGGACGGCGTGAAAGCGATCGCCATCGCCCCGCCCGCCAACTACGCCGAGCTCACCGACAACGCCGCGATCACGCCAAGGAAGTCTGCGCCCGCCACCGGCAGCTTCGACTTCATCCACTTCTTCGTGAGCAACGAAGCCGCCCTCGCCCGCGACCTGCCGAAACTCGAAACCCGCCTCGCGCAGGGCGGCATGCTCTGGGTGTCATGGCCGAAGAAAACCTCGAAGCTTTTCGTCGATCTCACGGAAGACGGCATCCGACGCCTCTGCCTCCCCATGGGCCTTGTCGACGTGAAGGTCTGCGCTGTCGACGCCGACTGGTCCGGCCTCAAGCTGCTGCGCCGAAAGGCCCGCTGACCACCCCACGGAACTCATTGTGCTCCTCAAGCATTACCGAGAGCGACCGTTTTCAAAGGGAGTCGCCAAATGGGGATCGTTTACCTCGTCCTGTTCGCCCTCGCCGCCATCTTCTCGATCTCGCTGATTGTCGGCGTGGTGTTCAAGCTCATCGGCTTCGCCATCGCCGCGCTGCTGGTCGTCGTCGCCGTCACCTGGGTCATGCGCAAGCTGCGTGGGTCGAAGTCGACGGAACGCCTGCCGCGCTGAGGCATTTCCATCGAAGCGCTCCCGCACGGCAAGCCAAGCTAGGAACGGCGTCATGCCATCTTTCGTTATCTATCTCCTCGGTTTCGTAATCCTCGCCGGCGGCATCCTGTTCGGCGCCAGCATTCTCGGCGTCGACAACCAATGGCTCGCCGTGATCGGCATGATCCTGCTTGGCCTCGGCGTGATCACCGGCGTGGCCAGGACTCGACGCCGCGACGCACCCGCCGCGAGCGAACCTACCAGCGACAAGGTCTGAACCCGGCGCAACATCAACAGCCCAAGCAAAACGCCCGGCCACAAGCCGGATGTTTTGCTGTTCGCCACATAGCGGGAACTTCAGGAAGGTCGTCGGCGCCCGGCCGGGCTCTAGTAGCCCTGCCCCACGCCGCCATCGAGCACGAGATTGCCCGCAGCCACGGGCCGCGCGACCTTCACTTCCTTGACCACCCTGGTGATCGTCTGGCGCGTCGTCGGCTGGCAGATCGTCTTCTTCGTGACGACCTGCACCAGCTTCACACCCGGACCATATTTCCTAAGCAGCGAGCGCTCGTTGCAATCGCGCTCCGGCGTCTGGCGGCGGCACTGGATCACGCCGCCCGGCCCATGCCACAGCGCCTCGCCCTTGGCGCATGAGAACGTGTCCGCCTTGTCGAAGTTCGCCCTGCCCTCGACCATCTCGCCCATCGTCACCTGCATGTGCGTCCCCGCCATGCAGCGATAGATCTCGCCGGATTGCCGCGCATCGACCGACATCTCGCCATCGACGCGCGAGGCCGGATGCGGCGTATTGCGATCGTCGATGCAAACCGCCTGCACAGGCCGCGTGCGCAACTCTTCGACGATCTTGTCGACGCAGATCTCTTCCGTGCCCTTGACCTCTTCCTCGATCAGCTTCGTCTCATAGCCGCCATCTACGGTGAGGTTGCTGATCGTGCTCGTCGACACGCCGGGGTTCGAATAGTAACCGCCACCGCCGCCGAAGAAGACGCCCGCGTCGCCCGAAGCATTGGCGTGGCCATAAGCGCCCGCGGCCGCCATCGCGCCGGAATTCGCCGTAGCGACCGACATCGATGTCGCGCCGACATAGACATTCGCAGTCGCCACATTCACGCCCGGCACATTCACCGTGAGATTACGCGGTGTCTGGCAGCACGCGCTCGGCGGCGGCGGAGGCGGCGGAGGCGAGACAGGCCCACAGGTGCTGCACGACTGGCCGACAGCGGTCAGTCCCACAGTGGCCATGGCTGTCGCGAGGCCGGCGCCAGCCAGCATGTGTCGCCATGAAACGGTCATGTGAGGTCTCCGTCAGGTATCCCGTGGTCGGGTGCAAGAGCCGCGCCTTTTCGCGCGTGGCGCTAACCCGGCCGCCGAGAATGCCTCGCCCATCAGGCGAATCCGCCCGTAAATGAGCCGCTTTTCCCCCGCCAAGCGTCATGGCCCGTGCGCTGCAACAATTGTTGGCACGCTGGGTGGAAACCAGCTCAGACAGACAGGCGTCGAATGGAAGTCCTCAAGGCACATCCGAATACACAGGCCATGCTCGACGCCTGGCAGAGGCTCGTCGATGGCGAGAACTCCAGCGATGGTCCGACCACGGATGAATATCCTGGTCTGGTAAACAACCTTTTCCTTCTTAACCATGTCGCCGAACGCGACTTCGCCTTCCGCCGCGTCGGCGCGACGCTTGACCGGCTGTTTGGGCGGCAACTTGCCGAGCACGACTTTCTGTCAATCTGGAATGACATCGACCGCCGCATCGTCGCCGCCGGACTCTCGATGGCGGTGAAGGATCGCGGTCCGACCGTCATCCACGCACGTGGCGAGACGCTGGCCGGCAAGCGGCTCGATCTCGAATTCGCCCTCGCCCCGCTCCTGACCGACCTCGATGGCCCGCGCCGCTTCCTCGGCCTCTGCCAGGCGATCACGCCAGAGGAAGTCCTCGGCGGCCGCCCCCTGCGCAGGCTGCAGGTGCTCGCGGTCTTCCCGCCCGCCCCCGTCATGCGCCCGGCTATCCGCATCGTCACGTCCAGGTGAAGGCGCAGCCGCGAGAGCCCACCCGCCTCGACCGCCAGCGGGCGGGGCTGGCGGACCGGAAGACGAAATCACCAACGCCGCTTCGCGACCGCAATCCCCCGACAGCTTCCGGCAAGGGTTTGTGAACCATTGCGCAGTTAACCTTCTCGTCGGGGGCAACTCCCTTTCGCCTCCACAGAGGGTTGCTGATGCAATCGGCCCAGGCCACAGTCAGGCCCGACCGTCCTTCGATCCGCAAGGTCGAAGGTCTCGACCGCCGCCGTCATCGTCGCGTGCTGTGGCAGGTCCCGGTTCGCGGCCTCACCGGCTCGGGCGAAGAGTTCGCCTGCAACACGGTCGACGTCTGCGCCGGCGGCCTCCGAATCAATCTCGCCCGCCCGCTCGAGAAGGGTGAGAACCTCATTCTCTACATCGAAGACATCGGCCGGATCGAAGGCGTCATCGTCCGCGTCCTCAACGAGATCGGCTACGCCATCGAATTCCGCGTGCCCCCGCGCAAGCGCGAGAAAATCGCCGACGCGCTGACCTGGCTTGTGAACAAGGACAGGCTCGGCCTCTCCGACGAACGCATCGCCGAGCGCCGCCCCGCCACAGGCCAGGTGATCGCCATTCACGGCAAGGGCGTGGCCATCGCATGCGCCATCGCTGACGTCTCGCTCTTCGGCGTTGCTCTCAAGACATCCGGCCCGCGCCCGATGATCGGCGACCGCGTGCAAATTGGCGAGCGTGCAGGAACCTGCGTCCGCTACATCGAAGGCGGCTTCGCCGTCGATTTCCGCACGCTGCACGGGACGGACATCTAGACTATCGGCTCGCCGCCGGTCCTCGCTTGTTCCACCTCAACGTCACCACTGCGGCAACCGCCAACACCAGAAACACCACCCCGCCCGGCGCGGGGAAGAATGGCCAGTCTTCCGCACGATCAGACAGGCCAACCCCGGCTGCAAGCAGGCCAGCGAGCAAGACGTTGGGGGCGGCATGTCCCGCAGCCGCGCCAAGCCATGACCCCGATTTCTCCCGCAGCAAGGTGAGAAGCTCACGGTAGACCACACACGAGGCAATGAACGCTGCAATCATCAGCGGAGGCGCCGCCTCAAGATACGGAAACAAGCCAACCTTCAGCGCTACGGGAACAAGGTGCCACGCGGCCCAGACCAGGCCCAGGATCAGCACCCCCCAACGCCGTCCGCACGCCGCGATCGCCAGAGAGAGGCCGCCACCAGCCCATCCCAATTCCTCAAGCACGCTCGTCAGGGCAGACCCTCCCGCCGATGCCATGATGGAATCCAGCGGCGTGTCCTGTAACCGGAAGCTGGCGGCGCCCACGGCGACGGCGACTCCCAAGGCCCCTAGCGCAACCAGAAGCGTTGTGGCGGCTGCGCCCACGACCCATCGCCAGGACATACCGGGGTTTCGATTCCATCGCCTGGCTGAAAGGGCCAAACCTGCGAGCGCAGGGCTCAGGATCATCGCCAGCTTGCCGAGGTCGACGAGCTGTGGATCTGCGGTCGCCATCAATACGGCCGGCAGGGCCAGCACGATGATGACGAACAAGACAAACCGGAGCCAAGCGAAAGTCACGCTGAACTCTCCAAACTGCCGGCCGAGTGACCGGCGGACGGCCAACAACGCACTAGTCGCGCGCGGCCACAATGCCCAATCGTTCAACGGAAGTGCGATCCACAAGTCGGCTGCCTGACAACCGGCCAGGACGTGACGTCAACCAGTCACCGGGTTTGCCGTGACCTCGCAACGACGTTCGGTTTCCGAGTGCGCCAGCGAACGACGCTCGCCGGATTGCGCCATCGCCTGCGCCATCAAGGCAATCGATCGATGCGCTGTCAACTGATGCGATAGCGACGTAGCGGAAGGTAGTCGCGCGTATCATTGTTCACGACCGCGAGACCATGGCTCGTGCGCTGACGAACCTTGTGCAAGGATGACGTTCAGGTCACCCAAGGAACAGCAACATGATGCGCTTCTCGGTTCTCTGCACAGCCGCGGCCCTGATGTCTTGTGGCGCAGCGTTCGCCCAGGCTGGCGGTCCCATCCCGCGCACGGCCGAAGGTAAGCCGGACTTTCAGGGCGTCTGGACGAACTCGTCCATCACGCGGCTCGAGCGCGTGCCCGAATTCAAGGACCTCGTGATTTCGGAAGCCGACGCGAAGCAGTGGGAGATGGATGCCGCCGCCGTCGCGGCGGCAGACAACGCACCAACTGCAGAAGACAAGGGCGCGCCTGAAGTGGGCGATGATCCCGCCGGCTACAATAAC
>Ga0315906_10001597_pt1 | contig 33385 bp, 26 predicted proteins | sample LakEriMetagenome_4_FD_203526 | JGI IMG/M metagenome (GOLD analysis project Ga0315906, IMG submission 203526) | Freshwater fungal communities from buoy surface, Lake Erie, Ohio, United States - Buoy 2 MA122 | ecosystem: Environmental > Aquatic > Freshwater > Lake > Lake biofilm | place: USA... | reverse complement strand
TATCATAGACTGCGGATGCTCGATACGAAAACCAACCGAGAAAGGTTTGGCTTCCATGTAGACGCCCGCCTCATGCAGCACGTTGAAGGTGTCGCGAGCGCTATGACCCAAAGCCAGTACAGCACGGTCTGCAGCAATGTGTTCACCGCTTTCGAGTGTCAGGCCACGCAGTTGTTGGTGGTCAATCTCCAATCCAACGACTTTTTGTCCGAATCGAATCTCACCACCTAAGGCGATGATCTCCTCCCGCATTTTTTCGACGACACCCACCAGCCGGAACGTACCGATATGAGGTTTGGCGACGTAGACGATCTCTTCGGGTGCGCCCGCTTTGACGAACTCTCGAATGACTTTGCGTCCGTAAAATTTTGGATCTTTGATCTGGCTGTACAGCTTGCCATCGGAAAATGTACCGGCTCCACCTTCGCCAAATTGAACGTTAGACTCAGGATCGAGAACGTTCTTGCGCCAAAGGTTCCAGGTATCTTTTGTACGTTCCCGCACAGCTTTGCCGCGCTCCAACACTAGGGGCTTAAAGCCCATCTGCGCCAACAAAAGGGCGGCGAATATTCCGCAAGGTCCAAACCCGACTACGACTGGCCGAAGCCGTTCTGATTGTCCCCCACTCGTTGCTTGCGTGACGTAGTGATAGCCTGTGTCTGGTGTCGGGGTGATGCGATGGTCGTCTTTGTGACGTTTGAGAATGGCCGTTGGATCCTTTACCGAGACATCTACAATATAGGTAAAAGATAGCGCCGCCTTTTTTCGGGCATCATAGCTACGCTTAAAGATCTCAACATCCAATAATTCGCTGGCAGAGATGCCGAGGCGCTCAAGGATTGCTGTCTCAAGATCTTGCGGAGTGTGATCGACGGGTAAGCGTAATTCGGTGATGTGAATCATAGACTGCAACGATACACAAATTTCTTGCTAATTGGCGGCCGCGGACTAAGCTGAAATCTATAAAATATGCGCAATTTCAGTGTTCTTTCAAAAAAAGAGGGTGCGATGGATTCAGGGTTGAAGGGAAAGGTAGCCCTTGTCACAGGTGGCTCAAAGGGGATTGGTTTTGCGATTGCCCAAGCGCTGGCGGCTGAGGGCTGTCATCTGCGCTTAGCGGCGCGCGATATAGTTTCCTTAAATGCGGCGCGCGATGCGCTCATGGCAACTTTCGCAGTTGATGTAAAAGTGCAGTCGGCAAACCTGTCAGAGCCGGGAGCGGCCGAGACCTTGGCTGCCGCATTCCCTGAGACCGATATCTTGATCAATAGCGCGGGCGCGATTGCACGTGGGAGTTTGTTGAATATTGATCCTGCCGGTTTCCGCGAAGGCTTTGAAGGCAAGGTGACGGCAAGCATGATGCTTAGTCGAGCTCTTTATCCGCACATGATCAAGCGTAAGTATGGGGTGATCATCAATATCATTGGTATTGCCGGAGAAAAACTCAACCCTAATTCGATCGGCACCTCAGTCGCGAATGCTGCGCTCATCGCCTTCACAAAAGCGTTCGGTGCAGAAAGTGTTGACCATGGCGTGCGTGTGTTGGGAATTAATCCCGGTTTGATACATACCGGTCGCACAGACAACCTATTGCATCCAAAAACGGAAGTCGATCGCCAAGCCTATGCAAAGGTCATGGCGAATCTTCCGTATGGGCGCATGGGAAAGCCAGAGGAAGTCGCGAGCCTCGCTGTGTTTTTGGCGTCTGATGCGGCCAAATACATCAGCGGTGATGTGATCTCGGTAGATGCGGGTACGCGCTTTCGCGCGTAACCCGCAGAGTACTTATTCTGGCTTGATACCGATCTGCTTGACTAGATCGCCCCAGACTTTGTCCTCTTTCTCGAAAAACTTCGCGAATTGTTCCGGTGTGTCGGTGCTGCTTTGTGCACCGATCTCGGCGATACGCTTGACCATTGCAGGCGAGGCCATAACTTTCATGACTTCTGCGTGCAGACGATTTACGATCGGCTTGGGTGTGCCGGCTGGCAAGAACAGCGCGTACCATTCGTAAAGCTCAAAGCCAGGGAAACCAGATTCTGCAATCGTTGGGATATCCTTTAGGGCCTCGGGTCGTGTCGCACCCGTCGTTGCGATAGGACGAAGCTTTCCACTCTTAACGTGTGGGATCGTGGAGGTTGGGCTGTTGATCAACATCTGGATATGTCCAGCAAGCAGATCTGTGAGCGCTGGACCGCCACCTTTGTAGCCGATCTCGGTGATGTCGACCGCGGCAAGCTTAATCAGGTATTGCATAGACAGCTGGCCCGAGGTCAGACCACCTGGTGTGCCGTAAGCCAAGGAGCCTGGTTTCGCCTTTGCTAGCGCAATAAGCTCTTTTAGATTCTTGGCAGGCACATTAGGGTTGACGGTAAGGATGCCAGGCATTAGTGCAAGCATCGCAAGAGGGATGAAGTCCTTCTTGGTGTCGTAAGGCAGGCTCTTGCTGATGTGTGGATTAATGGCATGAGCGCTAATGAACAGACCAATTGTGTTTCCATCAGGAGCTGCCCTTGCAACCTCACGGGTCGCAATTGTGCTGTTTGCACCAGGTTTATTCACTACGAGCACGGGTTGCCCGAGTGCTTTGGAGAGATCGGGAGCGATCGCTCGGGCCAGCACGTCTGAGGTGCCACCAGGTGCAAAGGTAACGATGAGTTGAATCGGCTTATTCGGCCAGTCAGTTTGTGCGAAGCTTGAGAGCGCGAAACTGCTCGCCGCAAGCGCAAATAAGAATTTAATTTTTTTCATCTAAAGTCTCCAAGTGTTATCTGTTTTAGTTTTAATGGTCTGCCGCGTATGTTATTTCAAAACCTCTTGCGTGTGTGCACCTAGTGTGGGGCTGGTGTCATCAGGGTTTTCGCGTAAGAAGACTGCGCTAATCGGTGTTGGCAAGGCCGGCAGGCGTTGTCCGCTGGCGGCAATGAGCCCGCGTTTAAAGACGCCACGTGCATTGAAGTGTGGATCTGACACGGCCTGCTCGAGTCCAATGACCTCTGTGACGCAAGTGTCTTTTCCGTCAAACTTTTCGAGCCAGTATGCCGCCGGATGTTGAGCGATGGTTTTTGCGACACTGGCTTTCACAAGCGCTGGATTGTCGAGATGTTCAAGGTCAGATAAACCAAGAATCGATAGAAAGTTATTCCAGAACTTATCTTCCAGTGGAGCTGCCGCAAGATACTTATCATCTGCGGTTTGATAGATCTGATAACGAGGGCTGCCGCCCGTCACTAGCTCGCCCCCAGATTTAGGCCATTGGTTGGATGCCCATCCATTACCGAGTCCCCAGTACATTAGTGGAAATAGATTGTCAGACATCGATATATCAAGATGACAACCCACCCCATTTCGATCTCGGCTGCGTAATCCCAGCAAAATATTCATGACCGCTGGATAGGCGCCGGCCGCTAAATCGGCGGTCAGCACTGGTGGCACAAACGGCGCACCTGACTTGTCGCCTCCCAGGCTAACCATCCCGGTACGAGCCTGATAATTCATGTCGTGTGCGGCAATCTGCGCGTAAGGGCCGTACTGACCAAAGCCAGTGATTGAACAGTAGATGATTCTTGGGTTGATCGCCTTGGCGGTCTCGTATCCTAAACCTAGGCGATCCATCACGCCAGGCCTAAATTGTTCAACGAGGACATCTGCCTCTGCGATCAGACGTTCAATTTTTGCGCGCGTTGCTGGATCCTTTAGATCCGCGACGATCGATTTTTTTCCACGATTTAGCAGACAAAAATTTACGCTGTCAGGGCCAACCTTTGGTTCGTAATCCCGCATATCGTCGCCCGAGGCGCGCTCGATCTTAATGACATCTGCGCCCGCATCCGCTAGAAGAAGCGTACACATGGGGCCCGGCAAGAGCGTACTGAAGTCCAGTACTTTGACCCCTTCAAGCGGTTGCATCATCGTCCTCAATCAAAAGATTCTGTTTTAGCCAAGCGTTACGCGCACGTCTGGCGGGCGCATAGGCTTCTTGACCAAGCTGCTCATAGAGGTCTTGCGTGACCTCGAAATGATGGTGCAGTCCAGAGCGGTTGAGAAGAGCGATGGGGCCGTCCGGGTATCCGAGACCAAGTCTAAGGGTCATGTCCATGTCGTTAGCCGTTGCGAGCCCCTCGTCCAGACGACGCAGCGCTGCGTTGTAATAAGGACGCACAAGACGATTCAGAATTCTGCCTGGAAAATCATGACAAACTGCCACGACCAGTCCAGCAGCCTCAAACGCCGCGCGCGCGGCGGCAAGCGCTTGATCGCTGGTGTAGGGCTTGCGCACGAGCTCTACGAGCTTTGTCGGCGCATCATCCCCTATACGGAAACGTGCAAATCCAAGCACATTCTGAGGACCGTTGTCGTCATCAATATGAACGCCTAAACATTCGTTACCTAGTTCGATCGCGATGAATGCCGCCTTCTCGTGATCAAACACTGAATTTGCAAAGGCTTCTGCGGCCTCTTGGCCGAGGTAGACCAAGCTACTGCCTTTGGAATCTGCTTGATGGATAAACGCATGCTTGTCTGGAAAAGAGTGACTGTCACCCGCTGCGATGATTTGATAGGTCATGCTGTCAGGCTCCAAAAATCTTGTTGCTATCGTAGGTGTGGAAACCCTTGCCGGATTTACGTCCGAGGCGTCCTGCACCAATCATGCGCTTGACGAGCGGCGGGCAGGCGGCTCTGGGTTCGTTCGTCACCCCATGAAGTGCTTCACACAATAAGAGCTGCGTATCCATACCCACCATATCAAGTAGTTCAAGGGGGCCTAAGGGATAGCCCAGTGCTGTCTTGACGGCAAGATCGATATCGGCAGGTTCGGCGACCCCTTGGTCGATTAAGTTAATCACGTCGTTGTGCCATGGGACGAGAAAGTAATTAAGAATAAAGCCTGGGGTATCACGCGTGCGGACCGGACGTTGTCCTAAGGCTTCGCATAACTTCCACGCTTTGTCGAAGGTCTCGTCCGAAGTATTCATTCCAGGCGACATTTCAACCAGTTTCATTAATTGCGCGGGTAAGCAGAAATGCATTCCCACAAAACGATCGTCGCGACCAGTTCCACCGGCAATTTCAGTGATGGAAATTGTCGAGGTATTTGAGGCAAAAATCGTATGCGCTGGGCAAACGTCATTGAGGTGTTTGAAAATTGCGTGCTTAACTTTGAGGTCTTCGAAAACGGCCTCAATGACTAAGTCGCAATCGCTGAAGTCCTGTATGTTTGTGGTGGTTAAGAACTGCGCCATAATCAGTGTGTCTTCGCCCTCGGCCAGCTTGCCGCGCTCAACAGATTTTTTTAAGAAGGCGGCGGCTTGTTTGCGAGCGTTTTCTAGTGGCTCAGACTTCAGGTCGTAAATGCGCGTTTTAAAGCCGGCCCGGGCCGCCACGATGGCAATGCCGGTGCCCATCGTGCCGCAGCCAACAATACCAATAGTTTGCGTGGCGTTCATTTTTTATCCTTGCGTAAGAAACTGCGTCCAATCAGTTGTCGATGGACTTGGTTAGTGCCTTCCCAAATTTGAGTAATCTTCGCGTCGCGCATCAGACGCTCGACACGATAGTCCTTGCAATAGCCGTAGCCACCTAAGAACTGCACCGCATCGGTTGCCATGCGCATCGCAAGATCGGTTGCCTTTAGTTTTAGGATTGAGGCCTCGATACCCACATCGGACGCATCGTCCTGAATTAGTTGTGCGACACGCCAAAGCCACGACTCAACCAGTACGAGTTCGGCTGCGAGATCGGCAACATTGAACTGCAACCCTTGAAACTCGAGTAAGCGTTTGCCGGACTGGCTGCGATTATTCATGTATTCAATCGCATCTTCAAAGGCAGCGCGCGCAATGCCTAGGGCATGGGCTGCGACGCTCGGTCTGGATTTGTTCAGGGAAGCAAGCAGAATCTTAAGGCCATCACCGGGTGCGCAGAGTAGGTTCGCGCGGGGGATGCGGGCATGATCGAAGGCGAGCGAGGCCGTACCAGAGGCGCGTGTGCCCATCTTGTCTTCAGTGCCAGTGACGCTGAAGCCGGGTGTGCCTTTTTCTAGTACAACGGCAGAGATGGATTCTTTGCTGCCCGGGATCTCACTCCATTTACCGAACATAATGTAGAGGTCAGAGACGTCTCCATTAGAGATGAATATCTTGCTCCCATTGACGATGATCGAATCGCCATCTGGTGTGAACGTTGTTTTCATTCCGGTGGCATCGGAGCCCGCTGTAGGTTCGGTAATCACAAGGGACGCCAGCCCACCCTCGGCAATGCGGGGAAGCAGCCGTTTCTTTTGTTCTTCGTTACCAAAGTCCATTAAAGGTTTGATTGCGTGAAAATTTGTTGCCCAGATAATGCCAGTTGAAGCGCAGGCTTGGCTCAGCTCACGTACGCAGGCGAGATAGCATGCGTAGGAGAGTGGAGCGCCGCCGTACTCTTCAGGAATAAACATCGCGTTCAGGCCGAGCGCATTGATCTCTTGGACGTTATCCCAAGGGAATTCTCCAGACTTGTCATAAGCGGCAGCACGTGGCGCTATTTTTTCGCGCGCAAGCTGTCGGACGGAATCAAGCAACATAGACTCCTCTTGATTCCAGTTTTGTGCGGCGTCGAGGCGGGTTAATACAGTCATGATGCGTGTCCGAAGTTATTGCAACATACCGTGCCCACCATCGATATAGATGGTCTCTCCGGTCATGTAGGGTGAGTTCAGTACAAAAAGCGAGGTCACGAGTTGACCGACATCTTGCGCATTACCGGGTACACCAGCGGGAATGCGTTTGGACAGAAATTCGCCAAGCGGACCTTTCTCGATCATCTCGCGGTTAAAGTCAGTCTGAATGTAGCCAGGCGCCACATTCAAAACGCGAATCGCTTTCGACGCCCATTCAACGGCCATGCAGCGCGTCATCGCGGCAACGGCCGCTTTCGTTGCGCAATAGGTGAGGTGTTGCTTGATACCAAGCTTGTCAAAGAAGGAGCCGATATTAACGATCAAACCACCTTTGTTTTCAAGCAAGTGAGGGTATACCACCTGACTTGCGGCAAGGACTGAATAGGCATTCACATCCATGACGTTCTTGAACTCCGCCTCCGCGATGCTCTCAACGCGACCTTGCGAATGTATCCCTGCGTTGTTGACTAGCCCAACGATTGGTTGACCACTACGCTTCACGACTTCGCTGAAGGTTTCTTTTAATTGCTCAGGACGACTGACATCACATTTTGCGCTAAACCACTGTGAGCGATCGGCTTCGGTGGTGCCCTCGACTTGGGGAGCTTCACCCGATCGCGATAGGCACCCTACGGTGTAGCCTGCACGTACTAACCCAAGCGAAATTGCGGCACCGATGCCACGGCTTGCCCCAGTCACGATGATGCAACCCTTTGAAGTTGAGACGGTCATTTCTATTGATCCTTGAATACAGGAGGCCGTTTTTCTAGAAAAGCGCTCATGCCTTCCGTCGCATCTCCTGAACGAAAAGCCAGTGTTGAACAATCGCGTTCGATTCGAAGCCCTTCGGCAAGCGTGGTTTGCATGCCGCGCAGGATAGCCTGCTTGGCCATGTCCAGCGCGATCAGTCCATGTTTGAGGTAGGGCTTTAAAAACTCGCGACCGACGGCGGCAGGATCTTTTGAGTCGACGACACGCGTGACAAGTCCGATGCGCTCAGCTTCGATTGCATCGACCGTGCGCGCGGACAAAATCATATCCAGTGCGCGATCTTGGCCAATCAAGCGAGGCAAGCGTTGCGTGCCACCGTACCCGGGGATGAGACCAAGTTTGAGTTCAGGTAGACCCATTTTGGCGCCTGCGGTTGCGACGCGAAAGGTGCAAGATAGCGCGAGCTCAAGTCCACCACCGAAGGCGTAGCCGTGGATGACTGCGACTGAAGGGACGCGCAATGCGGCCAAACGATCAAAGACGCTCTGACCAAAGCGCGCGCCTTCATGTTCTTGCATTAAGGTACGCCCCATGAGCTCAGTGATATCTGCCCCCGCACAAAAAGATTTCTCACCTTCGCCGGTCACAAAGACGCCGCGTACCTGACCCGCCTCGATGCCTTCTTCAATTTTTCCCAAGGTAGTGTTGAGCTGACCGAGTATTTCAAAGCTCAAGGCGTTGAGTGCTTTAGGACGATTCAAATGCAGGTGAGCGAGTTGGTCCGCAATAGTAAGTTCAATGGCCATAAGGGTTCCTAGGTGCTACGAGCTGATTCAGGATTCTTCCAGCGTACGGGGGTAGGCTGCAGGTCGCCGCGTTTTGCCATCTCTACCAGTTCACGCTTCAGGATTTTGCCACTGGCAGTTAAGGGAAACGCTGGCATCACGATAAAGAACTCGGGCATGTCGTACTTTGACAAACCAACGGCGTACAGGTGCTGCAGGACTTCCTCGGGATTGAGATCGTCATCTGTGCGTTTGAGGACAGCTAGGCATACACGTTCACCTAGCCGATCATCTGCGATCGGGAATGCTGCAGCCTTAGCGATGTTTGCGTGCCGATGCGCTAAGTCCTCAATGCGTGCTGGATGAATATTGTGTCCGCCGCGGATAATCAGATCTTTCTTGCGACCGACGATTTGCAGGCATCCTTGTTCGTCCAAGACACCCAGGTCCCCACTCATGAACCAGCCCGAGCTATTGAAGGAGCGTTCGGTCGCCGTCTGATCGTCGAAGTAGCCTAAGGTTAAGACACCACCTCGTCCGCCGATCTCACCGATTTGACCGATCGGCACTTCCTTGTCCGGATGTTCTGCATCAAAAATACGAACTTCATAACCAAGACCGGAGCGACCGCAGGTCGCGACAATCGTGTTGGTCGGGTCAGTGGGTAAGGTGTATTGATGTGAGCCGTTTTCTGTCATGCCGTACACGTTCTGCGGGGTAATGCCAATGCGCAGAAACTGCTCGGCGACTTCTCGTGGAATGGGGGAGCCTGCCATGTAAAAAGATCTCACCTGGCCGAGTGTTGAGAGCCCACGTTTGCGGAACTCTTCAAGAATATCCATGGCATGGGTTGGGACCCCCATCACATAAGTCGCTTGGCTGCCGATGATCCACTCAATGGCGGGTATCCCCGATGCGTAGTTATGAATGGCGAGTTGCATGCCGGCGCTTAACCATTGTTCGGCTGCTACGGTGCCGATGTGATGGCTAAGCGGACTTAGCGTCAACAGGATGGTGTCCGTATTGTGATGCCAGTCTTTCACCATGCTGCGACCATTCGCTAGCAAGGTGTTGTCACTGTGCATCACACCTTTTGGTAAGCCTGTTGTACCAGAGGTAAATGCCAGATAGACGATCTTGTCTGGATTCTCTACTGGTGCAGGTTGTGAGCCGACATTAGCCGCTTCCTTGGGGTAGGGCACGGTTCCCACGATTGGCGAAGCTGCTTGATCGAAGTGCGCACCACACACGAAGGTCGCACGCAGAGACTTCACTTCACCGAGTTTTTCAAAAACTGGATGTTTGGCAGCATCCGATCCATAGCCTGGAGTCGTAAAGAAGGCCTTGCAGTCAACACGCTTGAGTAATGTGATGATCTCATCTGCCGTGTAGCTTTGATGCATTGAGGGGCAACACACATAGCCGTTACGCGAACAGGCCAACAAAATCATGACGCTTTCTACTCGGCTGGGCAACCAAATTGCGACACGGTCGCCAGCCTGAAGGCCTGTGTTGTGCAGTGTCGCAGCCAAGGCCTCGACGGCATGGAACACTTCACGCCACGTGAGCGTCGTGAAGTTATCTCGCAACGCCACGGCGCTTGGTCTTTGTGCGACGTGCTTTGCCAGCAAGCTGTACATCGTGTCGTGTTGCCATGCTCCGCTTGCGTAATGCTCGCGCGTTTTTTGTGGATCATGCAAAGTCAGCATCATGATCGGATGATTCCTTTCAGCGTAGGCAAGCCGTTATTGACCAAACTTAGAGGCGTCAGGCTTACGACGCTCAGCAAAGGACGCGGCCATTTCGTCGTGCTCCTCTGTGTCGAGGTATCCGCGCAAAAGTAAATCATGTGCCATGCGTGAAAGGCCACCGACACCTCCATGACGTGCATTGAAGGCTGCTTTGATCGAGGCGAGTGCGAACGCACCGCGGTCAGCGATTTCAAGTGCCCATTTGCGTGTTTCGGCGCGCAGCTCCGCTGCCGGCACAACCCGGTTAATCAAGCCCATATCCACGGCTTGTTGTGGTGAGATCTTGGGGTTCGAGTACCACATCTCTTTTGCTCGTTTCTTACCGATCAAGTCTTCCAGATACCAGGTGCCGTAACCTGCATCAAAGCTGCCTACCATCGGTCCTACTTGACGGAACATAGCGTTGTCAGCGGCGATGGTGACGTCACACACCATCTGTAAAACGTTGCCTCCTCCAACTGCGTAGCCATTCACAGAGGCGATCACGGGTTTTTGCAGACGATCAATGCTTTCGTACATTTCGAGCGTTGGTAGAACGCCCGCATAGAGTTGCGTGTCTTCCATGCCGTCCTTGCGGCCACCCAAACAAAAAAAGCGGTCGCCTGCACCCGTCAGTACGATGACGCGAGTACGGGTTTCCCTTCTAATTTCATTGATGCAATCGCGAATTTCGTGGCACATCTTTTCGGTAAACATATTGCCATCTTGAGGGCGATTTAAGGTGATGGTACCGATGGGGCCATCTTCTTCGTAAATAATTTCGTCGAACTTCACGGGTTGTCTCCAGTAAATAAAATTTGAATTGTTGATTTAATTAAGAATGTATCTGATTTAGAGTTGAACGCTAGCAGTACCGATCCCGTCAAACTGGGCAACGACTAAGTCACCGGCTTGGGCTGCGGGCATACCGCACCAGCTGCCAGTAGTCACAATTGAGCCTGCAGGCAAGGTGACGTTACCGTTGGTGGCATGTCGTATCCAAAAGGGAATGACCCAGCGTGGATCTTGTAACGAATGCGTTCCGATAAACTCGCGCGTCGGGTTGTTGCCGATTTTTACGGTGCAACGTTGCTTGGACCAGTCTCGATGTACCTCGCGTTCGCTGTAGGGTAGCCAGTCACCTAAGACTAACGCGCCGTGCGATTGCATGTCGGCAAGTTTGAGTAGCGGCGAAGCTTTGTCGTTCTGTATCCAGCGCGAGTCGACAAGTTCGATAGAGACTGTCAGTGCATCGATGAGGCCATGGCCTTGTTCTTGCGTCATATTGACTGCGTCTTGGGCTGTCACGCTATGTTTGGTTCTGAAGGCGATTTCAATTTCGATCAAGCGGATATTGAAGGCGTGATCGCCTGCTTTGGCCGGGCTTGACCAAATACCGCTTTCGAGTAGTGCCGTATTGGCGATGTCACTTTGCCTAGAGGGCCCACCTGACTTCCAGAAGCGCGCTGGTATACGTTGGTTGGGCGCAAGCGCCTCCAACACCTGCTCCTGCACTGCTTGTGCCTCTTGTGCGTTCTGTAGCGCAGTTGACAAGGGCGTAGGATCGATGGGGCTCTTGTCAGCCCGAGCTGCAAGCAAGGCATGTGTGACTGCAGCAATTTGCGAATTTGTCATTAAATTTCACTCTGTGGTCGGGAATCAAGGATAATCCAGATCTCTCTTGCCGGCACCCCGCTGTCGTCCACAATCTAAGAATTCCTATGGCTCTGCGTGCAACGATTTATAAGGCTGAACTCAACGTGGCGGACTCGGATCGTCACTATTACGGAAGTCATGCGTTGACCTTGGCTAGGCATCCCTCCGAAACGGATGAGCGGATGATGGTGCGCTTGCTCGCGTTTGCCCTGTATGCACAAGAGGATCTGGCATTCACAAAGGGTTTGAGCGACACGGACGAGCCCGATGTTTGGCTCAAGGACTTAACGGGCGCGATCGATCTGTGGATAGAGGTGGGTCAACCTGAGGAGCGCCGCATCCTCAAGGCCTGCGGTCGCGCTAAGCAAGTTGTCGTTTATTGTTATGCGGGACATAACAGTAAGCTTTGGTGGGAGTCTGTGCGCAATAAACTCGAACGCACGCGTAATCTTCGCGTGGTCTGCCTGCCTTCAGAACAAACCAAAGAGCTTGCTTCCTGGGCGCAGCGCACGATGACACTGCACGTAAACATTCAGGATGGTGAGCTATTTGTGTCAAGTGACCGAGGTCAACTCACCATTGAGCAAGAGGTCTGGCGGGAGTAGCCCCAACGCTGCTTTAGACACCCATCTGGGTAGCGAGATCACGGATGTCTTTGGCGACAATATCCCAGTTCTCTGAAGCACTTAGATTGGTCTTTTGTTCAGGGCCATGTTCTGTGGGTCGTGGCCAAAAAGCCGTTTTTAGTCCCACTTTGCGCGCCGCGGCTAAGTCGTCATTGTGTGCGGCACACATCATGACTTCGCTTGGGTCAAGTTGCAGGATATTGGCAACGCCCAAGTAAGACTGTGGCTGCGGCTTATAGCAGCGAAACACCTCGGTCGACAGGTTCAAATCCCAAGGCAAACCTGTGTATTTGGCGATGTCGGTCAGCAGCGAAACATTGCCGTTAGATAGTGGCGCAATAATGTATTTACTCTTGAGGCGTGCCAGACCGGCAACGGCATCTGGCCAGCCGTCCAGCCGATGCCAAACCTTATTGACATGCTGGCGTTGGGCTTCTGTCATTTTCTCAAGACCAAACTCTGGTAATAATTGCTCGAGTGACTCACGGTGTAAAACATCAAGGATGGTCCATTCCCTCTGGCCGCTCCGCACTTTTTCCATTGAGGGCTGGTAGAGCGAGCGCCACTTCACCGCAAGTGCAGTCCAGTCGCAGCTATAGCCGTTTTCTGCGCCCCAGCGAGTGAGATCGCGCGTAATGCTGCCGCGCCAGTCCACGACGGAGCCAAAGGTGTCGAACACCATTGCTTTAACGCTAGAGGTGAGTGCGCTCATGATTACATGACCGCCGAGGTGCCGCCGTCGAGATTGACGCTGCTGCCCGTGACGTAGCTCGAAGCCTCTGACGAAAAGAACGCCACGACGTTAGCGACCTCTTCGGCGCGACCTACACGACCGAGTGGAACCTCTTTGCCCTGTTTTTCATACAGCTCTTCGACGTGAATTCCCGCTTTTGCTGCCTTACGCTCATGTTGACCTGCGCGAATCAGACCGATACAGACGCTGTTGACCAAAATGTTGTCTGCTGCAAATTCTTTAGACAGTGCTTTGGTCATTGCCAAGCCTGCCGCACGCGTCACAGTGGTAGGCATAGACTTGGCCTTCGGTTGTTTGGCGCCGATATTTGTGACGTTGATAATGCGACCCCATTTGTTTTTGCGCATTTCTGGAATCGCGAGGCGCGACAAACGAATCGCAGCGAATAATTTAAGATCAAAATCAGCCTGCCAGTCTTTGTCGGTCACTGATTCAAACTCGCCGGTCGCTGAGGTACCAGCGTTATTGATCAGAATATCAATACGCCCGTAAGCCTTCAGAATTTCTTGGATGATACGAGCACACTCTGCGTCCTGACTGACGTCTGCTGCAATGGCTAGGACGTTGCCGCCCGCTGCGCGGATTTCTGCAGCGACTTGATCCAACAGTTCACGGCCGCGTGCAGCGATCACCACGGTAGCGCCTTCTTCGGCTAGTTTGATCGCACAGGCTTTACCGATGCCTTGTGATCCGCCTGTCACGAGTGCGACCCGATTTTTTAGTCCGAGATCCATTTGATGTCTCCGTTGAGATATTTGTAATATTGTTATCAGTTTTACCGAAATACCGGACTGCTGACTAGTTATTTTGAGTCTCGGCAGCGACTTGTCTGAGCGCCTGTTCGAAGGCGTCAGCTGGCTGAGCGCCTTGCAGCAAGTATTTCTCGTTAACAATGATCGAGGGGACAGAATGAATCCCCATCGAGGTGTATTTCACTTGCTGTGCGCGTACCTCTGCTGCGAACTCATCGGTCGCCAAGATACTTGCCGCACGGTCTGTGTCTAGTTCCGCGCGGCTGACTGCGTCGAGAACGTTCTTGGGATCATCCAGATCGACCGCCAACTGAAAGTAGGTGATGAGTAATTCACGTTTCAGGCGATGTTGCGCTTGCGCGCCATGTTCAAGTCCGGCCCAATACAACAATCTGTGCACATTAAATGTGTTGTAGACGTGTTTGCGCCCTTCGGGATGGAAGGGATACCCCACCGCCGCCGCGCGCGCCTTAATATCGTTTTGCGTGGCGCGCACTTGCTCAACCGTTTTGCCATATTTTTGGGTGAGATGTTCAAAAACCTCTTGTCCGCCCGGTGGCATATCGGGATTTAACTCGAAGGGTTGGAAGTGAATCTCGACCTCAAACTCGTCACCAATATTTTTGATGGCTTGTTCGAGGCCGCCGAGACCAACCGCGCACCAGGGGCACGCAATATCTGAAACATAATCAATTTTGATAGTCATGGGCTTTCCGAGTTTGTGCGCGCATTACATTCGTGCCATGTTAGCCCAATTGCCCGTTGGAGAAGGGTTTGAAGCCTGTATCATGGGAAAATTCCTTGCTTGTTAATTAGCCACTTTTGCGTGCGCCACCGTTCAGGAGAGATGTAATGCTTGCCAAATATCAAGTCGCCACGATCGAAGGGGATGGCATTGGTCCCGAAGTTTGTCAGGCAGCAGTTATGGTCTTGAAGGAGGCGTTAGGGGAGGGAATCGTTTCGTTTGACGATTTTCCTGGGGGCGCAACCCATTACGTAAAGTCTGGCCAAGTGCTTCCGCCTGACACGTTTGAAGCCTGTAAAAATGCACACGCTATGTTGCATGGTGCAGCGGGTTTGCCCAATGTGACCTATCCCGACGGTACGGAGGTGGGCAACGATCTGCATTTGCAGTTGCGGTTCAAGCTCGACTTATACGCCAATGTGCGACCAATTCGGTTGTATCAAGCGGACTTCTCACCACTCAAGAATCGCCGTGCCGGGGACATTGATTATGTCATCGTGCGAGAGAACACGGAAGGTTTATACGCAAGTCGAGGCGCTGGCGTATTGCTGCGCGGGGAGGTCGCGACGGACACGCTGGTGCTCACTCGAAAAGGTTGCGAGCGGATTGCACGTTTTGCTTTTGACTTGTCACGCAAGCGAAACGGTGCGCCGTCTGATCACAAGCGACGAATGACGGTATGCGATAAGGCTAACATCCTGCGCAGCTACGCCTTCTTTCGTTCGGTGTGTGATGATGTTGCGAAAGACTACCCCGACGTGTCAATTGACTACTCGTATGTAGACGCAATGACAGTGCATTTAGTAAAGCGTCCCGAGTTTTATGATGTGATCGTGGCAGAAAACCTGTTTGGTGACATCATTTCGGACTTGGGCGCAGCAACGGTCGGTGGAATGGGTATCGCCCCTTCTGGCGAGCTTGGTGACCACCACGGCTTATTTCAGGGGGCGCATGGGTCTGCCCCTGATATTGCTGGCCAAAACATTGCGAGTCCCTTAGCGACGATTTTGTCGGGCTCGTTCATGCTGCAATGGCTGGGGGATCGCCATGCTGACCCACGTTTGACTGAGGCGTCACAGCGTGTGGATCGGGCGGTCGAGCTTACCTTGGCACAAGGAAAGACGATTCCGAGAGATTTGGGCGGCTTAGCGTCATGCACCGAGATGACGCAGGCGATTTGCAGAAACTTAAAGTAAGCCTTGCAGGGAAGGTATTGCTGAGGTTTACCCGTATAAAATGATAAGTTCAGCATATAAGCTAGGATTTTTCATGATCAAAGCAGTAGCGGGTGAGGCGATCTCTTTAGAGAGGTCGAGCGAGGCGTCTTGGTTAAGGAAGTTGTTGGTATCGGTGTGTCTGGTCGCGGTCGCACCCCCTGTTTGGTCGCAGGGCGCACCTGCAGCACCGCTGGCGGTGTCCGTTATTGAGGCGCGTGCCACCTCGGTGCCGAGCACGATTGAGGTCACTGGGCAAGCCGAAGGCGCAAAAGAGACCGAAGTTCGCGCCCGCGTGAACGGTATTTTATTGAAGCGCTTGTATGTCGAGGGGTCCGTCGTGAAAGAGGGACAGCCACTGTTTCAAATAGACCCCGTTCCATTTCAAAATACTTTGGATGAAGCGCAGGCACGCGCTAAGCAAACAGAGCGCGAAGCGGCACGACTCAAAAAACTTTTTAGCCAACAAGCCGTTAGCCGGAAAGAGTTTGACGATGCGACCTCAATTAATGAGATTGCTCAAGCCACACTCAAGACTGCAAAGTTAAATCTAGCCTGGACAACGGTTACGGCACCAGTGGCCGGCGTGTCAGGTCGCGCATTACGTCCTGAGGGCCATCTCATTACGAGCACTGGTGATGCCGGCTGGCTGACATCGATTTATCAAGTTGATCCGATTTGGGTACGGTTCGGTTTATCGAGTGCAGATGCAGCTCGATTGCCGGCAGGAAAGTCAGAGGCGCCAATCGACGCGCCGGTTCAATTGTTGTTAGGGAATGGGCGAGTCTACGATCAGCCAGGCAAACTAAATTTCCGCTCGGTATTTATTGATCCCAGGCTAGGTACGCAACAGCTAAGAGCGGAGTTTCCTAATCCAGACCGTGCCATATTGCCGGGACAGTTTTTGCGCGTAAAAATTACGACAGGTAGTCTGGATAATGTGTTTTTAGTCCCGCAGCGGGCAGTCATTCAAAATGATCGCGGCTACATGGTCTGGACAGTGGGCAACGACAACAAAGTGGTGCCAACCCCCTTGAAGATGGGGACGTGGCTCGGGCAAAACTGGGTGGTGTTGTCTGGCTTGAAAGAGGGCGATCGCGTTGTCGTTGATCAGATTATCAAGATCCGCCCCGGCGCGGTGGTTCAGCCCACGGTGGTTCCTCTTGAGCAAAAAACTCAGGCGTCGAAGGAAACTCGATGAGCTTTTCGAGCTTCTTCATTAGTCGGCCGATTTTTGCGGCTGTCATTTCTATCACCATCGTTATCGCCGGCTTAATGGCTGCTCGTGGCTTGCCAATTGCGCAGTACCCACAGATTGCACCTCCTACAGTCATCATCACCGCAAACTACCCCGGTGCCTCGACCGAAACGTTGACGCGAACGGTTGCGGGTCCCATTGAAGAGCAACTTTCTGGCGTAGAAAATTTGCTCTTTTTTAATTCCGTCGCGCAATCGAGCGGAACCTTAGTGATTACGGCAACGTTCGAGGTGGGGACGAATGTTGACACAGCGACGGTCAACGTCAATAACCGCGTCAAGATCGCAGAACCGCGTTTGCCGGATATCGTTCGTCAGTTTGGTGTTACCGCTCAAAAGCGTTCTAACGACATCTTGATGGTGGCCGCAATTACTTCGCCCAAGGATGAGCACTCCAACCTTTATTTGTCTAACTATGCGCTGGTCAATGTCTTAGATGAGCTCAAGCGCTTGCCCGGCGTGGGTGATGCGGCAGTCTTGGGCGCTAAAGATTATGCAATGCGTATCTGGCTCAAACCTGATCGCATGGCGCAGTTGGGTTTGACTGCGACGGATGTAGGCGCTGCAATCGCTGCGCAAAACAAGCAGAATGTGGCTGGCAAGATTGGTCAGGAGCCCGCTCCAGAGGGGCAGCAGCTCGTCTATACAGTGACGGCCAAGGGCCGGCTTGTGACCCCAGAGCAATTTGGCGACATCGTGATTCGATCCAGCGGTGCGGGTGGGGTGTTGCGTTTGAAGGATGTGGCGCGTGTCGAGCTCGGAGCGGCTGACTACGACGCAAATACGATGCTGCTCGGTAAGCCGGTTGCGTTGGTGGCGACGTATCTGCAATCGGGGGCAAATGCGCTTGCGGTTGCGGAAAGTGTCCGCAAGAAAATGCAAGAGCTTGAGAAAAAATTCCCGCCAGGTATTGAATATGTGATTCCCTTTGACACCACAAAGTTTGTGTCCGCCTCAATCAATGAGGTGTTGAAGACGCTCGCCGAGGCAATGGTGCTGGTAGCGATAGTCGTTTTTGTTTTCTTACAAAATTGGCGCGCAACGCTGATTCCTCTAATAGCGGTTCCCGTATCCTTAATTGGCACGTTCGCAGGTCTTTGGGTCTTTGGCTTTTCGATCAACACGCTGACCTTATTTGCAATGGTATTGTCGATTGGCATTGTGGTGGATGACGCGATCGTCGTGCTAGAAAACGTCGAGCGGTTGATGGCGGAGCGTCAATTGTCTCCGAAGGAGGCGGCCTATGAGGCGATGCAGGAAGTGTCAGGCGCCGTAGTGGCGATTGTTCTTGTCTTGTCTGCCGTATTCATCCCTGTTGCATTTTTGGGCGGTATCGCTGGTAAGTTATATCAGCAGTTCGCCGTGACAGTTGCGCTTGCTGTTGTGTTGTCGGGCGTCGTGGCGCTGACGCTTACGCCCGCACTATGCGGGGTGCTGCTCAAGCCTGGCCATCATGAGCCAAAGGGATTTCGTTGGTTCAATCGCGCCTTCTCCGCCTTCACAGAGAAATACACTGCTTTGGTCAAGTTCACGCTGTATCACCGACTATTTGGTGCCTCTGTGTTCGGAGCAATAGTCGTAGGTTGTTTTGTGATGTTTCGGTTGGTGCCAGGTGGCTTTGTTCCGCCAGAAGATCAGGGTTATTTGATTAGCGCGCTCGTGTTGCCCGATGGTGCAAGCTTGCAGCGAACACAAGCCACTGGGGATGCCTTTCAGAAAAAAATTGCCCAAGATCCAGGCGTGGCGAGGGTTTTTGTTATCGCTGGTAATGACATTATTGGAGGGGGGCGTCGCACGAATGCGGGCACAATTTTTATTCCCTTAAAAGACTGGGATCAACGTGAGACTCCCTCGGACCAGCTTGCGAAGAAATTTACTGGTTTGGGAATGACGTTGCCCGATGGCATGGCGCTCGTATTCAACCCGCCTCCAATTCGTGGTTTAGGCTCAGCTGGCGGTTTTGAGTTCTACGTGCAGTCTAAAGGCGAGCCATCGGTGCCTAATTTGGCGCTTGTCACAAATAATTTTATTGACGAGCTGAAAAAGCAATCAAAGCTGACGGGTATCAATACGTTCTTTAGGCCGACATCGCCTCAGCTGTACGTTGAAGTGGATGAGGCGAAGGCGCTGTCTCTGGGTATAGCGGTGTCAGATGTGTATTTCAGTTTACAAGCGCTGATGGGCTCGCTGTATGTCAATGATTTCAACTTAAACGGACGCACCTACCGCGTGCAGATGCAGGCTGATTCCCAATATCGCGCCTCGCCCACCGATCTCGGTGAGCTTTATGTTCGCGCTGATAACGGCAGTATGGTTCCAATTGCAGCGTTGCTTACTGTGTCGAGTCTTGTTGGACCAGAGCAGCTTGAGCGTTTTAACGGTTTCTTGGCGGCGAAGGTGCTTGGAAGTGCTGCCCCTGGTGTGAGTTCAGGCGAAGCGATCAGTCTTGTTCAAGCGGTTGCAGGAGCGAGTTTGCCGACGGGTTATGAGTTGGCATGGGCAGGTCAGGCTTATCAGCAAATTCGCACGGGTACTGCTTCAGGATTAGCTTTTGCATTCGGAATCGTTATGGTCTTTCTGATCTTGGCTGCGCAATACGAGCGTTGGTCTTTGCCTCTTGCTGTGTTGCTTGCGGTTCCTTTTGCATTGTTTGGGGCCTTGTTTTCTATTTGGGTACGTTCGATGCCCAATGACATTTACTTTCAAATTGGCTTGATTGTATTGGTCGGGCTCTCTGCGAAGAATGCGATTTTGATCGTCGAGTTTGCTGCCCAAAAGCGCGCACAAGGTTTGAGTAACATTGATGCCGCACTGCTTGCAGCAAAACAGCGCTTTAGGCCAATTGTGATGACCTCTTTGGCGTTTATTTTGGGTGTTTTCCCCTTAGTAATTTCCTCTGGTGCGGGCGCTGCCGCGCGGAAATCTATGGGGACTGGGGTGTTTGGGGGGATGTTGGCCTCCACCTTCATCGCGACAATTTTTGTGCCGATGTTCTATTTGTGGCTGACTCGCAAGCAAGACGTGGTCAAAGCAAAAGAGCCTAGTGCGAGAGCCGAAGAATCCACCCCCGAGGCAGGGCCTAAGTCATGAGGCCAATGCGTCATTTATGTGCGGTCGGGGTGTTGCTCGTTCTCAGCGGCTGTCTTCTGGGGCCCGATTACAAGCGCCCTGAGGTTCCCTTGCCTGCCGATTTCAATACTGGCTACACGGTGAGTGGGGTGAAAAACGACACACCTTCTTCAGGTGTGTCTGTCAAACAAGATTGGTGGACGCTGTTTGAGGACCAAACACTAAGTGAGTTAGTGGAACGCGCACGTGTTGAGAATGCGGATCTTCAAATCGCGCTAGGACGTTTGGCGCAGGCAGAAGCAATAGCGCGACAGGCTGGGGCCGCGTTGTATCCATCCTTGAACATGACTGGTTCGGCCACCCGGGCCTCGACCGGGACCTCGGTGAGCCCTTCGGGCGTTGGCTTGCAGACAAATACGTCGCAGCTTGGCCTAGTGACTTCGTATGAGTTGGATGTCTGGGGGCGGGTGCGTCGCAATATTGAATCTGCGACGGCCCTAGCCACTGCGAGCACCTATGAGCGCGATAGCGTTGCGTTGACGGTCTCTGCGCTTGTGAGCAACACATATATGCGTTTGCGCTCACTAGATGCGCAAATTATGGTTGTTAGCCATTCTGTGCAGACGCGCGCCGATACCTTGCGGGTAGCACAAGCTAAGCTAGACGGAGGTTTGGTTTCACCGATCGATGTTAATCAGGCTCTTGCTGCCCGCTCTGCGTCACAGGCTACGTTATCCGAATTAAAAAGGCAGCGTGCAATCGCCCAGAATCAGTTGGGTATCCTCACGGGGAAGCTTGATCTGAAGCTTCAGCCGCTGGATCTGAGAAGCCTTCCGTTGCCACCAGTGCCTCCTGCCGGTATTCCCTCTACAATTCTTGAAAGTCGTCCTGATATCAACCGAGTAGAGCAAGAGCTGAGCGCAGCGAATGCGCGGATCGGGGTCGCAACCGCTAACTTCTTTCCCACTATTTCTTTGACGGGTGTTTTGGGTTCGCAGACGGTTGACTTTAGTGCCTTTCTTTCAGGCCGCAGCGCCGTATGGTCAGCTAGTATTGGTCTGTTACAACCGATCTTTTCCGGTGGTGCCTTGCAGGCAAGGTTGGATTTTGCTCGGGCTCAGCAGCAAGAGGTATTAGGGAATTACGTTAAGGTCGTCCGTGGCGCATTTGGCGAAGTCAGCGATGCATTGGTGTCAGTGAGCCAGACTCTTGAGACGGAGCAGTTTTTGTTGCAACAAGTTAAGGCGGCAACAAAGGCGCAGGAGCTAGCTGCTCTGCGTTACGAGGCTGGCTATGTGGACTATCTGAATGTGTTGGAGGCGCAACGGGCTGCGAATGAAGCGAACTTGGCTTTTGTCATTAATCGCTCATTGCGGCTTCAGGCCGGAGTTGATTTATTTAAGGCATTAGGCGGTGGTTGGACCGTTGGTCAATAATCGCCCATCTCGTAAATCGATCGCTATACCTAGGGGATAATTTTGATGAACGAAACAGTCGAGAAACAATACAACCCGCGCACAACTGTGACGCCAGAGCAGTTGCTTGCCTTGACAGAGCAAGGTACGCGAGCCAGTGAAGAGGCGCGCGCTCGGTATGAGGGTGTCTACGATCTGCGATATGGCCCCGGTCCTTTAGAAACTGCTGATTTTTTTTACTCAGGAAAGCCAAACCAACCTGTCATGGTGTTCTTTCATGGCGGCTACTGGAGAGCGCGTGATAAAAAGGATTACACCTTTGTTGTCAGCGGTGTCTTACCGCTTGGTTGTTCGGTGGTGGTCATGAATTACGACTTATGTCCGGCCGTGACTGTGGCTCAGATTGTCGATCAAACGCGTCGTGGGCTCGAGTGGGTCGCTCAGCAAGCGGCGGGTTGGAATGTTGATGGAAGTAAGATCCTTGTGTCTGGCCACTCTGCTGGTGCGCACATCATTGCAGCGACCTTGGCTCAAACGGGTGCTGGTTTTCAACTGAAGCAACACGGAATCAAAAAGGCTTACCTGATCAGTGGGGTCTTCGATGTAGAGCCGGTCTTGCAAATTAGTGTTAACGAAGAGGTGCATCTTCAACCTGCGGATGTGCAACTGCTTAGCCCTGTGCGGCATCCCTTTGCTCCCGACATCCATTACGAGGTGGTAGTTGGAGGGGCGGAGCCACGTGATTGGATCGGGGAATCAGTCAAGATGGCGGCCCATTTGAAATCGATGGGATGCGAGGTCGGTTTGCATGAGTTGGCAGGACTGAATCACTACACCGTCTTGCATGAAATGGATAGTCCGGCGGGTTACATCTCAAAGCTTATCGCCCGCGATCTTAAAACACTTTAATTTGAATTATGATGTTGGTCTGACTTTAGGTAACGCACGTGGAAAAAGTTGACCAGACTACAGACAGCTCAGGGCTCGGCGCTTCAATGCGTGTCGAGTTGGGGATGCTTTTGCGTCAAGAACGACTCAAACAGCAGAAAGAGATTAGCGATGTCGCCAAACGTTTGATCCTCTCACCAAGCCAGGTGCTCAACCTTGAGGCCGGCGCGATGGACTCCTTCCATCATGAGCGCCGCTACGTGCATGCACTTAAGGGTTATTTGTTTTACCTTGGGCTGAGCAGCGATCTGGTCATTAACGACAAGTTACAGCAGCTCGAGTCAGCTAGCTTGCAGTCAGTTGCCTCCTCAGCGTCCGGTGTGGCACGTTTGTACAAGGCGGGGCATGGCCCAGCGCCAATTGACCCACATACACAAAGACGTCGCATTTATATTGTGGCCGGCAGCATTGTTTCAGTTACAGTCCTCGTCCTGACGGTGAGCATCGCTGGCGGATTTTTTAGTAGCGCTGGGGATTCTGAGGTCGAGCAACTAGCTGCGCCTAGCTCAGAAAAGGTCGCCGTTGCAGACACGACAGTACTGCCGACCACTTCAAGCGCTGCCCCCGACTCGAGCGTGCAGTCTGGACCAACAGCAGTGCCAGGCACTGCGGCTCAAAACACAGCGACCTCTCAGGGCGGCAAACCGTCTGAGGCTGCCTCGACACCGGCAAGCGCAGGTGCGCCAGAGGTTAGTCTGCCTCTCGCCGGAACGACTGCTGGGCCCGCGGCATCTTCACCGGGTGTGCCTGCCGCTCAGCCTGCTGCTGGATCGGCTGCTGATCCGTTCGCTAATTTAAAGACTTCAATGCTTCGTATCGCGTTTGTCGGCGAGTGTTGGGCCTCACTGATCACGACGGATGGGAGCCGAACCGAGCGCATTTTTCAGGCTGGTCAGTCTATCGACGTAGAACTTGATCGAGTCACCTCGTTGACTATCGGAAATAGTTCTCAAGCCAAGCTACAGGTAGGCACCAAGCCACTCGATCTTACAAAGAGTGGGGCGCTCACCGGTAACGTAGCCCGACTCAATCAAGCCATACTGCAGAAGTTAGTAAAGCAGTAACGCGCGCTACTTGAGAATATCGATTAGGTTTGAAAAGCCGTCGGTCCAGGCCTTAAAGCCAGAACGAGGAACCAGCTTGACGCCGCCTTGCAGTTCCTTGGGTAAAGTTGCGGCACGCTCGGGCGACATCATCAGCACCCATACTGTGTGTCGGCAAAACGCCCCCCCCGAATTCCGAGGAAGGGTGTAAAGCAGGCCGACTTTACCGTAATGTTGTGCGATCGCAGCCATTACCGGTTCCAGATCAAGGTACTGGTTCGTGATGTGTATGGCCAAAATTCCATCAGGCTTCATATGACCGAGGTAGATCTTCATTGCCTCGAGTGTTAGCAGGTGGGTCGGTATCGAGTCGCCAGAGAAGGCATCCATCACAAGTAAATCGAATTGTTGGGGAGGTTCGCGCTCCAGCATTAAGCGGCCATCTCCAAGAACAGAGACCATTTTTGCGGGACTATCGCTTAGATAAGTAAATTCAGAGCGTGCGACATCAAGTACCTGATCATTGATTTCGTACATGCGCATCTCGTTGCCAGGTCTTCCGTAGGTGGCAAGCGTGCCCACGCCAAGACCTACGACACCAATTTTTTGCGGCTGCGCGGTGCTCAGGCTATTTAATGCCAACCCAACACCAGACTGTGGGCAATAGTAAGCCGTTGGTTTGCGGCGCAAGTTTTCATCCATGTATTGTTCGCCATGAATGATGTTGCCATGGCGCATAATGCGTTTGATACCATTTTCTGTCGGAACATCTTCAACGCGTAGTTGGCTGTAAAAGTTGCGCATGACGACCCGGTAGCCACTGACATACTCGATTGAGAGATAAATAAGTCGTGCGCTAAACAGGACTAAAGCGATGGCAATTCCGACCCGCAGTGCTTTGGGGCTCCCCCTCCAAACGACCACACTTGTCAGCGCTGCACATAGAAATAAGCCAATCGGTAATTCAAAGTACGCATTGAAGATGACAGGTGCGACAAGACCGACAAAGGTTCCGCCCAGTGCACCGCCGATGGAGAGCATGAGATAAAAGAGTGTCAGGTATCGCACGGGTGGCTTTCTACGGACGAGTTCGCCGTGGCACACCATGCAAAACACAAAGAGCGAAAGGGTTAGTAGCGTGACCATTACCGGAACGCTTTGTCCGTGCGAAAGAACGTAATCCACGGTCAGTAACGCAATCGGCAAAGCAATGAGAAATGCTGGTCGTACGTAGTAGCGCGGCGCATCGAAGCACAGAATGAAACTAAGTAAATAGATGCTGAGCGGCAACACCCAAAGGAACGGCACAGGTGCGACGTCATTTGTTAACTGCTGTGTCAGTGTTAACAGCAGAATCGATGCCGTTGCAGCCAGGCCTACCCAAAGCAAACACTCGCTAAAAGAGGGGCGCACCGCTGGCGTCGCGTCCACTTGTTTTGCTGCCCGTGGGGCGTGACTCTTCCAAACAACGACTCCCGTTAATAGAGCACCAAGCGCGAACACTGCATAGCCCATTGACCACATGTTGGCCTGATGTTGAACACCAAAAAAGGGCTCGATCACGATAGGGTATGAGAGAAGCGCCAGCATTGATGCGAGGTTCGATAGTGCATACAGGCGGTAGGGCTTGATCTCTGTGCCCGGCTTAGAGAAAGCCAATGCATACCATGCTTGCATGAGGGGGCCAGTCGTGGAAAGCATCAGGTAGGGAGCGCCTACGGCGATGGTGAGCACGACAAATACCGCCCAGCTTGGATCTGTCGACGCGTCGCCCTTCCATGAAGGGTCTGCTGCTACAGGCAGCATCAGCAAACTCAAAATCAAAAGCGTTACATGCACAAGCACTTGTTTGTGGGGTGAGAGTTTCTCATGCAGCCAGTGCACGTAAGCGTAGCCCAGCAAAAGCTCTGCTTGAAAGAAAACCATGCAGACGCTCCAAACGGATGACGAACCCCCAAACCAAGGGAGAATCATTTTGGCGACGATCGGTTGTATCTGAAAAAGTAGAAAAGCAGACAAAAACACAGTGCTTGAAAAAATCAACATGCCTAATGCATCCCTAAATATGTTGTGAGGGAGTGGTAGAAAGAAACAGCCATTCTATTTATTGTTATCCGTAGATAATTCGGGCTTGAGGTCTTTGTAGCCATCCCAGCCGCCACCTAAGGCTTTGACGAGTGCGATATTGGCTAAAAACTGGCCCCCATGCATCTGCCACTTAATACGTTGCGCAGTGAGTTGGTTTTGTTGAATCAAGGCGAGCGTCTGAGCGGTATCGAGACCCTCACGGTACCGAATCGCGCTGATTTGGTAGGCCTTGTCCAGATTGCGTACGGCTTGGTCCTGTTTGTTACGTGCACGCTCAAGTTGCTGCACGCTACTCATTGCATCTTGCGTTTCCTGAATGGCGACGGTAATTGTTTGACGGTAGCTCGCCGCTGTCGCGCGATAGCCGGCCTGGGCAAAGCGATAGTTCGCACTCGTGCGTCCGCCATCAAAGAGAGTTTGAGTTGCGGTCACGCCAAGCGTCCAAACGATTGACGGCACACTCAGTAAGTTCGCAATATTTGTCGAGTCAGCACCAAAAAAAGTAGGTGCGATCAGAAGAGAGGGAAAGAATGCGGCTTTCGCGACACCCACTTGGGCGTTAGCCGCAGCCATTGCACGCTCTGCGGCAGCTACATCGGGTCGTCTCTCAAGAAGTGAGGAAGGTAAGCTGACAGGAAAGACCGGAGGCTGATTGGGCAAGCGACCGGGTGCGATAGAGAATAAAGCCGCAGGCGTGCCAGTGAGAGTCGCGATTAAATTTTCTTGGACATTGCGTAGCGATCGAAGCATCTCAAGCTGCGCGCCACTCGACTCACTTAGGGCCATTTGCTGCGATAGCTCGGTGCGGCCAGCTGCGCCTAGGTCGTAGCGCTTCTGAATGAGATCCAGTAACTTTTTCTGAATGGCAACAATATTGCTCAGAATGCGGATTTCTTCGTCGTATTGTCGCAGCAAAAAATACGCACTAGCGAGTTGAGCAGTAAGCAGCAATCGAACGTTTTCAGTATCTGCCGCCGCTTGCGCGGCCGTATTGGAGGATGCCTCGACATCTCGACGGACTTTGCCGAGCCAGTCGATTTCATAGGTCATCACCGCCACAGGACGAAAATCGTTTTGAGTGGTGGAGGCGTTGACGCTCGTGTACGTATTGGTGGGTCTATTTTCCGAGGTGCGTACGCGCGTCGCCGTAGCTCCTAGGTTCAGGCTTGGCAAGAGCGCGGCGCCACGGGCCTCGCTTTGAGCAATTGCCTGATCGAGTCGCGCCAAAGAAACTTGCAAGGTATTGTTGTTAGTCAGACATTGCTCAATCAGGTCTTCAAGCATCTTGTCATTAAAGGCCTTCCACCACTTGTCTTTCGGTGCATCGTCCGCCGGAGTGGCTGGCTTCCACAGTGCGGGATTTGCACCCGGTAGGTTTTTCCAGTTTTGAGGAAGTTCGATCTCTGGCCGCTCGTAATCGGGACCAATGGGCGAACAGCCGGCACATGCAAGCGTTATTAGAGCAAGGGCAAGAGTGCGTTTCATGAACCGCGTCTAGTAGGAGCTGCTGGTGGTTTGGCAATCTGCACAATCACGCGCTGCCCATCTGTGACCGAATCTAGAGGGTTTAGAATCAACCAGTCCTCTTTTGTGACACCGCTTCGTACCTCGACTTGCATACCGAAATCAGTTCCAAGAGTTACTTTTTTCCTGGTGACCTCATCATTTTTGACTGTTGCGACGTAAGGTCCGCCAGCTCCAAAGATCAGGGTGTTGGTCGGTATGAGCAGATTGTTTCCCGGCGTCATCTTAAAAGCGATTTCAACATAGGTGCCTGGCATCAAGGCGTTGTCGGCGTTATCGATTTCGACATCGACTTGCAGTGTTCGGGTTTGCATGTCGATTGCACCGGCCGTACGAGCAATACGACCTTCGACGATTTTATCGGGCGTGCTCGGTTGGTAGACGTCAACTTTGTCGCCCACTTTAATTTGCGACACACGATCTTGGGGAAGGTAGGCGTAGACATGCAGTCTATCGACGCGCGCCATTGCAAACATGGCTTGAGCAGTGCCGACGTTGCCTGAGTTAACCAGATCGCCCATATTGACATTACGCTTAGTCACCCGGCCGCTGAAGGGCGCGACCACGGTGCCGAAGTCTTGTAATTGTTTTAGACGCTTTAGGACCGCTTCGCTTTGTCTGTACACGGCGGTTTTTTCATCGAGTTCTTGCTGCGATACCGCGTCCTGAGCACGCAGTTTTCTCCAGCGCTCATACGCGGTCTTCGCAAGTTGGAAATTGGCACTCGCCTCATCGACTTGGCGATTAATCTCCGGTATGTCGAGTACGGCTAACGTTTCACCTTGCTTGACGTTATCGCCGATATCTTTGCGCCACTCTTTGACATAACCGTTTACGCGAGCATGTATTAGGGCTTCGTTGATTCCGAGTAATGTGCCAGGTAGAACAAGACGCAAATTGGGGTTGTTCGGATTAGGCACGATTGGTTGTGTCACCAGCACATGAAGTTGGGCCGCCTCCTCACTGCGTTGCGCCAAGACATCGGCATAGGACCAGCGTGAGTGCAGGGTCTTACCCATGCCGAGCAGAAGAAAAATGAGCACCACTGCTGTGGCGATTTTTATCCGACGCATGGTCGCAATCGCGCTTTGGCCTGAGTCCGTCATGTCGCTAATTCCTTGTTCAACTTGCGCGTTGCCAATCGTCCGTGAAAAGTGGCAAACAACACAGGGACAAATAAAACGGTGGAGACTGTCGCGAAGATCAGTCCTCCAATCACAGCGCGACCTAAAGGCGCGTTTTGTTCAGAACCTTCACCCAGACCAATGGCCATTGGGACCATGCCAATAATCATGGCAAGCGCAGTCATGAGGACTGGACGCAGGCGCGTCGCCCCTGCCTCAAGTGCAGCCGCCAACGGTGTCAGGCCGTCGAGCAGTCGTTGTCGCGCAAAGGAAATGACAAGAACGCTATTTGCCGTTCCTACCCCCATCGTCATAATGGCGCCGGTGAGGGCGGGCACGCTGAGGTTGGTCGCCGTCAGAATCAACATCCAGGCGATCCCAGCGAGTGCTGCAATGAGTGCGGTGACAATGATAAATGGATCAAGCCAAGACTGGAAGTTAATCACTATTAATAAATAGACCAAAAGAACGGCGCCGATCAGACCGACCCCAAGGCCTTTAAAGGACTCCTGCATGGTTTCAACTTGACCACGCATTTGAATGCGGCTGCCTCTGGGCAGAAGGGGTTTGGCTTCATCGACAATGGCTTGAATCTCTTTGGCTACTGAGGCGAGGTCACGGCCACGTACGTTGGCGTAAATGTTGATCGCTGGCAGAATGTTGTAGCGCGTAAAGATTGCAAATTCTGTCGTCGGCGATGCAGTCACTAGATTTCCAAGTAATTGTGTCCCTCGCCCAGCAGCACTATTAAGTGCCGATGCTGCATTGGATGCGGCTGCGTTTGACGGTCCGACCGGAAGTCTGAGCAGTTCGTCGAGCGAGCTAATGTTGGCCTGAGGGGCTTGAACCTGAATCGAATAGTTGATGTTGTTGTTGGGGTTTAGCCAGAAGTTGGGCGACGTCTGTGAGCTTCCAGATAATGGTAATAAGACGTTTTGAGCGAGATCAGCTGGCGTGAGCCCCATCGCTTGCATGCGCGTCCGATCCATCGTCAACGCGATTGCGGGCCTGTCTAGGCGTTGGTGAATGTGCACATCAGCCGCGCCAGGTACGGCGGCAACTTTACTCACGAGCTTTGCGGCAAGTTGCTGGTTTGCGGCATAGTTGTTGCCAACAATCTGAACGTCAATCGCTGCTGGGATGCCAAAGTTTAAAATCTGCGTAACGATGTCGGCTGCTTGATAATAAAACTCGACGCCTGGAAAGCTCTTGCGCAACTCTGGTAAGAGCTCGTCCATGTAGTACTCGCTCGACTTTTTATGCCCACGCTTGAGCGTAATCATGATGTCTGCATCGAAAGAACCGATGGTTCCGGAGCTGCTATACGAGAGATTAATACCGCTGTTGGGTTGGCCGACGTTATCTAAAATACCGTCTAGCTCTGCGGGTGGAATGACTCTTCGAATGACGTTTTGAACTTCATCAGAGATGATGGCCGTGCGCTCAACCCGGGTTCCACTTGGTGCGCGCATATGTAATTTTATTTGCCCGGTGTCCACCGGAGGGAAGAGATCTCTGCCCAGGAGCAGATAGATGCCGCAAGAAAGGATGCAAAAACCGAGAAAGCCGATAATGAATCGCGTGCGATGCTCCAGTAGCCTACCCAAAAGGACGACATAGCCGGCACGAAAGTGTTCAAAGCCTGCATTGAAGTGTACGTGTGTCTGATGAATACGTTTAGTGAACCATCCTGGTGTACCTTGATTTTTTAAGAGCAAGTAAGCCATCGTTGGTACGAGCGTCCGGGACAGCACATACGAGGCCAGCATTGCGAAGCTGACGGCCTGTGCAAGCGGTACAAAGAGATAGCGCGCGACGCCACCTAAAAAGAACATCGGTACAAAAACAATACAGATACAAAGCGTTGCCACAAAGGTGGGTATAGCGATTTCTCCCGCGCCATCCATCACCGCTTCATATAAGCCTTTGCCCATGTGCAAATGGCGTTCGATATTTTCAATCGTGACTGTAGCGTCGTCGACCAAGATGCCGACGGCAAGAGCGAGCCCGCCGAGTGTCATGATGTTGATCGTTTGCCCAATCAGATAAAGCACGATCAGAGAGGTAAAAATTGAAAGGGGGATGGATATGGCGACGATGACGGTTGTGCGCCAATTGCCTAGGAACAGCAAGAGCATTAGTGCCGTCAGTCCTCCGGCGAGAAGCGCTTCATGAATAACGCCAGTAATTGCTTGTTTCACGAAAATAGACTGATCAGCTAGCAGCGTGACATCGATACCTTCCGGCAGCAATGGCAAAAGCGTCGGGAGCCTTGTCTTAATTCTGCTGACGACATCCAGGGTGGATGCACCACCGTTCTTTAGGGCTGTGAGTAATAAACCGCGCTCGCCGTTTTGACGAACGATATTAATTTGTGGAGAAAAGCCATCGCGTACGTGTGCTACTTCACGCAGGTAAGTTGTTGCGCCGTTGACAGTGCGCACCGGAATGTTGTTTAGCCCCGCAATGCTCACGGGCGACGAGTTCATCGAGATGTTGAACTCCACATCATCGATTTTGGTTGTGCCGGAAGGGAGTGTTAAATTCTGCGTCGTAATAGCATTAATGACGTCTGAGGAGGTCATCCCTTTCGACCTTAATGCTTCTGGATCGATATCGACAGATACGGCGCGTGCCTTGCCGCCATAGGGAAATGGCATGGCAAGCCCAGGAATCGTAATCAGTTGCGGGCGAAGAATGTTCAGTGCGGCGTCGAACAGGTCCTTTTCGGATAAGGTCTTGCTCGACATCCCGACTTGAATCACGGGAATCGAGGAGGCGGTGTACTTGATCACGAGTGGCGGAGTGATGCCCGGTGGCATTTGTCGCAGTGCAGATTGGGAAACCGCAACAACCTGGGCGATCGCCATTTGTATATTTACATTTGGCTGAAAATAAATTTTGATGATCGTCAGACCACCGATTGAGCGGGACTCAATCGTTTTGATGTCACTGACCGTGGTGGTGAGAGAACGCTCATGCGTTTGAGCGATACGGTTGCCCATCTGTTGCGCAGACAAGCCGTTATAGCTCCAGATCACGGTCACAACCGGGATGTCGATTTCTGGCAATACATCCACTGGGGTGCGCATCACCGCGAGCGGTGTGGAGAGCAGGATGAGAATTGCCATCACAATAAATGTGTAAGGCCGTTCTAACGCTGTCCTAACAATCCACATCCCAAATACCTATGCTAAGAATTGCTCCCACACGGTGGGGTATCCCACCCAAAAAAGTGAGTGTTTTCCGATGCTTGGTAAAGCTTTGGAGTATAGAGGAAGGCTTTCGACATGGGATAGTTGTATTTAAGACTTATTTCGGTCCGATGCAGACCAAGAATGAGGCAAAAGAAAAGTAATACTTAGTTTAATATTTTGCTTTTTTATCCTCTGGATAAGCTCTGCATTTATGATCAATCAATCACTGATGGAGCAACAAGCGATGAGTCATTCCAGTTTGCTGATGTTTGTTCAAGAAATGTCCCGAATGTTGCAGGGTAAGCCTAAGGAGCCGGAGATCTTGACGCGCGGCTCTGCGCTCTTGGCAACGCTCGTGGCAAATGACAATTGGTTGCCGGAGCAATTCACTAGGGCTCATTTGCAGCACTACCAGCAGTACCTCCTTTATGCGGATCCTTTAGACCTGTTTTCAATCGTCAGCTTTGTATGGGGACCGGGACAAAAAACACCCGTTCATGACCATATGACTTGGGGACTGATCGGGATGTTGCGAGGCAAAGAGGTCGATACGCACTATCACAAGCAGGCAAATGGTAGCTACTTGCCTGGTGAGAGCGTGGTCTTGTTGCCAGGTCAAGTCGGCTCGGTATCCCCGGCAACACATGATGTCCATGAAGTGGCGAATTTTTATCAAGATCGCACATCAATTAGCATCCATGTCTATGGCGGGAACATCGGACGTATCAATCGCCATGTTTTTGATCCTGCAACGGGTACACCGAAGTCCTTTGTGTCCGGCTACTGCAACAGCGTGGCCCCAAATCTGTGGAAATAATTGAAATGTCAGCGAGCGTGAGTAAACCGATTGAATTAACCCACTACGCTAATGTGCGCTCTGCATTGATTGAGCGACGAGAGATCGCGTTACTTGATGTTCGCGAGGAAGATCCCCATGCGCAGTGTCATCCACTGTTCGCTGCAAATTTTCCGCTCTCGCGCGTGGAGGTCGACGCCTATGCCTTGTTACCTCGACGCGACGTGTGGATCGTGACGTTTGATGAGGGCGATGTCCCTGTAGAGCAAAGCGATGCAATGCTAGCCGCTCGACGATTGTGGGCGTTGGGCTACGTCAATGTATCGGTATTTCAGGGAGGCGTGAGAGCGTGGCGTGCGGCAGGTGGTGAGTTGTTTCGTGACGTGAACGTACCGAGTAAGTCCTTTGGAGAGCTTGTCGAGTCAAGAAACCACACGCCCTCCTTGTCTGCGCAGGAAGTGCAGACCTTGATCGATCGGAAGGCGGATGTTGTGATTGTCGATGCCAGACGATTTGATGAATACAACACCATGAGTATCCCAACGGCGATTAGCTGCCCCGGTGCGGAGCTCGTGCTACGGATTGCAGAATTAGCCCCGCGGCCCGAAACCCAAGTTATTGTTAATTGCGCAGGACGTACGCGCAGCATTATCGGCACGCAGTCGTTGGTCAACGCAGGAATCCCTAACAAGGTAGCCGCGTTACGTAACGGCACGATAGGATGGACTCTTGCGGGCCAAACCTTAGATCGCGGACAGACACGCAAGTTCACAGAGGTGTCCGCCGCGACGACTGAGAGCGCTGGATCGCGTGCACGTCGTGTGGCTGATCGTGCTGGGGTAAAGCGTGCCACTGTTTCGAACCTCGCGGCGTGGTCCCAGCAGACGGGACGTACAACCTATTTTTTTGACACGCGAACACCTGAAGAGTTTGTCTCGGGACATTTGCCCGCGTTTCGTTCTACACCTGGAGGCCAGTTGGTTCAGGAGACCGAGATGGTGGCCCCTGTTCGTGGCGCCCGGATTGTGCTTGCAGACAGCGATGGCGTGCGGGCCAACATGACGGCCTCTTGGTTGGCACAAATGGCCTGGGACGTATATGTAGTCGATGGCATCTCGGCAGAGCAACTCTCAGAAAACGGACCCTGGGAGGCCCCCTTAGCGGCGTTGCCAGACGTAAAACCGATTAGAGCGGACGAACTGGCACAAGCGCAGAAAACGCAAGCGCTCGTTGTGATTGATCTGGGTAAGCACGCCCAGTATGTGAAAGGTCACTTGCCAGGTGCGTACT